>Ga0129333_10007316_pt1 | contig 10423 bp, 12 predicted proteins | sample CPB6_08_DNA_FD_94474 | JGI IMG/M metagenome (GOLD analysis project Ga0129333, IMG submission 94474) | Freshwater to marine salinity gradient microbial communities from Chesapeake Bay, USA - CPBay_Sum_0.6_0.8_DNA | ecosystem: Environmental > Aquatic > Marine > Coastal | place: USA: Chesapeake...
ATATACATATGAAAGTTAGGGTGTATTCTTATTATATCTATTGTATCCGGCATGTTTCCAAATACATGCATCAGTGCCTGATCAGGAGAGTCATATATCAAATCAGGAGGTTTATTAAGATCTTCATAGACAGCCAAAGATTTAACTTTGACTTGACTATTAAGATCCATTGGATCGTATAAAGCCCCAAAAAACTCCGGAGTAATAAGTGGATGACAAAGCGTATATCTATTTATAATAGCTTTGGTCATTAATCCAACTTACCATATCTGTATAAAAACTCATTGGTTCGGCGCCGGTTGTAAATACAACACGATAGATACCAAAATCTATAATCTTTTGGATACACCAACCACATGGCTTAGCCATGACAGTATTATCAAACTTATCTAGTCGTGCAACATAAAGAGTTGCACCATCTGTTTCAGAAGCAGTATTCATTGCTGCTATCTCTGCATGAGTAGAAAATCTATTGGGAGGAGTACTTGGAGATATCTTGGTAATGTTTACAGCACCACCAAGCACTCTTCCAGATTTAACTATCATGGACCCCATACGGAATCTATTGGGAGATGTGGATGCAATCTTTGCAGTAGCAGCAAGAAAAGATGCTTCCTTTTTAGAAACAGGAGAATCTACAAAATCATAATCCTGATAGGGCTCAAAAACAGGCCTAGAGTAATAGTTCATACGCATTAGACCATTATACACTATGTCCAGTTGTTATACTTTTTATTCTGTATTTTATTTTCAAGCCATTTAGGTCTTGGATTGTTCTCGTAATACTTGGTAATAATTTGACTTGCAGTACCCTTAGTCATGTCTGTAGTTACTGCAATACCAATTCTCTTGAGGAATTTAATTTGTTTATCTGTTGGTGCATCAGCTCTCCAATGGGCATTGCTATCAATAAGGTTCAAAGAATTTGAACGATTATTAGATACCCATCTGTCGGACCTGACGAATGCTTCACGCATATCTTCTGTGTGACCCAACAAAGTAGTTCTCGATTGAGAAGCATTTCTTTGGATAAGATCAACAGTCCATCTGCCTAGTGCATCAACATATATCCTAAGAGACTCACCATTATTAATACCGAGATGAAAGTCATTGTCGCCTACTTCTGCCCAAACAAAAGATGAATATTGAAGAACAATTTCATTTGGTGGAGGAGGCATAAATAAATCTATGCGCTTGTAAGCAAGTTCTATATCCTCTGGATTAAGAACTCTTACAGCTTCTCCAGGACAATACTGTTCTAATTTTTTATACTCTTCGGCAACCTCAATGAGATCTTGACCTTGAAGATCAAAATCAGGAGGTAAGCCTAAAAGAGTAGGTAGACCTAAAGGCTTTTTGCCTTTGGTCATGTCGGCAATATCGATAACTACACAGTTATCTTTGCCTTCAAATAAACGTGTGCCACGACCAACAATTTGAGTATACAGCAATGCTGATCTTGTTGGTCTTGCAAGAATGATGGATTCAACTGAGGGTTCATCAAAACCTTCGGTGAGAACACCTACGTTGATCAATACTTTTGTTTCACCAGTTTTAAACCTAGAAAGAATACTCTTTCTATCTTCATCAGAAGTAGAACCTAGTAATACTTCTGTTGATACTTTGTGTTTAAAGGATATGGCCAACGCTTCGGCGTGAGCAATTCCGCTGGCGAAAACGATGGCTTTCTTTCCGGGAACAATCTGTTCATAAGCTGCCACAACAGCAGCATTACGAGAAGGATTATTAATAGTTTCTTCCAGTTGCGAAGCAATATAGTCGCCATTATTTGTTTCCACCTCCGATATATCTGTGTCAGTTTTGACTCTGTAACCGACAAGTCGGCACAGATAGCCATCCTGAATTAGATCTTGTATAGTTTTGTAATATACAATCTCTTGAAATACATCAGTAAGTCTAACAGAATCTGAACGCTGAGGTGTGGCAGTTACGCCTAAAATAAATGGCGTATCAAAATAATCAAGGATGCGTCGATAAGATTGAGCTGCAGCATGATGGGCTTCATCAATCACTATTGAATTAAAATAATTTTTAGGGTATTTTAATATGCGTTCTGATTCAGCTCTGCCCAAAGTTGGAACAGATGCAACGACAACGTCGCAGTGATCAGCATGCTGCTCTGCTTTTTCTATCTGAACATCAAGCTCAGGATTAGACCATAAAATCTTCTCCTGCGCTTGAGTAAGTAATTCTCCTCTGTGGGCTAGAACTAACATAGGCAAGACATCTTTTGACATCTTAGGAAGATGACTAAAGATAACAGTTTTACCAGCACCTGTTGGTAGAACAACAAGCTGCTTAGATATGCCTTTTACACGATTATCGGCAATAGCATGAAGTGCTTCTTGCTGATAAGGTCTAAGTGCAAAAGACATTTTAACTCCTAAGCGTACGTTTCGTTATAACCAAATGGAGATTCATCAGTCATGAACTTCTCTATTTCTTCATCAGAAATATATTCACATTCTTGACTAATGGCATTTGGATCAGAAAAGAAGTAGAACATCTTTCCTTTATTAGTAATTTTATTATTTGTTTTTATTTGGGGGGTTTTCATAGTTTATCACTTAATTGTAACTATTGGAAGTCAACATAAGAGACTCCCAATTTCTTGAATTCTCTGAATTGATGACCAACAGAGGTATAATAAGAAAGCAGTTCGTGTGGTTTGAATGGAGATTCATCAATATGAATATAGATATAAAGAAGCTCGATCATATCCTGAGATATGTGAGCATGATCTTTTAGATCTATAGATTCACATCTGACATCGGATTCATCCCATACAACTGTTTCGTTTTCCATGGTGTACATTAACTGCACAACATGGCAATAGTCATACGACATAAAGTAAAGATTCAAACAATCTTTATTACCGTTTGAATCTGTAACAACACCGTCGATAACTAAAATGCAAGACTTGGCTTCAAATGCACAGTATGAATACATCATCTCTGCAATAGAAGACTTAAAGTCTGATAAGCCAGAGTAAGGCCTAGAGGCCAGAGCAATGATTCTGTGCTGGTCTTTATCAAAAAGACCAAGTCTTGGACGATAAGAAGTTGATCCAGAAAGAGAAATAACTTGAGAAAAACCTTGCTTTAAAGACTCAATTTCTTTTGCTGGATCTTCACAATACTTTGAGAGCGAATCATAATTTACGGTCATATCAAATCTTTTGATTAGACAAAATTGAGAACAGAGAATAAGTTCCGTATGCAGCAAGTGTCAATACAAGGAACATCAAAGCATAGTTCCCCGAGAAGTAGAGGGCAAGTGCAGCTCCAGCAATAACGAATGCTTCTGCTGCCCAATGCCCAAGGAGAACTGCTGATTTAGTCTCTGTTCTACGAAGAAACTTAACAGTCTTTGCGGTGTACTTTCCAGCCTTATAGAAGATATCTTCCTTAGGCTGAACAATAGATGACTGAAACGCTTCGATGACTTCATCAAGATACTTAATAAAGTCAATCTGATTGTAGTTTTCAATTTGTTTTGTGGTAGACAAGTGATTCATAAATGAATCCTTTCAAGAAGTTAAATACTATCCAAAATTTTTAATTATTACAAAAAGAACTACACCTTAGCTACATGTTGCCATTTGTTTTGTCTTTTAGAAACATTAGATTTGAGATAGTCTTTAATCATCTTCTGTCTTTTGTTCTGAGAAACGCCTCCCCATACACCATGGTAAATTTCATTTTCAATGGAGTATTGTAGACAGGCCTTCTTTGCAGGACAATCTTGACAGAATTTAACAGCAGAATTAGAATTAGGAGTTCCCGGTTCGGGAAAGAAATCAATTTTATCTGCTGTAGTTCTGCATTTTGCAAAGATCATAAATGATTCGTTCTTCATAAAGTGGCCCCTATTTTTGAATTAGTATAAAAAAAATTGAATGTAAACGATCAGTCCTCCTCGTCATCTTCAGTGTAACCACGAAGATAGTTGTCAAGGAAGTCCTCGAAGACGATAGAGTCTTCATTGATTCCTGCATCGCCAAGGAACTCAGAATCGCTGAATTCCCAAGGGACGATGCCTGCTAGAATGAGAGTGTTCTTGACGGCGTTGAAAAGGTGGTACAGTGCACCTTCAACGTTGGGAGCGTCAACAACAGTGTAGGTTCCATCATCGTGACAATGGACTGTAGATACGCAACGCATGGATTCCATGACGTCCTCAATGACGTGCTTGATGGAATGAAGAGCATCGAGAGGATTCATGGGTTCTGGAAAAGGGTTCTCCAGATACTGTTTGATGTGATATTCGCGATCAACATCAGCCCAGGAAGGCGTTGTTGAGCACTTGGTGCAAGTGCGAAGACCACAGTTGGGAATGTTGAAATCATGTAAGTAAGTCATAATATTTGAAATTACAACATTGTTAACTCCTTTAAGATAAGTGTGCGTTGATAAACCAGACGCACCCCTGGTATAAAATTACTTGTCGAACCAGTTAGCAACAGCATTCGTCAGGTTAGCAAGTCCTGCAACAGCAAGACCAGAACCGACGACATCAACCCATTCCTGAGTTGAACCGATACCATAAGTAGCAAGAATGCTAGTATCAGTCAACCAAACGATAAGGATTGACGCTGCGATGAACCAGTTGTCGTTTCTGCCGAGAACGGGAACCTTAGCAAGAGCAGGTACGTTCTCAAGCACAAACGAGGTAACCTGTGCGGTAATAAGACCGAGCAGGATGGCAAGCGCAAGTGTGTACATTTTACCCTCCTTAAAGGGTTATTTTATTGTGGGGTTATATGCCAGCTGCTGTATTTGTGAAACCAGGCTGGCGCTGGTTCTCTTCCGGTATACAGCTAAACCGGTCCTAGGATCTTTACAGATCTTTAGATCATTGACGAAGTACGAGGCTGAGACACTATGTCTACCTTACGGTGCACGTACTGAGGAGAATCCTCAGCGTGCGCCTTTTGGAATTCAAGTGGATCAGTGTACTTCTTGATGTTGCCAAAACGATCCTCCCATACCCAGCTGACCTTCTTGACATAAGAGACTTGAATGTCTCCGTCAGGAGTGGCAGCGCATACGGGAGTACGAGCAACACCATAGAATGCGAGTGCAGACTCAAGATAGGGATACACAAATCGATTCATTACAATCTGATCTGTGATCTTCCCATCAGATGTTGGGATCTGTAGAGACACTGCATAAAGAGCAAGAACAAAGTCGTGTTGATCTTCTGGACGCTCATGCCAGAGAATTGTATCTACAATTCCCTTGTAAAGAGATTCCCAAGAATTACGAACAATGGAGCCAGCTGAAGAAGTTGCTTCAGAGCTATTGACGTTATGAATATTCTTGCGGAAATCCTTCACAATTGGCAGAGCAGACTGAAACAGTCTTTTACCAAGATCAAGCACATATTGTTCTGGACGTGCATTTTCTTGCGACCATGCACGAACTTTATCACAGTAGTCAGTGTAATACTGTCTGCAGAGTTTATTCATCTGAGTGATTTTGCCCTCGTGGAAAACCAGAGAGTCATCATCATTCAGATAAAATCTTGATCCACGAAACTCCCAGAAATCGTAATCGATGGGCTTTCCAGAATCAAGAACCTCTCGCATGATTTGACGTGCTTCGGTATCAATTGCACGGACATCGTCAATGTCGTCTGGATTAATGCATTTGTCAATCGCTTTCTCGAGCGAACACAACTGCAAAGGACGATGACGATGTAGCACAAGAGAGTGAGCCATGACAGAATTGACATAACCGCCGACATTACCACCAGACATTGCGACACGCATGTCATGGATGACATTTTCGGGAGTATAAAGTCCTGTCATCTTTGTTTTCGGAGTATGTTCAGATGGAAGTTTTCCATAACGAACAGAACCAGAAAACACGGCTTCACTCAAACGCTTGGGCCAGTTGCGTCCATTCACCTTCGGGAATGTTACTTCTGTCCCATCAGCTTTGTGCCACTTAGGATACCATTCACCTTCCACATAGCGGAAGATGGAGTACTCACCATAACCATTTGGAGAACGAGCAACGATGACGACTTTCTCGCCATCATACTCGCCTCCTTCCATTTCACGATAGAAGCATTTGAAGAAATCGTCTTCATCATGACCGCCATGGCTGGCATACATTTCCAGCCAGTCAAGGTCATTGACGACATGAACACCAAGCTCAGGAATGCGCTTGATTGTTTCTTCTTCTACTTCAATTTCATAGCCTGCCATACGAGCCAGAGATTCAGGAATCACCTGCTCATAGACAGAACATGGAATAGGAATACGGCCAGAACGGTCCTTCTTTGGAACATAGGGCTTAGCGTGGGAAACTGCAAGAGACTCAAAGAGCCAGGGAGAATCTGTAATTTTCATACCACCGGCTACCCAACGGTAGCCATTGTATGTAAGACGTGATACGCTCTCCTCATCCTCGGAAGCATGAGAAGTTCTGAAATCACGCTTGTAGATTTCTCTCCAGTTGCTGAGCAACTGAGAATTCTGGGCAGCATTGAACATCTTCTTGTATTCTTCATCAAGCCACATTTGCATGTCTGCTTTACGGAAGAGTTTCTTAAGATTGATGACAGTCTGATCGTCTGTCAATACACGCTCGTGTGAACCTTGCGGTTCAGCAAGAAATTGAAAACCATTGTGGTATACAATTTCATTCTTGATATTCTCACGTGAAGTGATGATATCAACACCCTCGGGCATATTGTGAGACACAATAGCATTGCCCTTGAGGAAGCCTTGATCAAAGATAATTCTGGCATTGTAGATAGGATGGTTCAGAAGATTCTTTACCATCTTGTTACGGATACGCCAATCGTAGTAGTAGAACTTGTCACCATTGGGATCATCAGGCTGATAGAACGGAATGTTCTCCACAGCCTTTTGGATCAAACGGTGAGAAATAACAAAGCCGCCATCAAGAAGTCGGCTTGTAACTTCTGGATCTGCAAGCACACTTACTACTTCGCCTCGATCAACGCCTTCCTTGGAGAAGTCATGACGAGAATACTCAGTAGGAGAAACAAGAAGAACATTAAGTTCATCTTTGTCAAAGTGAGCATTCAGAAGGGCTGCACGATGAAAGGTCTTGAGACGCTTTCCTGTTTTATCTCCAGCCCGAACTTCATAGCCCATTTTGTTGAATACGCTGAGCCATCCAGATTCGCCCTCGACAATTACAAAAGAGATTTTGTTCTTGTCAATGACGGCATAGCAGACATCAGGATGACGAATAATCTGCTCAGCAATGAGTGCTTGTGCAGGAGTTGACGGGATAGGCATGGTTGCCATTCTGAACGAGGGTTCAGCATCAGGATTGTTGGCAGCGATATGCTCAAGAGCAGAACGCAAAATGCCACAATCGTAGAAACCATACTGGTAGTCATTTGTAGAAAGCAAAGGTCCGTCATGCTTGGAATGCATGCGGACGATGGGCCGATAGTTAATGTCTGACATAACTCTCCTTAGTTATGATATTTTATTTCAGGAACGGGAAAAACGGATTTTGAACTGTTGATATTTCTGAATTGCCAAACGAGTTCCCCAAATGGGGAATGTAATAACTCTAATAATAGAGTAAATTACTTTAGCAAGATCCTTGAAGGCTTGAATCCACTTCTTCTTGATGTAGCCCATCATATTGCCATTGTGTTTTTGGGCGATAGGACTGTCATAGTTCCAGTACAAGAACTTGTAACCTGGAACAGAAATGACAGTTGAGATTACACCTGCACCCATAGCAATGAGGCCAGACGCTCCAAAGGCAATGCCAACAAGGAACGAAAGGAACAGTGAGTTCAATAGATTGAACAAAGGATTCTTGGCAGACAATCTGCGCCAAGCAGGAACTTTTGCCGCAATCATCAGTTCGAGAACAGATGAAGTGACAGCAAGAATGAGCATCATAGACAATAACATTTTATTTTTCTCCTTGTATATTATTGAATTTTTAAAATAGGAGTCATTGATCCCCCTATTTTTGGGTTAGTTTAAAACGATGTTTTAGAATAAAAAACAGGGATCCCGAAGGACCCCTGTTTCCATTTGAAATTTAAATTCGTATTGCTTAGATACTGATTACCAGGATCTCATACTCCAGTTACCCAAACGAGATGTCGTGTTGTGTAGTATCCAACTGGCAAAAAGAGCATTTACATTCGGATTCATAAGATCCGAAGAATGGTATCCGGTCTCTCTTTTCAAGGTACCAAACCATGATGAATTGATCTGCAAGAGACCAGAATCATAGGTACCATTGCTGTTGAGAGTCCAGACAATTTTGCCATTTTTCCACTTGGCATTCACAGCACCTGGATTGCAGCGTGATTCACGCCATGCAATGTAGGAAAAGACACGAACTGGAAGTCCATATTTTGCAAATAAATTTGCAAATCGTGGACAATACTTTGTTTCATCTGTTGGCAGATTTACAGAGTATGTAGTCTTCCAATATGGTTCTACTTTTCCTCTTTTGACGCATGACCAATTTTGATATCCTCGTGGACCAATCTTTTTGTCCTCTGGGTTTTTCCAACCGAGCACAGCAATACGATTAGCCACAATGATCTGCTCGAATTTGGTAGCTTTGTCTGGTGAAGGAGCAAACTGCTCTCCACCATACTGCTCCCAGATTCCTTGGTCAGCATCTCCATATTTGCCATTGGTGATTATGTTTAATCCACCTGCCGAAGAACCTCCACTACTCCAATTGATATCAGCAATGCTTTTGCCTGTTTCACAGGCAGCAAGCTGATCCCAATATTTTACAGTAGCGCCCATCCTAAACGTAACCGTTTCCCAGCCTTGGGCTGATACAGATGGTATAGAGGTATTCGTTATTGATAGTGCACAGATAATTGCTATCAGTGCCTGTCCTATTTTGCGCATCGTGTTCGCTCCTTTCGTGTGGGTTTGGTTATCAAGATAACTTGACAACCATTAGCAATCGCGCAGGTTGCGAAACCGAAGATGTGCGGACACATACGAGATGCCCGTCACAGGTTGGCAGTTGGTGCCTCTCCGACTTCACAGTATTTCTCTGTTACGTAGGGGAATGTACCCCCTGCCCAGATGTTCCGGGCATGGTAGTTATTCTATCATTTTTTAGGTGGTGTAACAAGTGTTTACTCAGAGTATATCTCCTTGGTAGAGTTTGTAGCTATCTGCTCACGAAGAAGTTTAATTTCATTAGCAACTTCTCCGAGGCGATTGGAGATAAGAACCAGGGCTTTAAGATATAAATCGCCTGGATCTTTATCAGAATTGGTAGACAAAGAATTCTTCTTTATCATCTGATTCTCCTTTCGCACAAACTTAAGTTTAATTATTTATTTCGGAATTATCCAAATAAACATCTCTGCGCTTATCGTCCACGATAGACGATAAGAGTAATAGTACCGTAGTACTGTTTAAATTTAATTATTTTCCCACTCTTCATCGGTGACATTATCAACCGAATTCATCGTGGTGATCGAGGTCACATCAGAGTTAATGTGGTACGTGCCGTACGAAATCTGAGTGAACTTCGAAGGATTTGACTTGATGTAGTTAAGAAGAGTCGGAAGCGAGCATCCGATCTTATCGCACATTTCCTTGGTAGGAAATGACTTGCCAACATTCTCTGTGAGAAAGTTTTCAATTGCTGGAGTCTTGCTTGGCTTAGGCATTTTTATCCTTTTCTTTAGTAGTTTTACATATATAAAGGTATAAAAAATTTATTCCTTTACAAAGAATAATTATAGCATATAATTAACTTTGTGAAAAGATCTGTTACAAATCATATATTATATATGTATCTAATAGACTAGAACATATATAAAACTAGGATGTCAACAATTTTGGATTAGTACCTGGACATCTTTGGACCCCTTGCAGGGTCACTTGAGTATAGCACATGGGTGCCTCTCTCATCGTACCTCTCTATGATAATAGATTTTTTGCCGTCAAAATAGTCACATGTTCTGACTAGTCCGACGTATGTAAATCTATTGCGAGAGTTGTCGATGATCCAAGTTATTCTTAAATCATCTCCTTGGGATCTAGCCCGATTTATCTCTACGCTAGCTCCCGATGATTTATTTAAATTTTGGGTAATCCAAAGAAAGTTGTAGTCATTTTCGTTAGGCAAAATGACTGAGACATAGCCATCATGAGATGGCTGAAAAGTTGTGTATTTTTTATTCTTATATGTGACAGTTTTTTCTTTATTCCACAGACCGTGATGAAGGTCTAGAATAGACTGTATATTCTGATTGATTGGTGGAGCTGGTGCCTCAATGAAGTCATTGGGATATTCACCATTCTCTACTTTAATCATCATCATGAACTCCCTCATGCCTTTCAAAAAAATTCGTACAGCCTGGACGCTATCCTCTGCATGGGGGAAATTAGAGGTAAGCGGATCCC
>Ga0129333_10007319_pt1 | contig 10422 bp, 6 predicted proteins | sample CPB6_08_DNA_FD_94474 | JGI IMG/M metagenome (GOLD analysis project Ga0129333, IMG submission 94474) | Freshwater to marine salinity gradient microbial communities from Chesapeake Bay, USA - CPBay_Sum_0.6_0.8_DNA | ecosystem: Environmental > Aquatic > Marine > Coastal | place: USA: Chesapeake Bay...
CAGAGATCGATGCTACCGCCACCGCCGCGCGGTGCATTGATGGTGAGGGTCAAACTTTGCGGTGCGCTCGTGAACGTACCGTCGGTTGCCGTGACCGTGAGCGTGTAGTTACCCGCCACCGAGTTTGGCCATGAGAAATCGCCGGTGGCGGAATTGAAGGTGGAATTGAGCGGCGCACCGGTGAGTGCGTAGGTCAGAACATCACCATCGGGGTCGGTCGCCGAGGCTTTGAAGCTTACGGTTCCACCTGCCGTGGCCGTGATCGGGGTGAGCAACGCGAGCACGGGCGTGCCATTGGATCGCACGTCGACGGCGCCGCTGGTCGCGGCGATGCCGTCGGCATCGGTCGCCGTGAAGCGAAAACTCATGCGCGCCGCGTTCGGCGCCGCGAACGTTGCTTGAGGTGTGCTGCCGTTCGAGAGCGTGACGGCAGGCCCGGCCGTCTGCTGCCAGCGGTAGCTGAGGTTGGTGTTGCCCGAGGGTTTCGGTGTTGCGGTGGCGCTCAGCGTCACGGTGGCACCGTTCTCGACTACAGCTGCATTGGCCTGTGCGGTGACGGTTGGCGTCAAATCGGCGAGTCGTTGCAGAGCGCGGCTTGCATCGAGCATGCCTGTGCCGCAGGGGTTGTCGGCTTTGCCGGCACAAAACGTACCCGCCGGAAACTCTCGAGCCGTGGCTGCCAGCAAATTTTTGACCGTATCGACCAACAGCGAAGGCATGGCCGAAATCAGTAGTGCTGCAGCGCCTGCCACATGGGGCGCCGCCATGCTGGTTCCGGTTTTGCCCGCATAGGTTTCGCCATTCGGGGTCGTGGTACCGGTGTTGGTCGTCGAGGCGACCAACCGCCACAGCGTGCCCGCGGCTCCCGTGTTGCCCTGCGGCAGGCAGTTGAGTGTGGCGGTTGTGCACGATCCGCCGCCCGGCGCGCTCAGGGTGGTCCCCGTTCCGTAGTTCGCATAGTTGGCCTTGTCACCTTCGAGCGTGTGTGCCGTCACGGCGATCACACCGCTGCAGTTTGCAGGCGAACTGATGACCGAACGGCTGTCGTTACCCGCCGCGACGACCAGCACCGCACCTGCGGTACGTGCTGCCGTGATCGCGTTTTGTCTGCTGGCGGGGCAGCTCGTGCTGGCAGCGCCGAGGCTCAGGTTGATCACTCGAGCCGGATTGGGGTTGTTCGGTATCCCGAGGTCGGACCAGGTACCGCTCGCCGGTTGTGCGCCGGCAGCCCAGCGAATTGCATCCGTGATGTCGGAGCTGTAGCCGAAGCATTTGCCGAGCGCGCGGATGGCGAGCACTTTGGCTTCGTAGGCAATACCGGCGACGCCCGTACCGTTGTTGGTGACGGCGGCCACCGTTCCGGCAACGTGGGTGCCGTGCCAAGAACTCGAGGCTTTCCGGCAGGGATTCGACCCGCCGCCGAACAAGGTGATTTTCAGATCTTCGTCATCGATCCAGTCACCCGGGTCCGCAGGATCGTTGTCTCGACCGTTGCCATCGTTGGCAACCAAAAATTTGCCGTCGCTGTCTGCAGAGACGAAATCGTGTCCGCGGATGACGTTTGCATCGAGATCGGCATGGGTGGTGATGCCCGTATCGATGACTGCAACGACCACGCCCTTGCCACGGGTGACGTCCCAGGCTGCCGGCAGATTGGCACCCCCCGGCTTTTCGGGAGTGGGCGCCTTGAGATGCCAAAGAATATCGCGACTATCACCGAAAAACGGATCGTTCGGCACGAGCAATGGAAACATGTACTCATCGATCTCGACGCTGGCCACCGTCGGATCGAGCCGTAATCTTTGAGCGACGCGCTCTGCGGCCGAGCGCTCCAGGGGTTCGACGAGCCTCAACACGTGCGAGAGGTCTGCCGTGGGTCGGCGATACCCGACGGCCACGCCACCGCGCGTGCTCAGAGTTTCGAGCCGCGATACAGAAGGGCGATTGAGACGCCCCGCGGCGAGATCATCGCGAAAGCGCACGACGAGTTGCGTGATCGGCAGATCGGGTGCGCGCTGCGGCTCAGCGACTTCGAGTAGAGGTGCGGCGTCGATTCGCAGCGGCGATGCCGCCAACAGTCCCGCCGCCAGCACGATCTTCGAGAACGCGCTGGCGTTACGCATGATCAAAAGAGGCCCGGGATGTCGCGCTGCGCCGGCGACGGTCGATCCGGCAAGGGCATCGGATCGATGTCGAGCGCGAGCTGCGCGCTGACCATCGTCGATGGCTCGAGTCCGGAGGCGGTCGCAGCCTCAGCCGAAGTGATGGGAATGGCAGTGCAGGATTTCCCCTGCAACCAATCGAGAGCTTGTCGCGTCGACGCCTCGCCCGCGGTGCCGAGTGGTTGTGTGAAGTCATCGTTGGCGCGGCAGCTTGCCTTCACCGCTTCGGCGAGACCGTTGAAGTAGGCATCGGAGTTTGCCGAGTTACGCGTGGTGAAGGCGACGATGCGCAGTCGATCGTCGCAGGCAGCGTTGTCGCGAGCAATCTGACCCACGGGTTTTCCATAGGTGTTGCTGCCGATCAGGGCGAGTTTGTCGTTGAAAAACGGAATGAAGCCATTGACCACGAGCTCGCTGGCCGAGGCCGAAGAACCCGTGGTGATGAAGGCGAGCTTGGTGGGCGAAGCCGATTGGCTTTGTGGTGCAAAACGCTTGATCGAGTCATTGGCCGATTTCGAGGGGCGGAACGTCAGCTGCGAAAAAATTTCGCTGGTCTGTCGGTTGCCACCGAGCAGATCGCCCATCAGGTTGCCGGTCGAGACCAGTCCACCCCCGTTGTAACGGAAGTCGACGATGATTTCCGTGATCCCCGCTTCGCGAAACTTCAGGATTTCTTCGCGCAAGCGGTTGTCGGCCGTGCTGATGAACGTGCGCAGGTTGATGTAGCCGTAGCGCTTGCCGGTATCGGTGATGATGCGCCCGCCGTAGCGGCTCGATACGGGTTCGATCGAGTAGTCGGCTTTGGCAACGGTTACCTCGCGCGAAGTGGTGCCGCGCAAAATGCGTAGTACGCGGGTCGTTCCCGCGGTGCTGGGTCCGAGCGCGTTCGAGACGCCTTGTGCGCCCTCGGCAGCAAAGATATCGGAGACGAGGCGCATGGTGCTGCTCGAGGTGCCGATGGCAGTGAGCTCGTCGCCGCGGTCGATGTTGGCGGCGAGGGCTGGCGTACCCTCGAACGACTCGAGGATGAACACGCGGCGCGCCGTCGAGTCGTAGCCGAGACGAATGCCGAAGCCTGCCGTGGCGCCGGAGTTGAAGTAGGCGTCTTCCTCGGAGGCCGACGTGATGTAGGTGAAGTTACGGTCCTTGTTCTGCGCACGCGCCGTGGCGGTCATGGCGCTGATCAGGGCGTCGACCGAAGAATAGTTGGCGACATTGACGTTGGTGGGCAGCGTCTCGGGATAGAGGTACCACTCGTTGAGCTGCGCGACGACGAAGTTTTGCCGATCGGCGAGGCTGCAGGCCGCCGCGGTGTTGTTGACGGGAGTACCCGTGACCGCGTTCGATGCCGCGCTGCTACCCACCGCATTGCGTGCCGTGACGGAGCAGCTGTAGCTGGTCCCGTTGCTGAGGTTGGTCACCGTCAACGGACTCGAGGTGCCGGTCGCCGTGCGTGTCGCGCCGCCGCCCGTGCAAGAGGCTGTGTAATCGATGATGGCGGATGAACCGCTGCTGCCGGGTGCCGTGAAGCTTACGGTCAGCGTCCCGTTGCCGGTGGCGATGGTGATGCCGGTCGGCGAACCCGGAGCCGAGCTGCCGGTGCTTCCACCCGTGGTGCCACCGGTATTACCGCCGGTGCTGGCACCCGAGCCGCCGCCGCCACCACCGCAGGCAGCAACGATCATCGAGGCCATCAGTGCAAGCGCGATACCGCGCGAAACCCGCAAAAAAACGAACGTCATGGGCTGGATGTCCTGACCTTGAGTGCGCTGGCGCACCCGATAAATTCTAATGGATTTTCTGCAGAGCGCTCGCCCGCCCGGATGATTAGTGCAGCCTTAGCCTACAGCCATCCTCGCTGCTTGAAGTACATGAAGGGGACGATCGCCGAGATCGCCATGATGCCGAGCGCGCCCCAGAACCCCCAGGCTGCATGCGAGGTCGGGATGACATCGAAGTTCATGCCGAAAATGGCGCCGATCACCGAGGGCGGCAGCAACACTACCGTTGCCACCGAAAAAATCTTCAAGATGTTGTTCTGATCGATGTTGATCATGCCGAGCGTGGCATCGAGCAGGAATTGCACCTTGTTGCTCATGAACGCCGCGTGGTTGCTCAGTTGCTCGGCGTCACGCAGAACGGACTGAAGTCTACTTTTGACGTCGTCCTCGAGTCGGATGCCGTTCGCCTGCTGCAGAAATCCCACCAAACGCGCGAGGCTACCGAGCGTCTCGCGTGCCTTGGAGTTCAGATCGCCGTTGCGTCCGACCCGCTCGAGAATCGCTCGATAATCACGATCGCGGCGCCGTCCGTTGCTGGGCGCGCCGAAGACTTCGGCGGAGAGGGCGTCCATCTCGTCGGTCGTCCGCTCGATCACGTCGGCAATTCGATTGACCATGGCCTCGAGCAGGCCAGCAAGGATCGCCGCCGCCGAGTTGCACTGCGCCGGGTGACGATCCGCGTAGGCGATGAAGCGACGGAAGGGCAGGGGATCGACGTAGCGATTGGTGATCAAACGCTCGGGGGTCAGGATGAACGTGATCTGGCTATTCTCGGGTCGGGGGGTGTCGAGCTTGGTGACCACGGTCGCCGTCATGTAGAGGACGTCGCCTTCCTGATAAAAGCGGTTCGACGCTTCGATCTCGCGCATCTCCTCGCGAGTCGGCACGTCGATGCGCAAAAACTGCTCGATCCGTGACTCTTCGGCCGCAGTAGGCTCGAGCAGGTCGATCCAAAGCGCGTCTTCGGGTACCGCGGTCGCACCATGCACGGTCTCGCCGTGCAGGCCGACTGCATCCCATCTGAAGTAGAGAATCACGCGCGCCGGTCCGGAGTCGCGCGCGAGAGGCTCAGCGAGCCTTCTCCGCCTTAGCCAAATCGTTGATCAGGCCGAGCATCTGCGGCACGCCGCCCGCCATGCCGACGTCGGTCGAGAACTTGCCGTTCACCGCCATGAAGGGCGTACCCTCTGCGCGGTAGCGACGCACGAGTTCATCGGCCTGCCGCAGCTTGGTGTTCACCCACATCGAGTTCCAGGCGTCGGTGAAGGCTTTTTCCTGAATGCCCTGCTGTTTGGCCCAAGCCACCATCACCGGCAAGGTCGACTCTTCGTCGCGCCCGAGCAGTCCGTTGCCGCCACGGAAAATGGTGTCGAATACTTTGGTGTGCAGACGCTCGTCTTGCTTGAGTGCCTGCAAGGTGTAGAAGAGACGCGCATGAAGCTTCGCGCCGGCGTTCCAGGTCACGGGTACGCGTACGAACTCCACGTTGGCGGGCTTGCCGTTTTTCTTCCAGCTTTCGAGGAATGGGTCGAGCGAGTAGCAGTGGCTGCAGCCGTACCAGAAGATCTCGAGAACTTCGACCTTCCCGGGAGCGACGTTGGTGGGTATCGCCGGGCTGATGCGGCGGTAATGCCGACCTTCCTGCCAGCGACCGTCGGTGGCCGGCGCGTCCTGTGCGTGGGCGGTCGGAGCGGCAACGCCGAGCAGCAGCGTTGCACCGAGGAGTGCGATGAAACTGCTGCGAGCGAGACGCATCAGCGCAGCCCCTGGATGTAGCTGGCGAGCGCTTTCTTGTCGTCGTCGTTCAATCGCTTGGCGATCGAACTCATCATGTGGCCGTTGCGTGACTTGGTCGGCGTGTTGGTGGCGATGTCGACGTAGCGTTGATCAGCCGCGTAATCGAGCAATTGTTTGAGCGTGTACGTGGAATGCTGCGCGCGCAGGGCCGGAAAACCCGAGCCAGGATTACCGAGGCCCACCGGGCCGTGGCACGACGTGCACGAAGGAATTCCGCGCGTGCGATCGCCGCCGCGATAGAGCGCTTCGCCCGTCTTGTAGTTGGCCGCGTCGGCTTCCTGGCCACTTGGCGTCTGGGTAGAGAAATACGCCGCGAGATCGGCGATGTCCTCATCGGTGAGCGCCATCGCGAGAGGGTACATCACCATGTTGTTCCGGTGACCGGCGCGGAACAAACGCAGCTGCTCTTCGATGTAGCGCGCGTTTTGCCCGGCGAGATTCGGCCATTCGGGATTGACGCTGTTGCCGTTGACCCCGTGGCAGGCCGTGCAAACGGCCGCTTTGGTGGCACCCGCTTCGGCATTGCCCTTGGCCTGCGCGGCGGGCGTCAGCACGGCGGCGAGAAGCACGGTGGCGAGGATGGGGGCGAAGGTCTTGACGGTCAGCATTTCTCGAGGCTCCGGACGTCTTTCACGGCGCGAAAGTTTACACTAACCGCCCTTTGCTTCGGGCCCTCGGGGCGTAACCGCGTGTCGCAATATCCGAAGGCCGAATTCCTCTTGAGTGTTGCCGCCCCCGCACAGTTCCCGGTCGACCTCGGCGCCGAGGTGGCCTTTGCGGGGCGTTCCAACGCCGGCAAGTCGAGCGCCATCAACGCCATCTCTGGCCGCAAGGCACTCGCTCGTACCAGCAAGACGCCGGGTCAGACCCGGCTGCTCAACTACTTCGAACTCGAGACGGACCATCGGATCGTCGATCTGCCGGGCTACGGCTACGCGGCCGTCAACCCGGAGGAGCGCCGCAAGTGGGTGCCCCTGATCGATGCCTTGCGATCGCGGGCGAGCTTGCGGGGTTTGATGTTGGTGGTGGACGTTCGGCGCGGGCTGCGGGACGAGGATCTTGCGCTCATCGACTGGGCCGAGCCGAGGCATCGCGGCGTGCACGTACTGCTCGCCAAGGCCGACAAGTTGAACCAGGCCGAGCGGGCGAAGGCCTTGCGCGAGGCTGCCGCAACGCTGGGTGAGATTGCGACCGTGCAGCTTTTTTCGGCCCATTCGGGTCTCGGAGTCGAGCCGGCGCGCGAGCGGTTGGCGGGGCTCTGGGCCGCGGCGGCCACGTGACTGCTGCTTCGTAAACTCGTGCCATGAAAAAATCGCGCCGTGGATAAAAAAGCCCCCGGGCACCTTTCGATGGCCGGGGGCAGACGAGCCCGGCACAGGTCTTGAGGCCGGGCGCCCGCTCAGGGAGGGAGGAGAAGCGGGGAACGCGCTGCGTTCGGAAGATCAGACTCGCGCTTCCGGCAAAGGTTCAGAATAAATTTCTTTTCCGATCAATTAGTTGGGACGCGACATGTTGCGCCTTAGCAACAGCATGCTCAGTGCGCTTCGTCCCAATTCTTGCCGGTACCCACGTCGACCTTCAGCGGCACGCGTAGTGCCCCACGACCGGCGTCCACCATGCACTGGCGGACGGCCGCAGTGACTCGAGCGACCGCCTCCGTGCGAACTTCGAGCACGAGTTCGTCGTGCACCTGCATGATGAGTCGTGCGTCGTCGCTACCTTCGTGACCGCACCACGCGTCGACCGCAATCATGGCGAGTTTGATGAGATCGGCCGCAGTGCCCTGCATCGGCGCGTTGATGGCACTGCGCTCGGCGTATTGCTGCAGCGCGCGATTGCGCGAGCGGATGTCGGGCAAATAGAGCCGACGTCCGAACACGGTTTCGACGTAGCCGGTCTCCCGCGCCTGCTCGCGCGTACGGTCCATGTAGGCCTTCACGCCCGGATAACGTTCGAAGTAAAGATCGACATATCTTTGAGCAGCGCCGCGTTCGATGCCGAGCTGGCGTGCCAGCCCGAATGCCGACATGCCGTAGATCAGGCCGAAGTTGATCGCCTTGGCCGAGCGGCGTTGCTCGGCGCTGACATCTTCGAGTGGTACACCGAATACTTCGGCGGCCGTGGCTTGGTGCACGTCACGGTCGGCCGCGAAAGCCCCGCGCAGGCCCGCGTCATCCGAGAGGTGGGCCATGATGCGCAACTCGATCTGCGAGTAATCCGCCGCAAGCAGCACGTGCCCCGCAGGCGCGATGAACGCCTGACGGATGCGTCGACCCTCGGGCGTGCGGATCGGAATATTTTGAAGGTTGGGATCGGTGGATGACAGCCGTCCGGTTTGCGCCACCGCTTGATGGTAGGACGTGTGCACTCGACCGGTCTCGGCATTGATCTGCAACGGCAGTTTTTCGGTGTAGGTGCTGCGCAGCTTGGCGATACTGCGATAGTCGAGGATCAGTCTTGGCAGGGCGTACGAGTCGGCGAGTTCCTCGAGCACGTCCTCCGCAGTCGAGGGCTGCCCGGTCGGCGTCTTGCGCAGCACCGGGATCTGCATTTTCTCGAACAGGATTTGCTGCAGCTGTTTGGGTGAGTCGAGATTGAACTCACTGCCGGCTTCGGCGTGTGCCGCGAGCTTCAATTCTTCGGCGCGTCGAGCGAGTTCGCTGCTTTGCACACGCAGCATCTCGCGATCGATCAGAACGCCGCGATGCTCCATGCGTTGCAGCACCGACACCAGTGGCTGCTCGAATTCTTCGTACAGTTTTTTCAGCAGCGGCTCACGTTCGATCGCCGGCCACAGCGCACGATGCAGGCGCATGGTGACATCGGCATCTTCGGCAGCATATTCACCAGCTTGTTCCAGACTCACCTGTGCAAAGGGAATCTGTTTTGCACCCTTGCCGGCGACGTCTTCGTAGCTGATGGTGGTGATACCGAGGTAGCGCAGCGCTGCCGAATCCATGTCGTGACGCGTGGCGACGCTGTTCCACACGTACGACTCGAGCATGCTGTCGTAACGCATGCCGCACAGCGTAATGCCGTGATTGGCAAGCACGTGCGCATCGTATTTGAGGTGATGCCCGAGTTTCGCGTGACGGTCGCTCTCGAGCAGTGGCTGCAGCCTCGCGAGCACCGCATCGCGATCGAGCTGCGGCGGTACACCGACGTAATCGTGAGTGAGCGGTATGTAGGCAGCTTTGCCGGGTTCGATGCAGAACGAGATACCGACGATGCGTGCTGCCATGTAATCGAGGCTCGTCGTCTCGGTGTCGAAGGCAAAAAGCTCGGCGGCTTCCAGCGCGCGGCACCAGCGTTCGAACGTCGGCATGTCGAGCACGATTTCGTATTCGCGTGGCGCATCGGCGATTCCGGGGCGCAGCTCGAGCGCATCGGACTGCGATTCCCCTGCGGCAGAGCTTGCAGGTATGGCTGCCGTCGTCGCCACAGTTGTCGCCGTGTTCGTGCCGTCCGATTCGGCCGGACCACCGAGCCCGCGCAACAGCGCCTGAAACTCGAGGCGCGTGTACCAGCTGCGCAGTTGGTCCTCGTGTTGCGGTTTGCGCGCGAGATCTTGCGCTGCGTCGGGCAGATCTACGTCGCAGCGGATGGTTGCGAGACGTCGAGAGAGTTCTAGCGTTTCGAGGCCGGCACGCAGATTTTCGCCCACTTTGCCGGCAACCTCGCCGGCATGCGCGACGAGGTTATCGAGCGTTGAATATTGACCAAGCCATTTTGCGGCGGTCTTCGGACCAACTTTGTCGATACCCGGGATGTTGTCCGAGCTGTCGCCGACGAGGGCGAGATAATCGATCATCTGCTCGGGCCAGATGTCGAACTTCGCTTTCACGCCGGCACGATCGTAGATGCTACCGCTCATGGTGTTGATCAGCGTGATCTGCGGCCCGACGAGCTGGCACATATCTTTGTCGCCGGTCGAGATCACCACGGTGCCGCCGGTGTCGGCGGTGCGCTTGGCGAGCGTACCGATGACATCGTCCGCCTCGAAACCGCTGATGCGCAGTAGTGGCAGCCCGAGCGCCTGCACGATTTCGAGTAGCGGCTCGACTTGCGAGCGCAGGTCGTCAGGCATCGGCGGGCGATGCGATTTGTACTCTGCGTACAACTCGTCACGAAACGTTTTGCCCGGTGCGTCGAACACCACGGCGATTCGCACGGGGTTCGTCTCGCGCAAGAACTTCAACAGCATGTTGACCACGCCGAGCACGGCGCCGGTCGGCTCACCGCGGGAGTTGGTCAGCGGAGGCAGGGCGTGAAAGGCGCGGTAGAGATACGACGACCCGTCGATCAGGACGAGGTCGGGATTTTGCGGCAAGGCAGTCATGCGAACGCAATGATGCCTGCAAAAAAGAAATCGGGCAGCGCGGCTTCACGCCACGCTGCCCGGAGAATGAGAAAACGATCAGCGACGATCAGCGAGATCGGGAAGGCCCGATCAGGCGACGCCCGGCGCTTTCACGTAGACCTTGCACCAGCCCGGGTTCTTGACCATCTTGCCCGGGAACAGATTGCACTTGGCGAGCGGAGCCTTGCGGTCCTTGTCTGCCCACTGCAGGCAGTTGCCGCAGTGCTGTTCGGGCTTGTGGTTCGGGTTGGCTTTTTGGTCGACCTTCTTGCTGTCCTCGGTGTAGCCCAGCGCTTTGGCAGCGGGCTCGGTGGGGCTCAGC
>Ga0129333_10007322_pt1 | contig 10420 bp, 8 predicted proteins | sample CPB6_08_DNA_FD_94474 | JGI IMG/M metagenome (GOLD analysis project Ga0129333, IMG submission 94474) | Freshwater to marine salinity gradient microbial communities from Chesapeake Bay, USA - CPBay_Sum_0.6_0.8_DNA | ecosystem: Environmental > Aquatic > Marine > Coastal | place: USA: Chesapeake Bay...
AAACTTGGTCTTCCTAAACCTTTTTGTTTATAACCAAGTTCTTTTGCTTGAAACAGTAATCTAGCATAGCGAGTTTTACATTCTGATAATTTTTTCCGATGTTGATGAATTACAACTGTGTTCTCAGGAAGTTCAATATTTCTACTTACCAAATACTCTATTAATTCGTTTGCACTTTTTTTTCCGCATTTCTTATTAATGTAGCCATTTTCAACGGCAAGAATAAAAAGCTCATTGATATAGCTTGAGTCGTACTTTCTCTTGACTTTTTCAGGTATTGGATCTTTTTCAATATTCAAATGAACGAATTTCTCCAAGTCATCCATATATGGTTTCCCCTTACTTTTATGAACGAAACCCAATGATTTAGCAGTCTTCACCAGATTACGATATCGTGTAAGTGATTTTGATTCATAAGTCGTCATTTTCTTTTAAGAAAAGAATCTTTTAAATTTTGTAATGAAACTTAATCAATTAATTCCTATCTAAAGACTAATCAATCAAACATAAACTTACAATATGGAAGAAGTCAAAAATGAACCAACAAAAAAGTCAAACTCTGAACGACAGAGAGCCTATAGAAATCGTTTAAAAGATAAACTTGGCGAGAAGGCTTTCAAAGAACAACAAGCCTCTACAATGAAAGATTATCGTAAACGAAGAGCAGAACTAACTACAGTTGATGAAACCAAAATAAGCAACAAAGAGACGAGAGGTTTAGTTAACAATCTTCTAAGAACAATTGAAGAACGAATTATAACGATGATTAACGAGCAGAAGCATAATCCAGTTCCAATTCATTTTGAAACTCACATTCAGAAAGATGAAATTGAACCAATTCTCGTAGATATCAATAATTCAATGACAAACGAACAAGTGGTTGATGCATTCTATGAGAACGACCAGCGAAATCCGAAATCAGCTAAAGGAGGTGCATCCAGAGGTACTTTTGAGGGATATTTATCAGCTATCAATACGATACGAAAAAAGTATTTTGGTATCAAAAAATCAACCAAAAGTACTGTTTTCAACGATTTTGAATGGCTTCGTGATACCGATAGAGTACTTGAAATCTTAAAATCATACGAAAAGAACACTAAAAGTTATTCAACGATGGTAAATGCTATCAGTGCAACTCTTGGAAGACTCAATCATTATAACCAGTTGTATATCAATGTTTACAAACCTCTGAATATCAAATTAGCGAAACTTAAGGATGAAGAGCAACTGAATACAAATAATCTCTTAAGTGAAAAAGAGAAAAAGTTGTTCCTTCCTTGGGATAAGATATTAGAATTGGAAGATGCCGTCAAAAATACCAATATCAATCCTGTAGAGAACTTAGCAATTTACTATTTGTATACTCAACTTCCGCCTAGGAGACTTGAATACGGAAGCTTGATTATTCAGATTGAAGGTGAGTTTGAAAATAACAAAAAAAAGAATTATGTAGTTCTTGACAAGAAACTCAAAACTGTCAAGAAGATTATTTTGAATACCTACAAAACAAGTGAAAAGTATGGACCTTATGTGATTGATAATGTTCCAGAAAAACTATCTGATGCTATCGTTAACTTAATAAAGGAACAAGATTACAAAGCAGGCGAGCATCTATTTATGAATAGTAGAGGAAAACCATACGGTAATGCTTTTTCATCGAGAGTTAAAGAAGTTTTCGAACAAGCAATTAGTAGACCGATTACATTAAACATATTGCGACACTCGTATATCACTTATTTTATCAACAACAATACCACTACATTAAAAAAGAAAATGATTGCAAGCCAGATGGGGCATAGTACCAATATGCAAGATTTATACAAACGATTTGAAGAGAAGGATGAAGAATGATGAAGAGTACTCGGATCGGGTACTCTAAACTTCAGGATTTTTACTGTTAATTCTATTATCACTTCACAATGAATTGATAATTTAAAATTTCAACTTTAAACTCAAAATGATTCGTGAAGTTTACATTTTAGACGAAGTTGAACTTGCTGAGATTGAAGAACAATTTGAAACTGGATTCTGGTTCAAATTGAAAAGATTGTTGAATGAAATGTTGCAAATACCGTACATTAGGCTATACTGACTTTTGATGATTTTTTCTCCGCTCTCTTCCTTGCGGAATATGCTCTCATCAAAACAAGCTTTTTCTGACGAGTTGATTCGTTGGTGTTGTATCTGTTTCGTTGATAATCGTTGTACTTCTGACGATTGTTCTGACGATACTTAAGAGTGGATTTAATGATGGAATCACGATATTTTTGGTATCTTGTTTGTTTAGGTTCATCCATTTTTTGTTATCTAATTTATTCTTTTAAATTGGATATCGTTAATAAGCTTAAAAAAAACTTCAAAAACAATTAATAGACATCAATCTTTTGAGTTCCTTATTATAATAATAGTAGTTTAAACACCTCTGTCGTTGCTTTTCACGATTATCACCCTTAGAAAGGTACTTCAGATTCGCTTTAACGAATATCGCCCTCCGTTTCTCTGAATGCTTTGGTAAAGGTTTTTGATTTGTTGTATTAATAGTATCCATTTATAATATTACAAAATATTTTTTTAAATATTATTTTTAACATCATCGCAATTGTTGCACCAAGGATTTGACTGATACGAAACCACCGTTTGTTTCTCTTTAAAAATGATTTCCCGTTTATTTCTCTTTGATTTAAAAAGTTGTTCTAGGAAAACGAATTCACCAGTGGTCTCCACCGCCGTTTATTATAGAAAGAAAGAAAATAATCACGGATGGAGACCACCGTATAATCCTTCTTAAGAAATGAATTCATCCAGTAATTCTCAGAACTTCTCAGAGGAATCCATAAAATCTTTTCTGAGAAATCGTTTTACCAGAAAAAAAAATTTTGATTTAAAAAAAAAGTTGTTATAATAAAAAGAATGAATCTTAACGAATTCTTACGAACAAATATCGTAGATCATAAAAAAAAATATACTCACTGTGGTGACAATAATGATAGATTTGAATTTTACCAAATTAGTGGTAAAAACATTGAGCCTTTTTGGGACCTGTATTGTGAAAAGCTCAAAAACGACGGCGATAGGTTTGAACTGTTTATCAAAGAAATACCATTACAATATATGCCTGTGATTATTGATATTAATCTGGAGGCAACTGATAAAAACTACACCTTCCTTCAAGAACTAAAAACAATAATAGAAGCTTACCAAAATGTTTTACGAGAAATAGTAGACGAAATTGATGATGACTCTTTAACTTGTGTTTTATTTCAGAAGGAACTTACATACAGGGATAAAGATGGTGGAGAGTTGTGGTTTTTTAATTTTCGTCTTCATTTTCCAAAAATATTCTTAAACGAGAATGCGATGAAAAATATTTTGTTAAGAGGGAAATCTATTATCAAAGATAAAAATCTCTTTATCAATATTGGATATGATGATTCATCCAAATGCATTTCAGACAGTTTGGGATATTTAACGGTGTATGGATGCCAAAGAGACAATGTCTATTGTTTAAGATATGACATTTCTCACATATTTGACAGTAATTGCAATGAAATCAGTCTCCAAGATGCTTTCCAAAATTATAAGATTTTTGATAATAATGGAAGACAAATTGACATCAATGATAAAATTCAATATTATTTACCTCGTATTCTGTCAATCATACCGTATGGCAGAGCTACCAAGGAACTGAAAAGCAATATACCAACTATTATGAGTCAAGAAACGAAAATTGAGTCAAAAAGCAATGAAAAAACATATACTCAATCTCGTTCTTTCGGTTTGACTTTCTATTCCAAGCAAACACCTTCCTTTGAGAACAGTGGTGAAAACCAATTTTTCTATAGTTGTGATGTCTGTGAAGGAAATAAGAAGTACGGTTCAATTTCAAACGATTCTGATTTTTTCCCGTTGTACGAAAAGATTCCTGATAACAAAAAGAATTTTTATGAAGTTATTAGAACCGAGAGACCACGATTTGAATATTACGATATTGAATTCTATCGTGATAACTTTGAGATACCATTTACGATGTTGAAACCCGAAAACTTTTTTAACTACTTCATCTCAGTCCGAAATTCAGTTTTACGAAGTTTTGATATTGACCCTGAACGATATCCGGCAGAGTGGTTCATATCAGATTCTTCAAAGTTGAAAGACGGAAAGTTTAAAGTTTCTTATCATATCGTTAACCGAAAAATGATTTTCAATAACCATCAAGAGACTTTGGCTTGGGCGGAAGCTTTTTCAAAGTACATCAAGAAACATCCGAATGATAAATTAGGAAAAATTGGAAAGGAGAGCAATGTTCCTGATTTATCCGTTTACTCTTCCAATCGTTTAATGAGAATACTTGGAAGTTCTAAATTTGGTGAAACCAGACCTTTGAAAAAAGCTGAATGGCATCTGAAAAGTAGTAATGCACCATTTCGTAAGTTTTTGATTTCCAATGTCAAAGAATCCGATTTGAAGGATGCATCCAATCTTGTGTTTGGTAGGGTTCCAGAGATTGCGATTCAAATGGCGGAAATCAAAGCTGAAAAAGAAAGAGCAATTCAAGCTTCTCGTGATGCAAGGCGATCCAAAACTGAGAATGAAGAAGATAACTCATTGTTCTACCGAATGTTTGATTCTCTCAATGAAGGACGATTTGAGGAATATGCTTCTTGCATTCGTTTAATTTGGCTTGCTTGTAAGCTTGATTTGTCAAGAGACCAAATTCAACAACTCAGTTCAAAAGCATCCAATTACTCTGAAGATTGGACTGATAGTACCATTAATCAATTTGATGATGTCAAATGTACTCTGACGGAAGGAACCCTTCACGAGTTTCTGATGCAAGATAACAAGGAACGATATGATGAGTTAGTTCCGAAATCTAAACGATTTAAACATAAAACAATCCCCTTGGATCCAATTTCAAATCCTGATGAATCAATTGAGTTAAATAACATTGGTTCTTATATCCCCAGATTTGAAAAGAAGAAATGCATTGCTATCCGTTCCAATATGATGACTTTCAAAACTCAAAATATGAAGGAGTTGTTTACTGATGACAATGTTTCCGTTTTGTGTGTCAGTTTTCGGAAGACTTTGGATGAAGCCTATATCAAAACTTTTGAGAAATTTGGTTTTGAGTTGTATAGCAATCTTCAGAAAATTCAAGGAAAATTGATGGCAAAACGATTGGTCGTTCAGATTGATAGTCTTCACTTGGTTCAAGGTCAATTTGATTATCTGATTTGTGATGAAATCGTTAGCACCATTAAACATTTGGTTGACTTTGTTCGTGAAAAATCGTATGTATTTGAGGCTTTGAAAAACTACATTAGGAACTGCAATAGAGTTCTGGTTTGTGATGCTCTTTTGAATGATTCAATTATCACTTTTTTCAGACGATTGAGAAATGATGAAGTTTATGTAATTGATAATCAGTTTAAAAGTTTCCAAAATCGTTCATACAAAATCATTGAAGCCGAAAAATCATCGGTTGTTATCTTATCAATCATTGAAAAGCTCTCACAAGGTTTAAAAATTGCGGTTCCAACCAACTCAAAAAAGTTTGCTGATAAGCTTTATGCTACTGTATCAAATGGTTATGATAACTTTTTTAAGGTTGGACTAATGACTATTGACACGGATGTTATTCCTGTAGAACAATGGAGTCAATACGATTTACTCATCTATACCCCGAAGGTAGTGGCTGGCAATTCCTTTGATGAAGTCTATTTTGATGAAGTCATTGCTTTTGGATGTAATAAATCTTGTGATGCAAATTACTTTTCCCAGATGCTCTTCCGAGTAAGAAATATCAAAAAGTCAGAAATGACTCTTTACATCAAGTCAAGACCTTCCTTTCTTCCTGTTTTAAGTAAGCCTCTTCATAAGTTTATCAAACGGCAAGATGACCCTGTTTATAAGACTGGCTTAACAATTGACAATTACAATCAAACAATCGTGAAGAATGATTATTATGACCTTTATGCAAACTGTTTAAAAATAAAACATCAATCACAAAACAATTTCATTGGAATGCTAAAAGGAATTTTAAATCATCACGGATTGACTGAGAACGATACTGAGGAGAACGGTATTGAAGAAGAAGAGAAGACTAAAGAGCAACTGAAATCAGAAGAAGCCTTTATTGATTCTTGCTATGAAGCTTTTAATTTAGAGATTGCTAACGAAGTTGTAAGTGCATCTGATATTGACTCTTCAACATATGAATCATTGAAACGAAAGTACGATTTGAATCTAACCGAAAGGCGACAAGTTCAAAAACATATTTTTCAAACAACATTCAACCGACCATTATTAACCCCTGAATTGTTTCTTGAGCTAAACGATTGCCGAAAACAATTTAAAAATGCGGAAGAACTTTACCAAAACAAAGACGATGTTGAAAACTATATTAACAATAGCATTCAAACTTTTGGTGAAGCAAAGCCTTGGTTGGAGACAATTGATAGGCTTACTTCTAATAATGTTGTAGCAAGATATTGTAAACTATTCCATGCTTTGAAAATATACAAAGCCTATGGTTTTGATGGACCATTTGATACAAAAACCATCAATGAATTACCCTACGAAAAGCTTCAAGAGTTTGTTGTTGAGAACTTTAAGAAAATTGAAACATCTTTCGGATCCGCAGTAAACAAGAAAAAATTGAAAGATTTCCAAGACTTAGATATCAATCAACCAAAACATCGTGAAAAATTGAGCCGATACCTAAATGATAAATTGAGTTCAGTTCTTGGTAAATGTGGAAAGATTATTTTAAAAAATAAACGAAAAGGATTTGAAAAATACGGAATCAACGGAATTCAAAAATACTATGAAGATTTAGGAGTTGAATTCTTTACTAAAGAGAAACGATTAGAGAGAATAATCATCAAGAGAGAGTGTGAGGTTGAAACTTTGGAAAGTTTTCTTTAAAAAATAACATTTAAAAAAAGTTAGGGGCCGAGTGCCGTTTATTATAGAAGAAAAGAAAATATTCGCAGGTGGGCCCCTAACACGAAAACTCAGAAAAATCATCAATTTCGTTTCCTTGTTAATTTTTGACTCATTTCGTATCTTCTTCTGTAATTGAAATCTAAAGACAACCATCTTATGTATAGATAACCTATGACCGACCAAATGACAAAACGATTGATTCGTAATTTTCAAGAACGAAACAACATCAAAGTTCAACAAGCAGAGATTGAGACCAAAAAAGAAGTTGATTCCGATGAAGATAATCCTTTTGAGAAAACTGAGTTTGTATGCTATGACAATACCATCATCAAGTTCGGAAAACTCAAAGGGAAAATGCATAGCGAGCTTCTTAAAACTGAAAATGCAAATTATGCGAATTGGATAATGAACCAGAACAAGAACGATAAATTCTACTACAAATCAACCTGTAAATACCTTGAAAAAAGGTTAAGACCAACCGATCTAAATCTTGACATCACTTCAACCGATTACCTTTATTTGGTTGATAAAACTAATCCAACTGAAGAGGAAGTCAAGAGGATGATGTACTTTGAGAACAACTTGAGTAGTCATTTTTTGAAGTTAAGTGAGTGCGAGGGGAATTGAATATTTATTGAAACCAATCAATAAACATTTAAAGGTTATTAACACCGTGGATAAAATGAATAATTCTTCGTCTATCATAGATTGGGTGTTAAACAATCAGAATTCCAACACTATCAATATCGTTCAACAGAGTATCAGTTTATTGTTCGGATTGTTAATCTTTTTAAAAAGCTACGATTTTGAAGCTTGTCTTAAGTCAGTTCGTGAAAAACGAGAAGCCAAAAGAAAAGAAAAAGAAAGGAAAAAGTTGCTTAAATTTCGTAAACTAATGGAGTTAGCGAAACAAGGAGGAGATGTTGATATCTCAAAAGTCAATTTGTCCGAAGAGGCGGAATCGTCTGAAGAAAAGGTGCCTGATTCAGTCTTGAAAATGGCTCATAAAAAGAAACGAAAAGGTGTTGAATCGGTTTAACCGACTTAAAGGATTGTATCTACATAATAAATGTCAGCAAGAGTACATCAATTATCTGAGATTCAAAAAGAGGCTCTTTTTCTTTTTGCGAGAAAAAATCAAGACTACGGTGATAGCTTTTCAACTTATGGTCCAATTGGTGTTTTGGTAAGAATGCAAGATAAAATACATCGTTGTATCTCACTCACGAAAAATGGAGTAAGCTTGGTTGATGATGAGTCATTGAGAGATACATTGATTGACCTTCATAATTATAGTGCGATGGCGGTAATGCTTTTAGATGAAAAACACGATTGAAATTTAAAACTATGATTAGTCTTAAATTTTAACATTAACTTATACATCATTGGATTTAAGGAGTTTATTGACGGCTTGTACTAATCGTTTATTTTGTTTTTCAAGCTTAATCAATCGTTGCTCGAGTTCAAAGTTCTTTTGTTGAAGGAGTTCGTTCATATTGAGACCACCATCAGATTCAAGAAGTTCTGAAGACTTTGATTCAACTATTTTAGGCAATCGTTCAATCTTGCTTTCAAGTTCTTGGTTTTTTAACTCTAAGAAATTAACTTTCTCCATCAAAGAATGAACCAATTCAAAATCTTCTGAATTTGATACTTTTGTTTCGTTCAATTCCAAATTATTGATTCGGTCATACATTTCATTGAAACGAGATACTTCTATGCATTTGTGAAGAGTCGGGCGAGCAGGCTGATTTTCAAGCTCTACCAACTTTCTTGATAGATGATCCAATCGTTCATAAATTTGAGTCATATCTTCCGTCAAACTACTGGTATCAATAATTGAACCTCCAACCAATCTTCGATTCTCTACTTTTGTTATTCTATTATTGACTTCCTGAAGAGCACTTGCAAGAACAGCAACAATCTCAGTATACTGGAGAGATTGAGTTTTAAACTCATCTTGAGCTTCTACAAAAACAGCCCAATCTTCTCCATTATAAAGATTCTTTAATTCATCAGCAATAAACCCAGTATGAGTTCTTACTCTACCTTTCATCTTATATTCAACAGGTTTCATCTTCATTATTGTTTCTAATGCATTAGTGATTGGTTTGATATTATCTTTGAGTCTCCGATCAGAAGTTAAAGCAACACCATTACCATACACTGTTCCAAACCAACCTTCCAAGAATCTATCAGTGTTTGAAGTTCCTATCTTAGGGACATTATGCACATTCGGTAGTATATTACCTGACACTTTAATGTTTCCCGTCACATTTAAGGCTTCAGTTGGATTTGAACCTGACCCAATACTCATACCTGATGCACTTATAGCAATAGTTGAAGTCGTGCCCCTACCTAAAATGAGATTTGCATCTGGATTGAGAATAGTGCTTGTATATAATGTATTGAATTTAGCGGATGAAGACCCTATTGTCCTGTTTGCATCTGTTGGTAGAATGTTGACTGATGTTTTGATTCCGTTGGCACCAACCCGAAGTCGTTCTACTGATGTTGATGTTGTTCCGATAACTATTTCACTATTAGCCGAATCATACGATAATTTACCACCGTCTGTAGTATTAACTGTATCTACAAGGATCATTGATTTCACATTAGTATCATACCATGTGATCGTTGGGAGACTCAGATCAGTAGCAAGAACCAAATTATTAGCACATCGCAATCCTGATGTTGAACTGGTAGCCCATACATCAGCATAGAGAGTTTGAACTGGAGTCCCCGAACTACCAATATTAGAAACAAACAAGGTATTAAAAGGTTTTGCACTTGTGGCAATATTGCCTGCAGTAGTTGAATGAACTGCAATAGATTTGAAATTACCAGTATGACAGTGAATTGCACTCAGAGCTTGACCTGAAGTTCCAACACTTCGTTGATTATCAGCATCAAAAAGGATATTTCCTGTTATTTTAGCATTACCACCAACATCTAATCGTTCTTGCGGTGCGGTGTTATTTAAACCCAAATTACCCAAAGCATCAAGAACCATCCTTGTTGTCAAAGTAAAACCAGGACCACCAGCTGTTTTTGTTTTAAATAAAAGACCCCCTGGGAAACTACTATTGTCATTATTAAGTCCTGCATTAACATATGCCGAAATCGCTCCACATCCCCAAGGTATTCCGCCTGATATAGTTGATAAAGTCATTGAACCAGCTTCATTTAAGGCACCACCATATGCTTTTTCAATATTAAGTTGGTTTTGAGGATTGGTTGTCCCAATACCTACATTACCGTTTGATAATATTGTCATTCTTTCAGTATCCGAATTTGTAAAAAATTTCAGGGGATTTGTTGATGAAAACTGCCTGACACTATTTGTATAAATATTTCTGTATTGATTTACTCCTGTTCCCATATCATAAGAATCTGTGCCATTAGGATAAATATGGTTTGTGAATATATTAGCAACAGTTGCATTACCACCAACGAGAACTTCTTTTGT
>Ga0129333_10007323_pt1 | contig 10420 bp, 15 predicted proteins | sample CPB6_08_DNA_FD_94474 | JGI IMG/M metagenome (GOLD analysis project Ga0129333, IMG submission 94474) | Freshwater to marine salinity gradient microbial communities from Chesapeake Bay, USA - CPBay_Sum_0.6_0.8_DNA | ecosystem: Environmental > Aquatic > Marine > Coastal | place: USA: Chesapeake...
GTCCAATAAATGATTGTGTGACCTTGATCATAGAGATCATTTATTTTTTGAATGCGTTCTGGGTATGGTGTAGACAAATCATATCTTTGTTTGCCATCTATTGTTGGAGTGTCGCAAATAGTTTGATCAATGTCTACAATATAAATCATGGTTCTAGTTCTCCATCAAAATTTACATATCGAATTTTCACACCAGCCTCATATAACATTTGGTCTGCGTGTTCTATTGAGTAGTGCTTACCTGCGCCAACACCTTTGAACTTGCGATTAGGTCCAACTATTTCTTTGACACCAACTTGAATAAGTGCGCGTGTGCAATCAGCGCATGGCTTTGGTTCCCAGTTTAGGTAAACTCTTGCACCTTCTAATTTGATTCCATGTCGCGCAGCATTATAGATTGCATTGCGTTCAGCATGCTCAATCCAATTATATTTTTCTGGACGTTGCCAGCGTTCGGTGTCGTATTCTTCAACGCCACGTGGGAAACCATTAAAACCCATCGACAAGATGGCGTTATCATCACTAACAATTACACAGCCAACCTTTGTCGATGGGTCTTTGCTTTTCTGAGAAATCAGAGCAGCCTGTAAGATAAACAATTCATCCCACGTTAAATCATTACGAATCATATAATATTATTTGATCTCAATCTTACGAGGTTTCTGATCATCAGGAATGACGTTCTCAAGTTTGATTGAGAGAATGCCATCAGCAAGGTTAGCATCACGAACTACAACTGTGTCTGAAAGAACAAACTGACGAGCGAACTTACGACCAGCGATACCCTTTACAAGATATTCGCGAGTGTCTTCGTCTGTCTTTTTGCCTGTAACTTTGAGAGAGTTTTTCTCAGCAGTAATTTCAATCTCATCTTGCTTATAGCCAGCAACTGCTAATTCCACATTGAATGTATATTCGCCAGTCTTGACGATGTTTACAGGTGGGAAAGCAGTTTGAGTTGCTGTTAGTAGATGAGCCGCATTGTCTAGTGCTGCGAACGCATTTTCAAACCCAAGAGCAGTTGGAAGAAGGCGATCGAGTGCTGCGGACGTGAGTGTAGTGATATTTGTCATTTTGTTACTCCTTTAGTAAGCAAGTATTGTTATGGACCCCTTATGGGCATCCAACTCTATTTATATCAACTGTTCACACCAGTGGAACCAAATCCACCATTTCTTTCAGAATGTTTTTCTGGTCTCTTTGCTGCCACTACAAATTGTATTGGCTGATTGCAAGTAACTTCTGCTTGCGCAATTCTGTCGCCTCTTCTAAGAACCTGACCGATTCCAGATATATTTGTAAGAAGAACAAAGACTTCTTCTTGATAGTCAACATCAATGATGCCTTCTGAATTAGCAAGGATCAATCCTTTCTTGAGAGAAAGACCTGAACGTGGATGAAGGCGAATGCTGTATTGTTGTAAATTATTTGTTTCTGCAAGTATATCGGTAAACTTTTCAATAGTGATAAGTTGCTCGATCTTAAAAATTAACCCAGTAGGAATGAGTAAGCGATCTCCTGGGTAGATTGAAATTTCCCCATGACCATTTATATACTGAGAGATAGGATTGTTATTTTTGTCATAGCCTTTGACTGAATCTTCAGTTGGCTGAAATGACAAATCAAAACAATTAGAAAGTGATGTGCCATATGTTGGCAGTTCTACATCATCACGAAGTCGGTGCACGTTGACAACTATCATAATTATACTCTATAGATGAATAAATCGCTTTCTTCGTACTTGGTTGCTTTGCCATCATTTACATTTAAAATAAAACAACCAGTGCTCCAAGGATCTCCGAAACTACCTTCACCGATAGTATCCTTGACTGCATTTCTCACTGCTTCGCACCAAGCATAGTCATGACCTGCTAGTATGCCACCATTCTTTACTTTCGGAAGCCATGCTTCAATATCACGTCTACAACCTTCGTATGAATGGTCACCATCAATAAACACAAAGTCTACAGATCGATCTGCGTAGTTCTTTGCTGCTTCGACTGAGTCGCTGCGAATCGCGTTGATCATGTGAGCAACTGGCTTGACGTTCTCTAAGAATCGATTCATCAGATCAACGCCAAACAAATCTTGAGTACCGTCTTCGAGATATCCGCCATCTGCCCAGATATCAATACAGTCAAATTTTATATCTTTATTTGAGTTGATAATTTCAACAGCCATGTACGCTGCTGACATTCCTTTCCAACTTCCAAGTTCTACGAAATGACTTCCTGTTGGAAATTTATTCACCATCTCAGCATAGAGTCTTGGATATGTAAACCAATTCTCACCCATGTGAGGTTCAAAACAAAAGTGTTCCATAATTAAGCCTCTTTCTTTTTCTTCCCGATAGTATATTTGGAAACTAACTGCCATTGACCCTTGTCTTTGAATGGCAGAATCTTAATTTGCGACAGAGGAGCAACGTTATCTTTAGTTTTCTCTGGGCTCACTAGTTTGACGAGACCCCACTCAGCCATTAGGTTAGCAATCGTGTTGCGACGCTGAACATCATTGTCACTCATATTGCTTGGCTTACCGTCAAGTTCAAAAAGTTCTTTGAAATGAACAATGTAATACTTGCCCTGTTTATGCAAAATATGGCAGGACTGATAGAGAATGTTATCGTTTTTAGCAGCAACGCCGATACGTGTGAGCGTCTCGCGGACTTTGAGGAAGTCGTCTTGCTTTTCTAATGTGACTTCTACTAATTTATCGACCATGATCAATCACCCTTATATAATTGTTTCTTTATCGCGGTGATCTGGTCGTCGGAAAGAATCTTTAATGCTTCAGATGCCTTCGAATCTGAGTAGCCATAATATTCCTTGACAGCATTCAAATCACTGCTTTGAGCCTTTTTGTGCCACTTTGAAAATTGGCGTTTCTGGGCTCTTATTATATTTATAAGAAAGTCATATTTGAGTTTGTTGTCAAGGGATGTGTATATGTTCATTTCGTTCGCCAAGAGCACCGTATCCCGATGGTACGAGAGCGCACGATTGACCATAAATGCTGGATAAGACCTTTCGTCAAGATCAGTTAGCAGCGCATATTTCTTCGTCTGTAGAATAGACGGAAGTATTTCGTTGAAAAGATCAGCCATTAAACTTACACTCCACCATCATCTCAGTGAGGCAAGCAGTCAGATTTAATTCATGATCTGCAACAAACGCAGCCTGATACTGATATTTTGCAAGTAACAACACTGCATTCGGAATCGTAGATTTATCCATGATGTCGTATAAACTATCATAGATCTTACGATAAATTCTTGCAGGGTCATCGCCGCCAAAGTCAGCAACCCACTTACGCATAGCATTGAAGTTTTGATTTTTCAGTGCAACTACAAGTTCATTGATTGAAACATCAGCAACACTAGAAAGAATACCAGCATCAATGCTACCACTGACAGAATATCTTTGAAGTTCATTTAGAACACGGCGATAATCTGGGAAGTGTTTCTTGACTACTTCAGCAAGGACTGTTTTGTCATACGGAATCTTTTCTGTAGTCAAGATTTCCGTGGCACGTTTCATGAATGCCATTGCCATCTTTGGCTTATCTTCTTTACGAAGTTTAAACTCAATGACAGCACATCGACTATGCAGCGGCTCAATGATCCTGCTCTTATAATTACAAGTCATGATGAAAGTGCAGTTATGTGCAAACTCTTCCATGGCTGCGCGCATGGCTGGCTGAGTTGAGTTTGGATTTAGATAGTCAGCCTCATCGATGATGATGACTTTCTTGCTACCAGTCAAAGACATTGAACTGGCATAGTTCTTGATCTTCATTCGGAAGGTGTCAATACCTGACTCATCCGAACCATTGACCATCAAATAGTCGCAGTCAATCTCATCACACAATGCTCGAGCGACAGTAGTCTTACCTGTGCCTGGACTACCGCAAAGCAATAAATGCGGAATCTCCTTTCGGTCTACATAAGACTGAAAGGTTTTCTTATATTCATCAGGAAGGATACAGTCAGCAATCGTATGCGGACGATATTTCTCGACCCACAACACTTCGTTCATAATATAACTCCATAATATAGGTGGGGTGGAGGAGGTGAGTCCTCACGATGAGCAGTCTGGCGGATAGTATCGTCGGTATAGAAAACCGCACCCCGATACTCTTATTTAGCAACGTTTTCGTATACAGTCTGGAAGTCTGATTGTTCAGCAACTTCTTCATCATAATTGCGCTTATGATAGACCTTCGCCAGTTTCCTACTCAACTTCTTCGGGAGTTCACATTCATCTTGCATTTTTTGGAGAATTTCCTTGATGAGATCGCGCTCAGCCTCGATACGAGTAAGTGAGTTAGAGATCTCTTGAAGGCATCCAAGAACCTTTGCTTTATCGAGATTCATTATTCTTCTCCGAAGGTAGAATCGGCTGCTTCAACGGCGATAAAATAAACAATCGGCAACGTTGTGTGCTTGAACTGAGCAAGACCAGCCTGACCCTTCTTCGCGATGGCAACATCATAAGAACCATCAAGAAGTTTGAAGTTTTCAACCTTCATGACAATCTTAAACTTCTTACCATTCTCTACTGTGCCGATTTCAATCTTGGATTGATCAGCAGCATCATCCTTCACGTCAGCAGCAATGAAGTGAATCGAAGAACCATCACACTCAAAGACAAAGTTTGGTGAACTGGAGATACCTGCGCTACGACGCATCCACTCAAGATCTTCTTGTGAGATACTGAAAGAACAATCAGGATTCTCCAACGCTAGAATTTTATCTGGCGGAGTCACCATAACTTTTGGTGAACAATACTTGATATAATCTGACTTCTTCTTGTTCTCTGTCATGATGTTGACTTTGTCATCATCAAATGAAAGAACTGGTTCTTTATAGAGAGAAACCTTGGCAAGAAGTTTGTTTAGATCATACACCGCAAACTCTTTAGGAAAGTTTTCATCAATAGTTGCTTCGGCAAGAACAGTACGAAGCGGAGAAATAGTTTTGAGAACATTGCCCTGCTTAAATTGCAGACTCTGATTGATACCAGAGAAGTTCTTCAAAATTTGCACAGTGTTATCAGACAGTTTCATAATTAACGACCTCATTTGCTTCAACATGATTATTATATATCGAATCAACTATTTTGTCAACTCGAATCTTCAACTCATCTAATGAACAATTATTGTCCATCACAATATCATAGTCACTACCAATCCACGCCCACTCAGAATAATGCACTTCTGGATAAGCATTGCGCATTACATCTAGGTTTTTGTAACCTAAATTACATTCTCGAGCAAGTGAATACCACTCAGGATCATTACCACGGCGAACACGAATAACCTTGCCACCGCTATCTCTGATTGCTTTAATTTCATTCGGGAATCTCACATCAGCAATTACATAATTTAATTCAGGGTATTGTGAACAACGACGCATCACTGTATGAACCCAGAGGTCAGGATGAAATACTCCACGACCTGCCTCTGTGCCCATCAGTTGTAATGCGAGTCTTGGTGAGAATGGTTTACCAAGTTTCTCTGACCACCATTCATCATCTTGCTCGCGCCATGCTCGAGATTCTGGAGTATCACCTTCAAGCATGCTACGATTCCATCCAAAGATAGTAGCGCAAGCATCTTTGACGCTGTTCGCGTAACTCTCTTTGATGAAATTATGTCGCTCAACCAAGAGATCTGCGACTGTGCCTTTCCCTGCTCCAATGAAGCCTACGAGTCCAACAATCATACAATTATAGAGTTCCGACCCAGTTGGCTACTGCGGGCATGTCACCAGTAAATGGATAGGTGCCGATGTGATGCGTTTTCATCCATGGGCAGAGCCAAATCTGACCACCAATTTTTCGCCACATCTGACAGAACATGTAATCTTCAGACAAGTAACGATCTGAACCACCACCAGTAATCGATTCCTTGGTGTCAATTACAGTATCAAAGTATGCATGAATGTAACGTGATCCATCAAAGTTTGCTTGACCAACATGGTCTGGCTTGTAGCGAATCATTGGGAATGCTTCGCGAGTCCTATCAAAGACTTCTCTCTTAACGAGCATGAAGCCAGTACCAATCTCAAGAACTTCAATAGGTTCAGCAACGCTGAACTTTGTTGTTCCTGGCGCAGGATTGAATACGAAGTCACCAGCAACTTTCTCGAGTTCACCAGTTTCAATATTCGGATTCTTTTTAATTGCTTCTTTGACTGCATGCCACTTGATTGACTTCTTCGGATATGGACCGCCGATGATGTCTTTCTTCAATGCGAGAAGAGCAATCACATCACGAGGATCAAAATGAATATCCGAGTCAATGAAAAGAAGATGAGTAAAGCCTTCTGCGCGAAGGAACTCATCTACGAGATAGTTGCGTGCTCGAGTAATGAGAGATTCATTAAAGATAAATGAGAATCGAGTTTCAATACCATAGTTAGAACACACTGCTTGTAAGTCAAGACATGACTTGACAAACATACCATGGGACATACCGCCATACATTGGCGTGGCTACAAATAATTTGAACTTTCGCAGTTCTTCAACTTTTACTTCTAATTGCATATTAACTCCAGAGTATAAAATTCAAACCAACTATCTATATAGTCAACCGAAAAGTGAATCTAGCGTAGCGCCCTCAGTTTTTTGAGGTCGCGAATCACGCAATCTTAACTCTGCGCGATTCTTAGATTCACGAACGTACATGGTACAAAGATCAGGATACTGCTCTTCCAACCACTTCGCATTTCTTGTAATGTTTTCTTCTTTGCGTGCCTCAGTACCTTGCATACCACCTGGTTCTGCATAATACTTTGTCTTGATTGTAATGTCATCTAATCGTACAACCACGCCATCTTTTACATAGTGTTGAAGTGTGCGCTGGTAATCTTCTTTCTCATCAATTGTAATTTTTAGATCATCGTCGTGGCGATTGATAATACCCCACATACAGCCAACGCAAAAATACAATCCAACTGATACTCTATTCTTCATAAACATTGGATTATTGACTGCGTAGATACCAAAGAGATATGCTTTATTCTTTTCACATTCTTCGAAGCCACGAAAGAAAACTTGCTGCTCTAAATTTTCAACAGGAACAACAGTCTTGTCGTCAACTTTACGCAAGACCTCATAGATGTCATCATCGAAGCACATGAGTTTAGTTCCAACTGGATAATGCTTCTGAATAATTCTACGCTGAGCCTGAAGTCCAACTTCACCGATTACAATATTCTTGTATGGTGTGTTAGCAAGTTCACGTTTGTAGTCATCGTATTCTTGTTCATTTGCTACGAATACTGTGACTCGCTCAGGATCTACGTTATGTTTTGACAATACCGTAAGTGTCTTATCACGAACACCTGCAGGTCGACGATAACTGGGAATAGCAACTCGATAGTCCATAATTTCTCCTTAACCGAATAGATCGTCTAGGGTTGATGATTTGTTGTATGCTTCTGGATGATATTTTTCAACCATCTTTTTTCCACCAACTTTTTCCAGATAGTCATACCATTCTTGTTCGTCCCACATTCCTTCGGAAATACCGTTCCAAAGACGTCGTTGGAGTTTGTGTTCTTTGTTCTTTCGACGTGACTCGACATAATTAAATCTATGATCTTCATATTCTTTAGAACCTAATTGTAGCATACCTTCACGCAAATAACAAACTAAACTGATTCTCTCAGCCTTTTCATCATCAATTTCAATTGGTGTGTTACCATGCATGATCTCATGATTGTTAACAAGAAGAAGATCTCCAGGACGAACATTGACAGCAATGCGATACTCAGGAAAAACAAGGTAGCCTCCGCTATAATTGCCATTGTTAGAAAGAACAAGAAGATTAGATAGACCATCAGAAAAGTCACCAGCATCATAGTGTGCTGCTGTACGAAATGTTTTGTTTACAGTAATTGTAGTAAACACAGTTCCAGGAACTAGAAACGCAGGATCAATTTTATCTGCTGCTGCTTTTTGATTACCCCAACGCCATGGCAAGAGTTCTTCAAAGCCACGATTCAAAGATTGAAGAAACGGAAAAGCCAACTTAAATTTATCGAAGTGGTTTTGTGTATAAGCAGTAGCACGCCCATAAGGAATGCGAGGATACCGATCGAACCAGCCAGCAATTCCAGATAGTACAGCATTCGCGTAGGTTGTATCTGAAATGTATGCATCTTCAATTGCTTTAGTCCACTCTTTGCGTTCTTTGACATTGATCTTCGATACCTTACCAAGCCATTCTTCAAAATTAAAATTATCTTCTTTTACTTTTGCGCCGAGCCATACTAGTCCACGCGAAGATTCAGCATTAGCATGCTTTATACGCAACTTTTCTATTTCGTCGACAATATTGTATTCAACTGCAGTATTCTCTGGTTCTTTTTTGAACAGATCAATTACTTGAAGTTGAAACTCAGTAACCCAATCACGACCACCGCATTTGTCGCCTTTCGGACCAGCAGCAAGTCCGCGATTTTGTGATGGCGTAGCAGCCTCACGCAATCCTTGATATGCTTGTTCTTGTTCTTCTTTAGTGAAGAAGTTCTTGCGAAACTTGAAGCCAATTCTTTTTTCATCCTTGGCATCATTTAAATCTAATCCTGCTGGAAGATAGCAATCCGTATCTTCCTCGATCACAACATCATAATGCGACGCATCCAAAAATTGACCAAGTAGATGAGTGCAGTCAATCTTTTCTCTTGCTACGATTTCTCTAACCATGAGTATTCCTCCGAACTTCTATCTATTATATATCGAGCAAGTAGCAATGTCAAACTCGGTAATTCCAAAGTCAAAAAAACTGTGGGGGCATGAACTGCCCCCACGAGAACCAGAACGGTTTTGTCAGCCAAGATTAGGCAGACATCGAGACGTTAATTGCGTCGCGATAAAGGGTCTTGCGAGCGCGAGCAACCTGACCACGATCGAGATACTTCTCGAACTGCTCGCTCGGCGTGCCGAGGCGATACGCGAAAGTCTTGGTGCCGTCGCTGAGAGTGGTGCGGTTCGTGTAAACCGAGATACCCTCATTGCGAGCGCGATACGCAAGATCAGCGGCGTTGTCAACCTTGAACATGGCGCGAACCTGACGCGATGTCACGGTGTTGCCATCAGCAAGATAACTAACAAAAGAATTAAGAGCATTAGACATATATAATTACCTTCAAAAATACCCCATCAATAATATTGCAAGATTGGGGCTTTCCTTGCAACATACCATTTATTATATACTAACAAATGGCAAAAGTAAACTTTTGGTTACAGCGGATGCCGTTCTTCAAAAGTTTGCATCCAAGTCAACAAAAGATTTTTGGCTTCAGTTCTTGAAACACCAAATTCTTCGACGAGATAAGGAGCAGCACCAAACATGTTAGTTGCACCAGAGTCACGAAGATCATCGAGAAAAAGATTTGCTTGTTCTTGCAATGTAAGAGGCATACAGTTCTCCATTAAAACGGGATATCGTCCTTCTCGCGATCAAGAGCAACAATCATAGTCTTGGCTACACGATCAATAATCTGCTCAGCCGAAAGACCCTGATTCAAAAACTCAACCAATTCAGTTTGCGTCAAAACCACATTCTGCGTTTGACCATATTTGGATACAGTCACAGTTAAGGTGCCAGTGACAGGATCTTTGCTGGTTTCAATCTTGGCTTCATCAGTCTTGGCAGGAGCAGTTGCCTCCGCATCAACCTTCGTATACAGATCCAAGAACGCAGTCTTGGTGTCTGTGTCGAATCGGTTTAAGCACATCTCGATTGCCTTCAAACGATTGTTGAAGATAGAGAATGCCTTGCTGATATGCACGAGACGACGAGTCGAAATAACTTCATCAACCGCACCGTCATTGAAAGACTTGCGAATGACTTCAGCCCACGTGATCAATCGCTCGATGAACACATCGTCATTGATGCTCAACTCAGCAAAATTCTTCTCAAGAATCTTGCGTTCAGTCGCAGCAGGAGGATAATCCTGCTCAACAGTCACAGCAAAACGCTCGAGGAATGCTTCGTTGAGAATGTTAGTGCCGATGAATCGACCATCGTCACTGCCCTTGCCCTTGGTGTTTGCCGTAGCAAGCACCGTGAAGCCAGCAGCAGGATGCACGACTTCGCCAGTCTTCTTGTCGAAGTATGGCTTGCCCTCAAGAATTGGTTGAAGACAGAGAATGTCCTCGGTGCCAAGATCACACTCATCGAGCAGAAGCACAGCACCACGACGCATCGCAGTCAGCACTGGACCTTCACGGCGAACGGTGCTGCCGTCAATCAACTCATACGAACCAATGAGGTCAGACTCATCTGTGCGCTTCGTGATATTGACACGAACCAACTCGCGACCGAGCGAAGCACAAACCTGCTCGATCATCATCGTCTTACCATTACCAGAGAGACCAGTAATATAGATCGGATAGAAGATCCGAGAC
>Ga0129333_10007324_pt1 | contig 10419 bp, 9 predicted proteins | sample CPB6_08_DNA_FD_94474 | JGI IMG/M metagenome (GOLD analysis project Ga0129333, IMG submission 94474) | Freshwater to marine salinity gradient microbial communities from Chesapeake Bay, USA - CPBay_Sum_0.6_0.8_DNA | ecosystem: Environmental > Aquatic > Marine > Coastal | place: USA: Chesapeake Bay...
AGCGCCGACAGAATAGGCACATTGGATTCCCGAAACAGCTCAATGTTCTTTCGGACGTTTCGGAGGTAGGTAAAATATTTTTTGGGATCGAGTTCGGATGTAAACGGACAGTCGATCAATTTACGATTCAGTCGGTCGGCCACCGGCTGGATCATTGGCTGGATCGAGGTCATGAAAAACTCGAATGACTGGGTAAGTTTCGGATTCTCGGTGTCACATGTCATGCGGATCTGTCGCCAGCACACTTCCTCGCTGATCACGGACTCAAACTCGCTACAGTCCTTCAGCCATTTTTCCAATTCTTCCTTCGAGTGCAGCGATCTGGACTCTAACTCTTCAAAAAAGGGTGCCAGATCTTCCCACGTATTTATCTGGAATGACTCGGGTAAATAGGACCGGGATTTTTTTTCGATCAGGGGAACCGCCATATTATTCGTTGGTTTCAGGCGCTTCCGGCTCGGTTAGCTTTAATGCTACCTGATGCTTTTGCAAAACGGCAAACCATTTCACCATCTTTTTCATGTCGCTGGCATAGACCCGATCAAAGTCAAATGCCGGGTAAACCGATTGGAAATAGGCCTGGATGGCGGCTGCATCTTTTTCGTTAGGAAGGGGCTTTCCGGCCTTCTCCATTGCCTGAAACACCTCGATCAAATTCGCATTTTCCCCCTGCGTGAACACCTCAATACTCTCTAAATGAGAGAATTGATGGCTGCGGTTGGCGGCAAAGCGGGTTTGACCGTCGTCGAGCCCGCGCACAATGGCTCCGTCCGATTTGGTCGTCAACAATTCAAATAATCCGGGCAGTCCGGAAACAGCCACCAGTTTGTTATAATCCATGAGAGGGGATTTAGCGTTGCAAGATACTCCCGTTTATTGATTGAGGGCGTATTTTAACACCAGGAGACGCAAAAAAGACTCAAATTTGTTGAAATCAAAAGCCTTGTCATGAAAAAGTCTGTTTTCTTCTTGTTCATACTGTCTATTCTTTCCAATCACCTGCTCCAGGCTCAGGGAATGGGTTTTGGACAGCGAGCTACCATTGAAGAAAGAGTAAAGCGCATCACTTCCAAACTCGACAGTGCCTTTTCACTGGATGCCACCCGGATGAGTGCGGTTGATACGGCGCTGAAAGTTCTTTTTCGGCTGCAGGACAGCAAGCGACAAGAAATGATGAGTAGTGGCAGCATGCCCGACCGTGAAACCATGATGGCCGAGATGAAAAAATTCTCGGATGCTCAAGATGATATCATCTCCGCGGTGCTCTCCAAGGAAGAATTTGGGATCTGGAAAGAAAAGATACAGCCTTCGATGCGTCCGCGTGGAATGGGTGGTCCGGGCGGCGGCGGATCCGGACGGGAGCGAAACAATCAGTAAGACAGGCCGTTAATGTGCCGCTAACCAGTTTTTTCCCTCGCCGCATTCGGCGATGACCGGCACGTCATTGGGTAACAGAAGAGCAGATTCCATACAAGAAAGGATCAAGGGTTTTAACACCGCTACTTCTGATTGATGCGCATCGAATACCAGTTCGTCGTGCACTTGTAAGATCATCCGACTTTTCAGCTGCGCCTTTTTCATCTCTGCATGTACTTTTTGCATGGCCAGCTTGATCATGTCGGCAGCCGTACCCTGTATCGGAGAATTGATGGCATTGCGTTCCGCAAAACCGCGGACAGTGAAATTGGATGAAGTGATGTCCTTTAACCAGCGCTTTCGTCCCAGGAGTGTTTGTACATATCCATGTTGTTTGGCAAAGGAGATGGTTTCATCCATATAGCGTTGTATGCCGGGAAATTGTTTCTTGTAATTATCAATGATCTCTTTGGCCTCGGTTCGGGAGATGCCCAGGTTGTCGGCCAGTCCGAATGCACCCTGCCCGTATATGATGCCAAAATTCACGCTCTTGGCCTTGTAGCGCATCTCTTTGGTCACTTCGGATTCTGCCACGTTGTACACTTTGGCTGCGGTGGCGGTGTGAATATCCGTCCCCGAGCGAAAGGCCGTGCACATATTCACATCTCCACTGATGGCGGCTACGATCCGCAATTCAATTTGTGAATAATCGGCTGAGAGTAAAATATATTCTTCGCTTCGGGGAATGAATGCTTTTCGGATCTCTTTTCCCCGATCGGTCCGTACCGGGATATTTTGCAAGTTGGGATTATTGCTGGCCAGCCGACCGGTTACGGCCACGGCCTGACCATAGGTGGTGTGCACTCTTCCTGTTTTCGGGTTGATCAATTCCGGCAGTGCATCCACATAGGTCGATTTCAGTTTGGTCAACTCCCGAAAGGCCAAGATCGAATCTACGATGTCATGTCCCTTCGCTGCCAATTTCAGCAAAACATCTTCCCCGGTTTGATATTGTCCGGTCTTGGTTTTTTTAGCGGAAGGATCCAGCTTGAGTTTATCGAACAACACCTCTCCCAATTGTTTGGGCGAGCCAAGGTTGAATCGTACGCCGGCTTCTTTGTACACTCTTTCTTCGGCGGCTCTGGCTTCCCGATCCAACTCTTTGGAGTATTCATGTAAAAAATCGACATCCACCCGAATGCCCTCATATTCCATATCGGCCAGTACTTTCACCAGCGGATTTTCTACCTGCTCAAAGACTTGAACTACTTCTTTTTGCTGGAGCAGGGGTACGAATTTTTGTTTCAGTTGCAGGGTGATGTCGGCATCCTCTCCGGCATATTCTTTTAGTTTTTCCGGCTCCACGTCGCGCATGTTCCCCTGATTCTTTCCTTTTTTACCGATCAATTCTTCGATGTGAATGGGCTCATAGCCCAGGTATTTTTCACTCAACGCGTCCATGCCGTGTTTTCCTTCCGGCTCGATCACATAATGTGCCAGCATGGTGTCAAAAATGGATCCTGCTATCTCTACCCCCAGCCATTTCAATATCAGCAGGTCGTATTTGATGTTTTGTCCCACCCAGGTCTTTCCCGCATCCGCAAACAAGGGTAGAAAGGGTTCGATCGCTTTTTTGATTGGATCGGTACCGGCGGGGAAGGGCACATACCAGGCCGAACCGGTATGTACCGAAAAGCTGAGTCCTACCAACTCGGCCGTGTTCGCCTCTACGCCGGTGGTTTCCGTGTCAAAACAGATCTCTGCCTGTTCTTGCAATTCCTTGATCAGCGTCTTTATTTTTTGCGGGGTATCGACCAGTTGATACGTGTGTGGTGTGTTGTGGATGTTTTTGTCCGCCACCAGGTGTACGGGCTCCGCTTCCTCGTCTTTCCGTTGCGGAGCGGCCATTTCAATGATATTTCCAAACAGGTCGGTCTGTACGCCTCGGGGCATCTCTTTTTCAATGACGGTTGGAACGGCGGAGGGGATCTCTTCGCCGAGCAAACGCTTGCCCAATGTTCGAAACTCCAATTCGGTGAACACGGCGCGCAAGGCGTCTTTATTCCATTCTTTCAAACGAAAATTCTCTTCGTGAAACTCGACGGGGACGTTGGTCAGGATCGTGGCCAGTTTTTTAGATGTTAGGGCAAGGCTTTTTCCGTTGCGCACTTTTTCGCCCATGGCTCCTTTGATCTGATCGGCGTTTGCCAATACATTTTCGAGTGTTCCGTATTCTGCGAGCAGCTTAGCGGCGGTTTTTTCGCCTACGCCCGGAATACCGGGAATGTTGTCAACGGCATCGCCCATCATGCCGAGCATGTCGATGACTTGATCGACCGATTTGATATTCCATTTAGCGCAGACCTCTTCGGGACCCAGGATCTCAACACCATTGCCCTGATACGAGGGTTTGTAGATCTTGATGTTATTTGAAACGAGTTGTCCGTAATCTTTATCGGGCGTTACCATCAGCACTTCATACCCGGCGGCCTCGGCCTGTTTGCTAAGCGTACCGATGATGTCATCGGCCTCGTAGCCGTCCATTTCTATGATGGGAATGTTGAATCCGCTGATGATGGCCTTGATGTCGGGTACAGCGGCTAAAATATCCTCCGGGGTTTCCTGTCGGTTGGCTTTGTAGTCGGCGTAATCGGCATGCCGCTCGGTGGGGGCTTTGGTATCAAAACAAACTGCGAGGTGCGAGGGCTTTTGTTTGTTGATGAGCTCTACCAGTGCGTTGGTGAATCCGAATTGAGCATTGGTATTCTTGCCGGTGGAGCTGATGCGGGGACTACGGATCAGGGCATAATAAGCCCGAAAGATCAGTGCGAAGGCGTCGAGGAGAAAGACCCGTTTATCCATCCCTCAAATGTACAAACGAGGGGGGCCGAAAGGGGATTATTTTTTCCTTTTTTCGAGGAGATTTTGCAGGGCGATCAGGTCGTCGCGCAGCTTCGCCGCTTCCATGAAATCCATGTCCTTCGCCGCCTTCTCCATGCGTTTTTTCAGCCACCGGGCCTGTTTCTCTAATTGGGGAATGGACAGGTCTTCGACCGACTCCTCATACAGCGCGGTTTCCTCGGCGGCCTGACTCGTTGTCTCCTTTTGAGCGTACGGGTGATCGGGATCATAGGCCTTGATCTCCAGTACCGAGGTTTGGCCCAGCACATCGAGCATCGATTTTTTGATGGTCATGGGTGTGATGCCATGCGTTTCGTTGTAGGCCATTTGCTTGTTGCGACGTCGGTTGGTCTCCTCGATGGTGCGCCGCATGCTCTCGGTCATCTTATCTGCATAAAAAATGACCAGGCCCTTTACGTTTCGGGCGGCTCGACCCGCGGTTTGGGTCAGTGATTTTTCGTTTCGGAGAAAACCCTCCTTGTCGGCATCCAGCACGGCTACCAGTGAAACTTCCGGCAGATCTAATCCTTCGCGGAGCAGGTTCACGCCGACGAGCACATCGATCCGACCCAACCGGAGGTCGCGCAGGATCTCCACTCGCTCCAGCGTATCCACATCGCTGTGGATGTATTTGGAACGCACTTCGATTCGTTTGAGGTATTTGTCCATTTCCTCCGCCATGCGCTTGGTGAGGGTAGTAATAAGTACCCGGTCGCCGTCCTTGACGCGTTTGTCGATCTCGTCGAGCAGGTCGTCGATTTGGTTGAGGGTGGGACGAACCTCGATGGGCGGATCGAGGAGTCCGGTTGGCCGCACTACCTGTTCCACCACGATGCCTTCGCATTTATCGAGTTCGTAATGACCTGGCGTTGCCGATACGAATACTACTTGGTTGGTGAGGGATTCGAATTCGGGGAAGTTCAGGGGACGATTATCCAATGCCGATGGCAGCCGGAATCCAAAATCGACCAGGGTGAGTTTACGGCTTCGGTCGCCGCCGTACATGCCGCTGACCTGGGGGATGGTCTGGTGACTTTCATCGATCACCAATAAAAAATCCTTTGGGAAATAATCCATCAGGCAAAAAGGTCGGGTGCCGGGTTGACGGCGATCGAAGAAGCGGGAATAGTTTTCGATACCGCCGCAGTAACCCAGTTCGCGGATCATTTCAAGGTCATAGTTCACACGCTCACTCAGTCGCTGGGCTTCCATCGGTTTATTCGATCGCTTGAAATAATCGACCTGTGCACCGAGTTCATCTTGTATCTCATAGATCACTTGCTGCATGATGTCTTTGGGCGCTACGTAGAGATTCGCCGGGAAGATCGCGGCACTGTCCATTTCACCGATGCGTTTGCCGCTGATGAGTTCGAGTGTTTCAATGCTTTCGATCTCGTCGCCAAAGAACGTAACTCGATATCCGTAATCCACATAAGGCAGGTTGATGTCGATGGTATCACCCTTAACACGGAATTGTCCGCGGTTGAAGTCGATGGTGGTTCGTTGATACAAAGAATTAACCAGCGCATGCAGGAAGGCTTGTCGCGACAGGGTTTGTCCTTTTTGGATACGGATGATACCGTTCTCGTATTCGGTGGGATTGCCCATGCCGTAGATGCAACTCACAGAGGCAACGACAAGAATGTCACGCCGACCACTCAGCAAGCTGGTAGTCGCCCGGAGTCGGAGCTTATCGAGTTCTTCATTGATGCTAAGGTCTTTTTCGATGTAGACGTTGCTGACGGGCAGGTAGGCTTCGGGTTGGTAATAATCGTAATAGGAGACAAAATACTCGACGGCGTTGTCGGGGAAGAATTGTTTGAATTCGCCGTAGAGTTGGGCGACCAATGTTTTGTTATGCGTGAGTACCAGGGTGGGGCGCTGAATGTTTTGAATGACGTTGGCGATGGTGAAGGTCTTTCCGCTGCCGGTGACACCGAGCAGGGTCTGGTATTTTTCGCCGTTCAGGATGCCTTCGGTCAGCTGCTGAATGGCCTGTGGCTGATCGCCGGCGGGCTCAAAGGAGCTGTGTAGTTGAAAAGGCATACTGCAAGTTACTCAATGGGCTTTGAGGGAGGGCGTAAAAAAACCGCTCCGAAGAGCGGTTTACTTTCTTTGGGAAAGACGATTATTTAAAATCGGCCGATACGGTGATCTTGGGTTCGTTGGAGATTTTGCCGCGGGTTCCTACATCCACTCCATAATCTGATAATTTGATCGAGAAGTTGGAACTGGCGTTGATGGCTCCTTTGCTGACCACGAGCGTAGCGGTGGTGGAGAGCGGATTGGTTTTGTCCTTGATGGTCATGGTGCCTTCAATTGAAACGGTGTATGTACCATCCTTGGCAAAGTTTACTTTACCGAGGTTGGTGATCTTTCCCTGGAAGGTGAACAGGGGATATTTGGCGGAATTCAACCAACGCTCTTCATTGAAGTGCTGCTGGATGGTCGGGTTGCTGAAAGCAAAGTTGTTTACAGCGGCTTCAAATCCGACCTGCCCCGTTTTGGTATCGATCATGCCCACCGAGGTTTTGTTTTCGGCCTTGGGAAGGGCGTCCAGTTCGGTCGTGGCATCAAAAGATACGATAGCGGATGTGGTGGTTTTGGATTGTGCCAGCACCGAAAGGGTACTCAGGATAAGCGTTGCTGCGATAAAGAAATGTTTCATGGTATGTTGTTTAAAATTTTTGAATGAGGGTGGCTCGTTTGAATTGAACGGAGCGGCTGTTCAAGATCCGACTGTAGATACTGCCGCTGCAGGCTGCTCGAATCGAAACGCTGTCGCCGGGCTGTAAGTTCTTTGTTTTGTTGGCATCTTCCTGTTGAAAATCAAAGATCAGGTAATCCCCCGAGCCAACGGCATCGATCTTCAGGTTGGCACTGGTATCGGCCCATTCAATGGTGCTGATACGACCTTTCAGTTCCACGATCTGGTCGCGGTAGGTGGCATTGGCCAGGGAATCGTTGGACTGGAATTCTTTCAGAAACTCTAGCGCCGAGCCCGTATGTGCCGCTTTCACCCGTTGGGTATCCTCAAATTTTTCCGTGAACAAGTAATACGCAATTCCACCACCCACACCCAGCCCCAATGCCAACACGGCGAAAAAGACCCGAATCCGTGTTTTTTTGGAAAAAGGAAGTTGCATGAGGAGAAAACAGCCGGTTGCTTAAAAGGTTGAGGGGCAAATATACGATGTTTAAACATTGAAATAGTCGGTCTTTCAAAAAAAACCCCGACGGCCGAGGCGGTCGGGGTGTTAACCCATCTATATAAAGAAAAAACAACGCCCGTACAATTCACTTTGCGCTGTACGGGCTACGCGTCAGGCGTTCTGTATTTCCTTGATCTTTTCACGGATCTTGGTTTCGATCTCGTTGGCCAGTTCGGGGTTGTCGAGCATGAGTTGCTTGACGGAATCCCGTCCCTGTCCCAGTTTATCGCTGTTGTAGCTATACCAGCTACCGCTTTTCTGGATGATCTCAAGTTCAGTACCCATGTCCACGATCTCACCGGTTTTGGAGATTCCTTCTCCAAAAATGATGTCGAACTCGGCCGCACGGAAGGGCGGAGCCACTTTATTCTTGACCACTTTTACTTTCACGTGGTTGCCGATGGCTTCATCGCCATCTTTTACTTGTTGGGTGCGGCGGATATCCAGGCGAACGGAGGCATAAAACTTAAGGGCGTTTCCTCCGGTGGTAGTCTCGGGATTTCCGAACATGACACCGATCTTTTCGCGCAATTGGTTGATGAAGATCAAGATGGTGTTGGTTTTGGAGACGGTGGCGGTGAGCTTTCGGAGTGCCTGGCTCATCAAGCGGGCGTGCAATCCCATCTTACTGTCACCCATTTCTCCCTCCAGCTCACTCTTTGGAACCAGTGCCGCGACGGAGTCGATCACCAGTACGTCGAGCGCACCGGAAAGGATCAGGCGGTCCGCAATTTCCAGGGCCTGCTCTCCGTAGTCCGGTTGAGAGATCAACAGGTTATCGACATCTACACCTAATTTCTTAGCGTATGAACTATCAAAAGCATGTTCGGCATCAATAATGGCACACATGCCTCCCTTTTTCTGCGCTTCTGCAATAACATGGGTGGCGATGGTGGTTTTTCCGGAGGATTCGGGACCGTAGATCTCTACTACCCGTCCGCGGGGAAGTCCGCCGATACCCAGCGCGGCATCTAAACCGATGGATCCGGTCGAGATCACTTCTTGCTGTACCTCGGCCCGTTCATTCATCATCATCACACTTCCCTTACCATAGTCCTTTTCGATCTTGTCCATGGTGAGTTTGAGGGCCTTGAACTTCTCTGCGTTCGGCGCGGTTTCGGGGGCTTTTTCTGTCTTTGCCATAAGTTGTTTTTTAAAGGTCGTAGCCAATTGGCTGAATGGTTAATAGGGCAAAACTAATGGATTTAGCAAAATAAAACTAATATTTTTGGAGTTTTTTTCCGGGACTTTTTGGGGGAAAACAACGGATAGAGCGTTTAACTAGCAAGGTTTAGCGTTTAGTTCTGCATGATAATTCTTTGCAGGGGTCAGGTTTTTGCTAAGCCCTAAACGTTGTTACCTAAACGTTTAGCGATACAGCAGGTGGATGGTCAGCATAGTAATTATGCCGAGTGCATATCCTCCGTAAACCTCTGTTTGGGTATGATCGGAAACTTCCAGCCTTGCGGCACCGATGGCGCCGGCCAGTAAACTGGCAATGGGCAGATAGATTCCGGCTCCGTAGGGGTGGTTGATCGACCACAAACAAAGAAAGGTCAGCATCAGTCCGGCCGCGATCGTATGCAAACTGATCTTCATGCGTACATTGATCATCAGAGTTACCCAGGAGGCCGTCCACGTAGCCAGGGCCAGTCGCACCAATTCTGCCGGATAGTCGGGCAGGTTTTTCCAGACATACCAGATCCAAAAATACCAGATGCCGGTAGCGATCAGGGGAATGACCCGTTCGCGCTGCGTGCTCAAATGGACCGAATCGAGAAATCCCACCGCTTTCAATAAACCCACAGTCACCAATGGAAAGAACGTGTAGAGCGTAAAGGCTTGTCCGAGGATCAACCAGCGTTGTGCTTCCCGAAACCCCAAAAAAGCCGTCGAGGTATCGCTGAACAAGAGAAACCCGACCCCCATCACCGGTATGAAAACTGGATGAAAGACCCACGAGAGGAATTGAAAAAAGATCTTGGCGGATTGTCTCCGCGTATGCGTTGCTTCCATCGGAGGGGCAAGGTACTGAATTGGTCAATCCGGAATACATAGGTATCTTTATCACCATGTTTCCTTCCGCACCGATCGGTTTTCGTTCGCTCCGTTTGGTCGGACTCTTGATCTGCTGTCTGCCCCAGTTACTTTCGGCCCAAGCGTCTACCCAAAAATTCATTTCCACCTACCGCCCGCTGGCCGATTCGCTCTCTGCCGTCTATGGCATTCCGGCCGCCGTGATCCTGGGAGTTTCGATGCTTGAATCCGGAGCCGGTACCAGCCGCAATGCCCGGCTGTTGAAAAACTATTTTGGGATCGTGGGACGAAACAGCCTGCTGAAAACGCATGGCATCCGCACCCGGTACAAGCAATACACCTCCGATTCAGACTCCTTCATCGATTTTTGTCGGTTACTGACCCGAAAAAAATTTTATGCATCCCTTAAAGGAAATTCTCAACCTCAACTTTGGATCAAATCCATCGCCGCCAGCGGTTATTCCGAGGCGCCTGTTCTCTGGCAACAGCGGGTCTTGAGTACCATCCGAAAGAATCGTCTCTGAAAATCTTTTTTTCTTCATGAACGAACCTCGTCGAGTCGTTGCATTTGTCTCCTGGAGCACCTTGTTACTGTTCTTGGCGTCGGTCCTCTCCGCTAGCCTCGGAGTTTCCTGGACTCCATTCGATCGGATCAACTTGATCAGCGACCTGCTGGTCACCGATACCCTCACCACCACCGCCCCCACCATTGTAAAGACCGATTCCTCCAAACCGGCTCCCTCCCTTCGCCGAACCATGGAGCGCTATCAACTTCCCGCCCGGATCATCGGATTTCAGACCGATACCACACAGCCCGCTCTGCCCGGCTTTGTTGCAAAACTGCATGCCCTTCGAACCACCCGAAAAGGGAAGGTCCGCATCGCCTATTTCGGCGACAGCATGATCGAAGGCG
>Ga0129333_10007325_pt1 | contig 10419 bp, 9 predicted proteins | sample CPB6_08_DNA_FD_94474 | JGI IMG/M metagenome (GOLD analysis project Ga0129333, IMG submission 94474) | Freshwater to marine salinity gradient microbial communities from Chesapeake Bay, USA - CPBay_Sum_0.6_0.8_DNA | ecosystem: Environmental > Aquatic > Marine > Coastal | place: USA: Chesapeake Bay...
CGACAGGATTCGAACCTGTGCACCTGCCTCCGGAGGGCAGTGCTCTATCCCCTGAGCTACGGGGGCTTTCGATAAGGCTATCAGTCAATTCTCATGCCAAGATGTGGGCGTGAGTGAGAATTCAATGCAAAAAGCTTATTTTGCAACCGGATGTTTCTGGGGCGCCGAACGGCGATTCTGGAAACTAGATGGCGTTATCTCAACTTCAGTGGGATATATGGGGGGGAAGCGTCCTAACCCAACTTACGAGCAAGTTTGTACTGGCACCACAGATCACGCAGAAATAGTTGAGGTAATTTTTGATCCGAGCAAAATCAGCTACGAGAGACTACTTGAAGAGTTCTGGACGATGCATGATCCGACTTCGCTAAATCGCCAAGGTGGAGATATCGGTACCCAATATCGGAGCGCAATTTTCACAACTACCAATGAGCAGATGATCTCTGCAGTAAATACCCGTGAGATTTATAACGATTTACTGGTCAGCAAAGGTTTTGGTGAGATTGTGACTGAGATTCAGGAAGCTTCGCCACACACCTATTGGCTAGCCGAGGAATATCACCAGCGTTATCTTGAGAAGAATCCAAATGGATATGACTGTCACTCATCGACAGGAATTCCATTTCCAAAGGTAAAGAGCTGAAATGGAATCTGAATCACTATTACCTAAGATAAATCCGCTGACTGGTAAGCCTTTTGAGATTCAAGTTGACGATAAGCAACTTGAGAGTGAGCTTGATTCACTTTCTTTTGATGTACTCCGCAAAGCGGGGACTGAGGTTGCGTTTACTGGTAAGTACTACGAAACAGAGACAATCGGTGTTTATGAATGCAAAGCTTGCGGTGCTGAGTTATTTAGAAGTGAAGAGAAGTTCCATTCAGGCTGTGGCTGGCCATCTTTCTACGCACCAAAGGCCAGTGATGCTGTAATTCTCCTAGAGGACCGCTCGCTTGCGCCAAGGATTAGAACCGAAGTCCGCTGTGCAAGATGTGGATCACATCTTGGCCATGTCTTTGAAGGTGAGGGCTACGCAGTTCCGACGGATCAAAGATGGTGCATTAATTCAGTTGCGCTGGTCCTTAAACCAAAGTCTTAGCTAGTAAAGCGAGTGCGCTCGCCAGCAATACCAGGCGAGATGGCTTCGGTAAGGTGCGAATTTTTCTCCTAATTTCTCTAACTCATCTATCTGAATCTCTCGTTTCATCATATGAACTTTCTCCCAACCACGTCGTACCCCAAGGTCGCCAGTAGGCCAGATATCTAATCTTCCAAGTTGGAATATTAAGAACATCTCTACCGTCCATCTTCCAATGCCGTGATACGGAAGAAGAATCTCCATGATCTCTGAGTCATCTTTCCGGCCTAGAGAGCCAAGCCGCAGTTCGCCTGAAGTAATGGCTCTAGATAACTCAATTAGTGCGCGCGCCTTACTCTCTGAACAGCCCACTTTACGAAGCTGACTTCTCCTCTTAGACGAGATTTCTATTGGATCGAGGCGACCACCACAGAGCGAGGCAACGCGAGCGATGATTGTCGCGGCTGCTTTGGTTGAGAGTTGCTGGCTCAAGATTGAATCAGCTAATGCCTCAAAATTGTTCTGAGATGGACGGCGAACTCCTATCGGAGCAGGTCCGAACTTTGAGACGACATCTTTAAACTTCGGCTCGATCTGCACGATCTTTCGCCCTATTTGCTGAGAATTTTCAGCCGTTATCCGCACCATGTGACCTTAACAGGGAGTAGCCAAATTCTGCAGTTACCGATATTTTTCACTCTTACAGACTTTTACAGTGCTTAGGTTCTGTTTTTCAGTGAGAGGCGCTAAAAGTGTCAGTTGGCATTAAAGAGGTAGCCGCAGAAGCAGGCGTCTCAATAGCGACTGTCTCGCGCGCACTTCGAGGCATGCACCACGTTAATCCTGATACCCGCAGAAAGATTCTTGACGCAGCTGAAAAGTTGAATTACCCGATTCCCCAAGCCAACGCCAGGGCTATCTTCAGCAGGACTAACTCAGTCGGTGTAGTAGCCCCATATATATCTCGCTGGTATTTCGCCCAAGTTATTAGTGGCGCAGAGCAAGCCCTGCGAGAAGCTGGCCTTGATTTACTTTTATATAACTTCTCACAACTTAAAGGACGTGAGCGACTCTTTCAGCATCAACTGCTGAAGGGACGAGTGGATGCGCTCATTGTGATCAGCCTTCCACCAACTGAAGAAGAGTTTGAATCGATGTTGAGTCTCGGAATCCCGATTGCTCTCGTCGGAATGCATCACGAGAGGTGTGCCAGCGTTGCAATTGATGACGTTGCTGGAGCAAGAACCGCTACTCAACATCTTGTGAATTTGGGACATAAAAAGATTGGATTACTCTCTGGTCGCCCAGATGACCCCTTTGGATTTAGCGTTCCACAAGATCGACGCCGAGGCTTTATGCAAGTTCTTGCAGAGAATGGTCTGGAATGGGTTCCATCAAGAGAGGTATACGGCGATTTCACAATGCATGGGGCGAGCAGAGCTATGGATGATTTACTCGCAAGACCTAATCGCCCCACCGCAATATTTGCACTCTCAGATGAGATGGCGCTAGGAGCGCTTCAGGCGATTCGTCGAAATGGACTGAAGGTTCCAGATGACATTTCAATAATCGGTTTCGATGGCCATGAGATGGCGGAATTCTCAGATCTCACAACAATCGAGCAGCCCGTACCGCTAATGGGAGAGATGGCTGCTTGGTCGATTATGGAGCGATTGAAGTCACCCAAGAGTGAGCCTCATTCATTAACAATGCCAACCACTCTCGTCGTGCGCAATTCGACAAGACGTCTCAACGCAGACGAGCAGTAATAAAAGGCAAAGATGAGCAAAGCAATTTCTTGGTGGCGAAATAGCGCCATCTACCAGGTTTACCCGCGCTCTTTCCAAGATAGCAATGGCGACGGTGAGGGCGATCTGCGCGGAGTGATCGCTCGACTTGATTATTTAAAATCCCTGGGAATTGATGCAATCTGGTTAAGTCCGTTCTATAGATCACCAAATAGAGATGGCGGTTACGATGTCGCAGATCCTCGTGATGTAGATCCAAGATTTGGTAAATTGGATGATGCCAAGGCTCTGATAGATGAAGCGCACAAACGCAACCTAAGAATCATTTTCGATATTGTTCCGAATCACTTCTCTACGGAGCATATTTGGTTTAAAGAAGCACTTAACTCACCAAAGGGCTCACCGGCCAGATCTCGCTTTCACTTCTATGATGGAAGGGGTGCAAATGGCGAGCTTGCTCCGAATAACTGGAATTCTATTTTCGGTGGCCCTGCATGGACTCGAATCGTGGAAGCAGATGGCTCAGAAGGTCAGTGGTACTTACATCTATTCGATTCGACACAGGCCGACTTGAATTGGGATAACCAAGAAGTTAGAGCGGACTTCGAGAAGACTTTGAGGTTTTGGCTAGATTTGGGTGTTGATGGTTTTCGTATCGATGTGGCACATGGCCTTGCCAAAGAAACCATACTTAAAGATCATCCAGATCCAGAGGGCCTCACGCGAGCTTTGCGCCTTGATGTAAGTGACATGAGTAAGACAGATCGTGAGTGGCTACTAAGTGATGTTCCATTCTTTGATCGCGAGGGAGTCCATGATATTTATCGAAGCTGGCGCAAAATTTTCGACTCATATCAAGGCGAACGCATCTCGGTAGCTGAAGCCTGGGTTCACCCTAGTTCTCGTGCTGCAAGATATGTTCGAAGTGATGAGTTACATCAGATTTTCAACTTTGACTTTCTAATTGCGCCTTGGGAGGCGGACTTTTTGATTGCAGCGATCAAGCGAACCTTGAGTGAAGTTGGAGCAGTAGATGCTCCACCTACTTGGGTACTTTCAAATCATGATTCGCCTCGTTTAGTCACTCGATTAGGTGGCGGAGAATTGGGCGAACGCAAAGCACGCGCCTTTGCGCTACTTACTCATGCACTCCCAGGCGGAATTTATATTTTTCAAGGCGAGGAACTGGCTCTTGTTGATGGGGAACTTCCCGATCATGCAAGGCAAGATCCAGTCTTCTTCAGAACTAATGGGTTAGATAAGGGTCGAGATGGAGCGCGCATCCCTATTCCGTGGGAATCAGGAGAGAACTTTGGATTCTCTAGCGGAACTCCTTGGTTGCCGATTCCAAAGGATTGGCAAGCCAGAACAGTAGCTTCACAAAGAAATAATTTAGAGAGCGTTCTCTCGCTTTATAAGAAGAGTCTTCAAATTCGAAGCGAGCATCCTGCTTTGAAGAAATCTTCTAACTATGAGATTGATTGGATTGATGCGCCAGCTGGGGTAATTGCATTTAAGCGCGATCCTGGATTTTTGTTGATTGCCAATACTAATTTTGATGAGCAGCTCGTTGAGGTCGGGCGCGGGGCTGAGATCCTCCTTGCCTCCAGCCCAGCAGTGAAGTTGATGGGCTCGAGCCTCTCGGTAGCGGGCAACTCAACCTGTTGGCTTAATCTGCCCAAGTAACGGAACCGTTAGAGATTTTCAGGCCTTTTACATGGGCCCAGCTGTTGCCAGCGGCCTTGCGGCAGAGAAAACTAGCGTCAACTTCCTGGGAGAAACCCGGGAGTTACCTTTCGAAAGGGGAAGTTACATGACCGCATTTTTGCGGCGTCGCATGATTATTGCGACCAGTCTCTTTGCAGCGCTCGCTCTTGTCGTCTCTGGATGTGGAAGTTCAGATGACTCAGCAAGTGGTGGAAATTGCGATGCTTATGAGGCATATCAGGGCCACGATGGAACCGAAGTTGAAATCTATTCTTCGATTCGTAGCCCAGAGGCAGAGATCTACCAGGAGTCCTTCGCTGAATTCGAAGAGTGCACCGGAATCACGATTAATTGGAATGGAACTGCTGAATTCGAAGCACAACTTCCAGTTCGCGTTGAGGGTGGTACCGCTCCTGACCTAGCCGTATTCCCACAGCCAGGCCTTCTAAAGGCGATGGTTGCTACCGGCAAGATGTTCGCTGCTCCAGATGCAGTTTCTTCTGCAGCTGATGAGTATTACGGCGCAGATTGGAAGGCATACGGCACCGTTGATGGTGTCTTCTATGCAGCTCCACTTGGCGCAAACGTAAAGTCATTCGTCTGGTACTCACCAAAGACGTTTGCAGATAATGGTTGGACAATCCCAACAACTTGGTCAGAGCTGCTAGCGCTCTCTGATCAGATCGCAGGCGAAGGCAAAGTACAACCATGGTGCGTTGGCTTTGGCTCCGGAGATGCGACCGGTTGGGTAGGTACTGACTGGATGGAAGATCTAATGCTCCGTGTTAACGATGCAGCAACTTACGATGCATGGGTAAATCACACCATGCCATTCAATGATCCAAAAGTTGCAGCAGTTCTCAAGGAAGCTGGAAAGATCCTAAAGAATCCTAAGTACGTAGGAAATGTCTCAGCAATCGCTACCACCACCTTCCAAGAGGGAGGCAAAGGACTTGTTGATGGTTCATGCGCAATGCATCGCCAAGCATCCTTCATCGGAGGAATCTTGAGCGCTGACTACGGTGCAACAATCGTCACTCCAGATGACACCACAACTGAAGGTGGCATTACTACCTTCTACTTCCCAGGTGTTACAGCTGATCAACGCCCAGCTCTTGGTGGCGGCGAGTTCGTCGGTTCATTCTCGGAGCGTCCTGAAGTAGCAGCTGTCCAGCTCTACCTCACATCGCCAGAATGGAACAACAAGAAGGCTGCACTTGGTGGCTGGTTCTCAGCTAACAAGGGTCTCGATGTTGCAAATGTTGCAGATCCAGTAAACAAGAATGCTGTCGAAATTCTAAAGAGTGCGACAACATTCCGTTTCGATGGCTCTGATGCGATGCCAGCAGCAGTCGGTGCTGGTTCGTTCTGGAAGGAAATGACAGCTTGGGTCGCTGAGAATAAGTCTGATAAGGCTGTTCTTGATGCGATCGAAAAGTCCTGGCCAAAGTCCTAATTTTTGGCCCAATAAGTTAAACGCTTAGGAAGAGGTGTGGTGGCTTTCAAGTCACCACACCTCTTTATTTTCCTCATCTTCTAAAGAATAATCGTCGACATGGGAGCTCTTGATGATTGAGATCGCTGCACGCCAATCTCAATTAGAGCAGACTGTCTCTAAGCTCACCGGATTGACGCTAACAATCCTGATCTTTGGCTTGATTGTCTTTATTGCATTCACACTTGCAGAACGAACGGGCGAGCGCGTTCAGAGATTCTTAAAGTATCTAGTCTTCTTACTTCCTGCTCTTCTTTTCTTGTTTATCGGTCTCGTTGCTCCAGCTTTTCGCACTCTCTTCTTGTCTTTCCGCGACGCTAGGGGAGATGATTCAGTTGGGTGGGAGAACTATTATTGGGCCTTTACTCAACCTGAAATTCTAGATGTGCTTCGCAACACCGGAATCTGGATGGTGGTCGCACCCGTTGCATCAACCGGGTTCGGATTATTGATTGCAGTTCTAACTGATCGCATGAGAAGACCAGGGTTGGTTAAGTCTCTTATCTTCATGCCGATGGCCATCTCATTTGTCGGCGCTGGAATTATCTGGAAGTTCGTCTATCAATTTCAACCAAATGAGCGAGTTCCCGAGATAGGTCTATTGAGTCAGCTTGCAGAATGGCTTGGTTTTGTACCTTCTAATTGGTTGCTTGTAACACCTTTAAATACCTTGTTGCTGATTGTGGTTTTTGTCTGGATTCAAACAGGTTTTGCGATGGTGGTCTTATCTGCTGCAATCAAGGCAATACCTGATGAGATTCTTGAGGCCTCCATGCTTGATGGAGCGAGCGGTTGGAAGCGCTTTGCAAAGGTCACAGTACCGATGATTCGGGGAACAATCATTGTTGTACTTAGCACAATTACGATTGGCGCTTTAAAGGTATTTGACATCATTCGCACGATGACCGGTGGAAACTTCAAGACCAGCGTTATTGCAAATGAGATGTATAACCAGTCCTTCAGAGCGCTTAACTACGGAACTGGTAGCGCCCTCGCAATAATCCTTTTTCTAGGCGTTTTGCCCTTAGTCGCATACAACGTAATTCATCTTCGTCGTGAACGGAGTGAGCGCTAATGGCCTTGAGATCTCGTAAACGTGAAGTCGAAGCTGTGAAGACGCATCTAAGTAGCCCTTGGGCCAGCTTCGCCGCTATCTTGATCGCAACGATCTGGACTATCCCTACCTTCGGCTTATTTGTTACATCATTTAGGCCCAGTACCGGAATAAATGGTTCTGGTTGGTGGACGGTCTTTACTAATCCTGAGTTCACTTTTACTAATTACACGAGAGTGCTCTTTGAAGGTAGAGGCGCTACTCCGCCTTTGAGTCAGTATTTCCTAAACACATTTGCAATTGTCATACCTTCAACAATTATTCCAATAACAATTGCGATGTTTGCAGCTTATGCGATTGCTTGGTTTGACTTCAAGGGAAGAAACTTTCTCTTCTTCACCATCTTTGCTCTTCAAGTAATTCCGCTACAGATGTCACTGATTCCTTTATTGCAACTCTTTTCAGGAGGCTTGCACATCGGAAGCGTTACTGTAATACCTAGTTTTGGGATAACTGGAACATTCATTCCAATCTGGCTCGCTCACACAATGTTTGGACTTCCACTTGCGATATTTCTATTGCATAACTTCATTGCTCAGCTTCCAAGAGAACTTATCGAGGCGGCCCGTGTTGACGGAGCAGATCACTTCAAATTGTTCCGGCAAATAATCCTGCCGTTGAGTATTCCTGCCATCGCATCCTTTGCAATATTCCAGTTTCTATGGACATGGAACGATCTCTTAGTCGCCCTGACATTTGGAGGCGGAAAGCGTGAAATTGCCCCACTTATGGTCCGACTTGCTGAAATGACCGGCACGCGTGGCGGCGATTGGGAACTTCTCACTGCTGGCGCTTTCGTATCCATACTCGTCCCAGTCGCAGTCTTCTTCGCGCTTCAGCGATACTTTGTGAGAGGTCTGCTCGCAGGTTCGGTAAAGGGCTAATTCTTTTCACTTAGTTAAACCAAAGTGGCATACTCGCTTCCATGGTCGATGCCGTCCAAGCTTTTCCGCTCTCCGAGTTAAGGAAAAGGAAAAGTGTTAAGTGGCGCAATTTCCCTTCTGATGTTCTTCCGCTTCCCGTAGCTGAGCTTGATTTTCCAATTGCAGAATCGATAAAGCAGGCGTTGCGCGAGATGATTGATAGATCAGATACGGGTTATCTTGGACCTTTCCCCGAGATGTTTGAATCCTTTCGTGATTTCTCACTTGCTAAGTGGGGCTGGAAGCCAGATATAACTCAGATGAGAATTGCAACTGATGTCGGTGTCGGCACTGTTGAAGTAATCAGAACTCTGATCAACCCTGGTGACAAAGTAGTTTTAAATCCACCGGTTTACGAAAATATGTGGCGGTGGATTGCTGAAGTAAAAGCAGAACTTGTAGAAGTGCCCCTTATTGAAAATGGCATGGAATACTCGATGGACTTTGAAAAACTAGAGCTTGCCTACGCCCAGGGCGCAAAGGTCCATCTTCTCTGTAGCCCGCACAATCCGGTAGGAATCATCTTCAACAAAGAGGATCAAGTACGGATTGCAGAGTTAGCTAAGAAATATGGCGTCATCGTAATAAGTGATGAGATACATGCGGCGCTTACTTTTCCGGGGAAGACTTTTGTGCCATTTTTATCGGTCTCAGATGCTGCTAAAGAGGTTGGAATCTGTGTGACGAGTGCAAGTAAGGCCTTTAATTTGGCAGGATTGAAATGCGCGATGATCATTACAGAGAGTGAAGCGCTGAAGGCAAAAATCGATGCGATGCCGCTATCGGTGGCCTTCCGCGCCTCGCTCTTTGGAGCTGTCGCTGCAACGGCTGCGTTTAGCAGTGCGCAGGCTTGGTTAGATGGCGCGCTAATGACTTTAGATCAGAATCGCCGTCTAATCCGTACGCTCATAGATTCAAAGATTCCTGCAATCGGCTATCGAGTTCCCGATTTTGGCTATTTAGCTTGGCTAGATATTTCAAATCTTGGTCTAGGTGAGGATCCAACGAAGACTTTGCTTGAACAAGGCAAACTTGCCGTGAATAGTGGGACTGTCTATAGCCCAAGACATAAGAACCATGTGCGCCTGAACTTTGGAACCAGTGGTGAGATTATCGAAGAGGCATTCCATCGGATGCTTCGCTGTATTTAAATGAATAACGTTTATGATGCAATAGTAGTTGGTGGCGGACATAACGGTCTTGTTACTGCTTGCTATCTAGCAAAGGCCAATAAGAAAGTATTGGTTCTTGAAAAAGGCGATGAATTCGGTGGCGCTACAAAAAGTAGTTATGCCTTCCCTGGTGTTGATGCGAAGATTTCGCGCTACTCATATCTGGTAGCTCTTCTACCGGACAAAATAATTCAAGATCTTGACTTAGATTTCAAAACTATCAGCAGATCTATCTCTTCATACACGCCAATTAAATCAACCGGCATTCTCATAAATCGAACCTTTGATGAGACTTCAGCAAATTCGATAGAGCAAGTAACGGGAGATAGAAGAGAGAGCATCGCCTGGCGCGAGTTCTATGGCAGATTTGCAAAGGTAGCTGAGTTGTTGGCTCCCACCATGCTGGAGCCCCTCAAGAGCGAACGTGAAATCAGGGAGCTAATTGGTCCTGATCTTTGGCAAGAATTTATTGAGCGTCCACTCTCACAAACCCTTAATGAGTACTTCAAAAACGACTTAGTAAGAGGAATCGTCCTAACTGATGGATTGATTGGCACCTTTGCTAGCGCAGGTGAGCACCTTGCCAATATTTGCTTCCTCTATCACCTGATTGGAAATGGAACGGGGGAGTGGAAAGTACCGAAGGGCGGCATGGGAGCATTGATAAGCGCTCTCTTGCAACGGGCGACGAGTCTTGGTGTTGAGCTCCGTACAGGCGTGGAAGTCACCTCAGTTTCTACTTCGAAGACCGGAGTAAAAGTTGAGAGTAAAACTGGTGAAAAATTCCTTTCAGAGTTAGTAATTGCCGGTTGCTCCCCAAAGGCGTTAGAGAAACTTGCTGGGATAAAGTCTCCAATTAGTCGTGATGGTAGCCAAGTCAAGATAAATATGGTTCTCCAGCGACTTCCTAAGTTAAAGAGCGGGCTAGATCCAAATCTCGCCTTTGCTGGAACTTTTCACATCGATGAGAGTTATGAACAGCTTGAGAGATCTTTTGAACAAGCAAAAGCTGGAGCAATCCCAGATCTCATTCCCTCTGAGATGTATTGCCACACACTTACAGATTCTTCAATCTTGAGTGATGAAATGCGAGCTGCGGGCAATCACACATTGACTCTCTTTGCACTACACACTCCGGCATCGCTCTTTGATAAAGATCACGACCGAATTAAAGCTGAGGTAAC
>Ga0129333_10007326_pt1 | contig 10419 bp, 4 predicted proteins | sample CPB6_08_DNA_FD_94474 | JGI IMG/M metagenome (GOLD analysis project Ga0129333, IMG submission 94474) | Freshwater to marine salinity gradient microbial communities from Chesapeake Bay, USA - CPBay_Sum_0.6_0.8_DNA | ecosystem: Environmental > Aquatic > Marine > Coastal | place: USA: Chesapeake Bay...
GAGCTGTTCCTCGGCATCCTTCGCCCGGAAGGCGACATGATGCGTCTGGCCGATCCCGCCGCGGGCGCGTGGCGCCTGTGGGGGCCAGCCGAAGAGGGTCCACGAACTCCCGGGAAGCACGCGGGTGCCATCGTAGTTCGCCCAAAACCAATGCGGGGTATCAGGATCGTCTTGATTGATCGTCTTCTTCACGAGGCGGATCCCGAGCGCTTCCTCATAGAAGTCGCTCGCCCGCTCGATATCGTCGGTCATCCCGGTGATGTGATGCAGGCCCGTGAGCGCCATCGCCGGGGGGATCGTCGGGACAGGGTCGGGATGGGTCGCCAGCGCGATGGCGCGTTCGTCGCGCGTGCCCGGGAGTTGATGCGGCTGCTGGCCGACCACCCGCTGCCCGAGTGATGCGATCGGTTCATCGACCTGGTAGCCCGGTCCTGCCGTCGCGATCTCGAGCACCTGCCCATCGGGGTCGCGGAAGTAGAGTGAGGTGAAGTAGCCGCGCGGCATCGGCCCGCTCACCGGGATGCCGAGGTCCTGCAAGCGGCGCTTCCACATGAGGAGGGTCGCGTAGGTCGGGGTGCTGAAGGCGAGGTGGTGTACGCCCCCGACGCCGAATCGGCCGCGCGGACTCCCCGTCCACTCGAAGAAGGTCACGAGGGTACCGGGCGACCCGGTGGCGTCCCCGAAGTAGAGGTGCGCCGAGGCGGGGTCGTCGTAATTGCGGGTCTGTTTGACCAGCGTGAGCCCCAAGACCTCGGTATAGAACGCGAGGGTCCGTCGCGCGTCGGCGGCGACGAGCGTGATGTGATGGAACCCTTGCGTGATCGGCGCAGGCATCGGTCGTGTGCGGTCGAGCAGGTGTCGGTGGGAATGAGATCTGGAGGAAAATGGCCGGTGTCAGAGCCCGTCGCTACTATAGATGACGCATGCCGACGACCGGTTTCCGGGCCTTCCTCGCCCCGCGCCTCACCCCGCTCAAGGAGCATCTGCTCGCGCGCATCGGCGCCGAGCCGCTGCCCCCGCGGGAGATGGAGTGGCTCTTCGTGCAGAGCCTCGGGATGCGCCATTGGCTCACCCTCCAGATCGCCGACCGGTTCGGCTGTGCGGGGTCGCTGCACCTTCCCTTCCCTCGCGACCTCATGACGAACGCGGCGCGGTGGGTCAAGGAGCGCACCGACGGGAGTGAGCGATTCTCGCGCGAGGCGCTGCTCTGGCGCGTGGAACATCGGTTGCGCGTGCTCGATCTCGACGACCCGACCTTCGCCCCACTCACGACCTTCCTCTCGAAGGCCGATGCCCGGATGCGCGCGGGACTCGCCTCCCGCATCGCGGATCGACTCGACGACTACCAGCTCTTCCGCCCCGATCTCCTCACCGCATGGGACGAGCGCCGCCTCGCAACCGACTCGCCACATGAGGGATGGCAGGCCGCTCTCTGGCGTGATCTCACGATCGGGGAGGTGGCCTACCCTGCGCGCATCGCCGATCGGGTCCTGACGCGACTGCGCGAGGCCCCGCGTGGCACCTTCGACATCCCGACCCGGCTCACCGTCTTCGGCGTGAGTTCGCTCCCCGAGCGATTCATCGAGTTCCTTCAGGCGCTCGGCCGGCACAGCGACGTGACGCTCTACGCCGCCGTCCTCCCGCAGCGGACGTCACATCCGCTGGTGCGTGCGTGGGGAGCGCAGGGCGCCGCGATGCAGGCCCTCCTCACCACCCATGGGGCGGTGATCGAGCATCTCGATCCGATCGCCGCGCCCACGATCCCGCTCACCGCCACCGTGCAGTGCCACTCGACACATGGGACGCTGCGCGAGCTCGAGGTGATCCGCGACCACCTGCTCGAGGCCTTCGCCAACGACCCCACCCTGTCGCCCGATCAGGTGCTGGTGCTCGTCCCTGATGTGGAGGCGTGGGGTCCCGCCGTGGAGACGGTCTTCTCGACCGAGGAACCGGGTGCGCCCCGCATCCCGGTGCACATCGCGGATCGGCCGGTGGGGAGCGATCCGGCCGCCGAGGCGTTCCGCCGGTTGCTCGCGCTCCAGAGCGGACGCTTCACGCACACCGAGCTCTTCGGCATCCTCCAGCATCCGATGGTGCGAGGCGCGGCAGGACTCGAGGAGGAGGAACTCGAGCGACTCGCCCGACGGACGCACGCCGCCAATGTGCGGTGGGGCTTCGATGCCTCGGCGCTCGCCGCGCTCGGTCTCCCCGCCGAGGATATGCCGAGCTGGCGCGAGGGGCTCGATCGCCTCCTGATGGGGATCATCACCGGGACATCGGATCGGCCGATCCTCGAGGTCCTCCCGAAGGTCGGGGAGACCGCCGGCGAGCCGGAGGCGCTGGGACTCCTGGCACGGTGGGTCGAGCGGATCGCGACGCTGATGGTCGAGTGGGACACGCCACGGTCGCTGACGGCCTGGGGCACCCAGCTCGCGGAGACGGCGGAGTGGTTCCTCGGCGCACCCGATCGCCTCGCGCGGAGTGCGCGGGCTCGGCTCATCGCCCAACTCCGTCGCATCGCCACCGATCGACCGGCGGGGATCGAGGACCCCACCATGCCGATCGAGTTCGGGGTGATCCGCGACTGGCTCGAGCGCCAACTCGCCGATGAGGATGGCACCAAGCACTTCCTCTCCGGGAAGGTCACGGTCGCCGCCCGAAAGCCGATGCGGAGCATCCCGTTCCGCGTGATCGCCGTCGCCGGACTCGATGACGCGACCTTCCCGCGGCGGGATCAGCCCATCGCCTTCGACCTCATCGCGCATGCGCCGCGGGAAGGGGACCGATCCCTCCGTGAGGATGACCGACAGCTCTTCCTCGATCTCGCGATGGCCGCCGAGGATCACTTGATCCTGACCTGGTCGGGACGCGAGGCCGCGACGAACGCCGAACGGGCGCGATCGGTCGTGGTGGACGAGCTCCTCGATCATCTCGCCGCTCAGGGGACGCCGCGCCCCGTGATCCAGCATCCGCTCCAGCCCTTCTCGCGCCGCTACTTCTCCGCGACGGCGGAGGATCACGCCCTCTTCACCTATTCGAGCGCGATGGCACAAGGGGCGAGCGCTCCACGCACGCAGGCCTACGCGCTGGCAGCGGCACCGCTCGATCCGGCGTTGCTGGTCGACGGGGGCGAGGAGATCGCCCTGCGGGATCTCCTCGACTGCTGGGAGAACCCCGCCGCCTTCTTCTGCACGCGGACGCTGCGGCTCACGCTCCCGGCATGGGAGGCCCCCGCGACCGACCTCGAACGATTCGCCCTCTCCCCGATGGAGCGTGGACGTCTGCGTTCCCGGATGGTGCGACAGATCCTTCAGGGCACCTATGATCCACGGCGTGCCGTCCAGCGCTTCCTCGCGGATGGCGAGCTCCCACCGGGGGCGCTCGGACGCGCCACCTTCGCCCGGATCGAAGCTGAGGTCGAAGCGGTGCGTGCACGCATCGCGGGAGTGTCGTGGAGTTCGACGTCGCTCCTCATCCACGGTGCGGGATGGCATCTCCGCGGGACACTCGACGGATTGACCGAGACCGATCGCATCATCCCGAGAGCCGGTCGATTCAGCGCGAGGCATCGCATCCGAGCCTGGGTGGAACACGTCGTCCTCTGTGCCGCCGCGCAGGCGGGACAGCCCGTCCCGCGGAACACCCTGCTCATCGGCGTGACCTCGGGGGAGGATGAGGACGGGGAGAAGCTGCCTGCCGCCGTCCAGGGCAGCTGTGCCGAGGTCGCGGATGCGATGGCCCTGCTCGACCGCTGGGTTTCCCTGCTGCGGGAGGCGCGGCGATACCCCCTCCCCTTCTTCCAGCATGCCGGGGCGGCCTGGCTCGACTCCGTCAAGAAGGGAACGTCGGTCGATCATCTCGAGGCAGCGCGGCGAAAGTTCGAGCCCGGCTTCAAGACGGTCGGGGACTTGGACGATCCCTATGTCGCCCTCTGCTTCCCTGAGGAGGACCCCCTCGCCGTGCACCGCGAGGCATTCGAGCGGCTCGCCACGACGCTGGCGCCCACATTCGACCTGCCGTCGGTCAAATGAGCCAGACCACTCCGGATCGGTTTGACCCGCTCACCGTCCCGCTCTCGCCCGGGATCACCCTGGTCGAGGCGAGTGCGGGCACCGGCAAGACCTTCGCGATCACGCGCCTCGTCCTGCGGCTGCTGCTCGAGGGGGATCGTCCACTCGCACTCCGCGAGATCGCCGTCGTCACGTTCACGGAGAAGGGGACGAACGAGCTCATCACGCGCCTCCGCGCCGTGCTCCGGCTCGCGCGCGATCTCTGCTCCGATACGCCCCCCCCGCCTGACGAGATCCCGCAGGACCTCGTGGATTTCCTCCGGCCGCAGCGGACAGAGGCGGGCGCACGCATCGCCGCCGCCCTCGCGTCCATCGATCAGCTCAGTGTCTCGACCATCCATGGCTTCTGCCGCCGCATCCTGACGGAACTCGCCTTGGAGGCCGGTGTCCACTTCGACCTCGAGTTCGTGGAGAACGACACCGCGAACCTGACCCGCGCCGCCCATGACTGGGCGCGGCGCACCCTCGTGACCGATATCGCACCGGCGACCGTGGTCGCCACCGACGGGGTGGATCCCGCGGTCTGGGCGCCGAAGCTCATCCCCAAGGCGAGCGCCCATCCGATGATCGACCTCCGGGCCGGGACCGACCTCGGCGCGGCGCTCCTGCACGGATTCGTGACCGCCGTGCAGACCGGCGCGCGACGCGAGCGGGAGCGTCGCCACGCGCTCTCCTTCGATGACCTCCTTCAGCGCCTGAGTGCGATCCTGACCACGGAGGGGCCGGATGGGACGCTCGCACGACGGATCCGCGAGCGGTTCCGCGCGGCGGTGATCGATGAGTTCCAAGACACCGATCCCTTCCAGTTCCCGATCTTCCAGACGGCCTTCGCCGGGTGTCCGCTCTTCCTCATCGGCGATCCCAAGCAGTCCATCTACGCCTTCCGCGGCGCCGACGTGCGGGCGTATCTCACCGCCGCCCGATCCGCGACCCAGCGCTTCACCCTCGACGTCAACTACCGCAGCACCCCCGAGCTGGTCGCGGCGGTGCAGTCGCTCTTTCACAACCATCCCTCGCATCCCTTCGGCGAGGGGCTCGGCATCACCCTGCCGGAGATCCGGTCGGCGGGGGTCGCCCGGCGGCCCGCCGCACTGCAGGGAGACGATCGACAGGCCCTCCACTGGCTCATCATCCGAGATGACCGCCCGCTGAAGCCCCTGAAGAAGGGGGTCGCCAAGGCGAAGCCCCTCTCGAAGGCGCTGGCGCTGCGCGCGGCGATCGACGCGACCGTGCGTGAACTGCTTCGCCTCCGCGCGCGTGGCATGGCGTCGCAGGGGATGGCGATCCTCGTCCGGGACAACCAGCAAGCGCGGCAGATGAAGGACGCGCTGGACCGCGTGGGCGTGCCGGCCGTGGTGACGAGCAATCAGGATGTGTTGCGCTCCGACGAGGGGGAGGAACTCACGCGCCTGGCGCTGGCGATCGCGGAACCCGGGAACGATCGGCTGATCCGCGCGGCGCTCGCGACCCGCTGCTGGGGGGCGACGGCGGACGATATCGCGCGGATGCTCCACGGGGATTCGCATCGCGCATGGGGCGACGTGATCTCCATCTTCCGGGACGCGCATGAGGCATGGGTCGCGGACGGCATCACCACCGCGCTGTCACGGCTCCTCGACCAAGCCGGGACGATCCCGCGACTCCTCACGCTCCCCGATGGGGAGCGACGGGTCACCAACCTCCGCCACCTCCTCGAGCTCCTCCGTGAAGAGCAGGCGGCGGCCCCGTTCCCGCCAGCAGCCTTCCGGGCGTGGGTGGCGCGTGAGCGGCAGCTGACCTCCGTGCCCGAACGTCGGGAGCAGCGCCTCGAGTCCGACGCCGAGGCGGTGCAGATCATGACCATCCACAAGGCCAAGGGCCTGCAGTGGTCGGTCGTCTTCCTCCCCACGCTCTGGTACGTGCCCGAGCATCCGGAGAAGTTCCTCACACAACCGGTCGCGATCGCGACCCTCCCCGATCCGGCGGATCCCGCACGGACCGTCCGCCGGATCGACCTCAATTCCGCGAGCCTCGCGGAGACGCAGGCGGCCGCCAAAGCCGACGAGGCCGCTGAGGCGATGCGGCTCGCCTACGTCGCCCTCACGCGCGCGGAGACCCGCTGCTACGTCGTCTGGGGGGCGATCAGCAACGCCGACGCGAGTGCCGTGGCCGCACTGCTCCGCGAGGAGGGCGGGATCGCGGAGGTCGAACGCCTCGTCGACGCGCATCCGACGGTGATGAGCCAATCCGATGATCGCGTCTCCCTCGGTCGCCCATCACCGAGCGCTCGTGGTGACGAGACCGCGGGGATCGATCAGCCCGTGCGAGAGCCGCTCGACCGACCGGCCCGACGATTCACGCCAGCCCCTGGGCGTTTCGCCGGGTGGCGGACCTCCAGTTACTCGGCGCTGACCAGTGGTCGGCACGATCTCGCGCTCCCTGATCGCGACGTGGAGGATCCTCCGCTACCGGTCGCGGGCGTGATCAGCACGCCGGCATCGACGGGGATCTTCGCCATCAAGAAGGGACCGGAGATCGGCGATGCCCTCCATCACCTCCTGGAACACCTCGATTTTCCGTCGGTCCGCACCACCACGGGACTCGAGGAGGCGCTCCCCGCGGCGCGGATCGAGGAGGCGCTGGCGCGGTTCGGCGTCCCGCGGCGAGACGACGATCGGTGGAGCGTGGCCGACATCCAACGCGTCCTCCGCGATGCGTGCTTGACGCGCCTCCCGGGGGCGGACTTCGCGCTCGCCGCGATCCCGACGGGGGCGACGCTCCGGGAATGGAAGTTCACCATCCCGGTCGGACGCTTCGACTTGCCGACGGTCGCCTCGGCGCTCGAGCGCCATGGGAGTCCCCTCACGCAGCGGTACGCGGAGAGGGTGCGACGGATGCGTGCGGAGACCTTCTCGGGCTATCTCACCGGGGTCGTCGACCTCGCGTTCGAGCAGGCGGGACGCTGGTGGATCGTCGACTGGAAATCGAACCACCTCGGTGATGCGCGCGCCGACTATGACGAGGCGCGGATGGACGAGGCGATGGTCGCGAGCGACTACCTCCTGCAGTATCACCTCTACCTGGTGGCGCTCCATCGGCATCTCCGTGCGCGCATCCCAGGCTATGCCCCGTCGACCCACTGGGGCGGCGTCGCGTACGTCTTCCTCCGCGGGATGGCCGATGGGGAGGCGACGGGGTGGTTCCGCGACACGCCGTCGCCCGCGCTGATCGAGGCGCTCGATGCCGCGCTCGCCGGAGGGCATCCGTGAGCACCAGACCGGGTGAACCGAGTGAGACGAACGCGATCGACGAGGCGCTCGCCGAGCTGCTCGTGCGCCGTGCCGGATTGCGCGGGGAGGCCGCCGGTCTCGCGAGGGACGCGATTCGCACGTTGTCTGGGATGCGAGCGGATGGGCATAGTGCGCTCCCGCTGACGCGTGAGCCCGCCGGCGCGGAGTGGCGACAGGCCTTGATCGCAGGTGGACTCGCCGGGCATTTCGAGGATCTGCGCCCGTTGGTCCTCACGGGGGACCTCGTACAGTTCCGCCGCTATGCGGAGGCGGAACGTCGCATCGCCGCCCGCGTGCGTGCTCGAGTGAGCGGCGGGACCCCGCGTCTACGCCTCATCACCGGGGGTCCCGGGAGTGGGAAGACCACCGAGATCGCTCGGCAGATCGTCGCGCGCGTCACGGCGGATCCCGAGGTCCGGATCGCGCTGGCAGCGCCGACCGGTAAAGCCGCCGCGCGCCTCACCGCATCGATCGGCGCACGGCTAACGGAGAACGATGCGCCAGCTGAGGTCCGCGCGCGGATCCCCGCCGATGCGCGGACGCTGCATCGTCTGCTCGGCTACCGCCCCACCGATGACTCCTTCCGTCATGGCGGTGCGCAACCGCTTGGCGAGGACCTCATCATCGTCGATGAAGCGAGCATGATCGACGTCCTCATGATGGATGCGCTGCTCGCGGCCCTTCGTGACGACGCGGAGTTGGTCTTGGTGGGGGATCATCATCAGCTCGCGAGTGTCGACGCGGGCGATGTGTTGGGTGCGCTGATCCGGCATCCCGCCGCGACCCCCGTGGTCACGAAGCTCACGGGGAACCACCGCTTCACCGGTCAGCCGGGGATCTCCGGGGTGGCGATGGCGATCCGGGATGGGGCGATCGACCGGGCGGTCGAACTCCTCCTCCATGGGGCGCATCCCGATGCGAGGTGCCTCCCGACGCCGATGACCCAGGGCGAGCTCCTCGCCCCCATCGTCGTGGGGCTCGAGGCCTGTCTCGCGGCGGAATCCCCACGCGCCCTCCTCGATGCGCTCGACGGGGTGCGGATCCTCTGCGCGGAGCGAAAGGGGCCGTTCGGGGTCGCCGGATTGAACGCGATCGTCGAGCAGTGGGGGGCGCGGCGGGGGCTCGACACACGGGATCCCTGGTACCACCGACGTCCCGTGCTCGTCGGCGCGAATGATTACGGCGCCGAGGTCTTCAATGGCGATCTCGGCGTCTGTTGGCGGGAGCGGGGTCGGACGGAGGTCCACTTCCCGACACCGGACGGCGGGACGCGCCGGCTCCCACCCGAGCGGCTCCCGGTGGTCAGCACCGCCTGGGCGATGACGGTCCATAAGTCACAGGGGTCCGAGTTCGGCGAGGTGCTCCTCGTCCTTCCGCGGGAGGAGAGCCGCCTCCTGAACCGCGAACTGATCTACACCGGACTCACCCGTGCGCGGCGGCAGGTCACGGTGATGGGAACCGAAGCGGTCTTGCGCGCCGGACTCCAGGTGACCGCGTCGCGGACCAGCGGCCTCGAGGCACAGCTCGATGGATGATCTGGGATTGACCATATCGCTTTCTCCGACGGGACATGCATGATCGACTCGACCACACTCCTCCTCGCACTCGCCGGTCAGACGCTGGTCTTCGGCGTCGTCCTCTTCCTCGCGCGCCGAAATACGACCGATCCAACCACAGGTCGGGCCGATGAGGTCGTCGCCGCACGACTCGACGGGCTCGACCGCACGATGCAGGCGCACTTCCAAGGGATGACGACCCAGGGCGAGCAGCAGCGGCAGGCGCTCGATGCGACCGTCGCCCAGATGCATGAGATCCGGAAGGAGACCGGGGAGCGCGTCACCGTGCTCACCACGCAGGTGCGCGAACAGCTCGACACGATGCGGCGGGAGAACGAGCAACGGCTCGAGCAGATGCGGCAGACGGTGGACGAGAAGCTGACCGGTACGTTGAACACGCGCATCACCGAGTCCTTCGCCTCCGTCTCCGAGCGCCTCGAGAAGGTCCACGCCGGGCTTGGCGAGATGCAGACGCTCGCCACCGGGGTCGGGGACCTCAAGAAGGTCATGACCAACGTCCGGGTGCGCGGCACCTGGGGGGAATATCAGCTGGGCGCGCTCTTGGAGCAGTTCCTGACGGAGCAGCAGTTCGAGCGGAATTACCGACCGCGGGAGGAGAGCCGGGAGGTCGTCGAGTTCGCGATCCGCTTCCCCGGACGCAATGGCGACGGGTCGCCGGTCTTTCTCCCCGTCGATTCGAAATTCCCGATCGAGGATTTCGCGAGACTCGTCGAGGCGTCCGATACCGGTGACCAGGAGCTGGTGCATGCCGCGCGCACCGCGCTCGTGCGGGCCGTGAAAGCCTGTGCGAAGGACATCCGCGACAAGTACATCCATCCGCCGACGACCACCGACTTCGGGGTGCTCTTCCTCCCGACGGAATCGCTGTATGCCGAGGTCGTGCGCGAGGGCGGGCTGGTCGAGGAGCTCCTCCGAGTCTATCAGGTGCATCTCGCTGGCCCGACCACCCTTGCCGCGCTCTTGACCTCATTCCGCGTCGGCTTCCAATCGATCGCCATCGAGCAGCGTGCCGGGGAGATCCGCGACCTCCTCGGCGTCGTCCGGATGGAGTTCCGGAAGTTCAACGAGGTCATCGACAAGGTCGAGAAGAACATGCTGACCGCGACCAAGGCACTCGAGGATGGCCGGCGCCGGACGCGGGTGATGGAGCGGAGTCTCAAGCAGATCGAGATGCCGGATGCGACACGGGCGGCGCAGCTCTTGGCGCCGGAGCTCGAGGAAGAGCCGAGCGAGACGGACTGACGCGGGTAGACGCTCGCGTTCAGCCCAGTCGATCTCGTGGCGACCTTACCGCCACGGCGGTAACGTCCCCGCCTTCCGCACCAACGCGGGATTCTTCCGATACAGCGTCGCGGTGCGGCCGATGGTCTGGATCACCTCGGCCTTCACCCGCCCCGCGAGATCGTTCGCGGCCTGCTTAGCCGAGACCTCGGCGCTCTTGTTGAGCTGGACCTTCACGAGTTCGCGCGCCGTCAGCGCCTCGTCGAGCGCGGCGGTCAACGC
>Ga0129333_10007327_pt1 | contig 10418 bp, 10 predicted proteins | sample CPB6_08_DNA_FD_94474 | JGI IMG/M metagenome (GOLD analysis project Ga0129333, IMG submission 94474) | Freshwater to marine salinity gradient microbial communities from Chesapeake Bay, USA - CPBay_Sum_0.6_0.8_DNA | ecosystem: Environmental > Aquatic > Marine > Coastal | place: USA: Chesapeake...
GGATCTGGGCTTGGATGTCGGGCGCCAGGCGCTCCAGCGCGCGCTCCAGGGAGGACAGACCGACCGCGCACCAGGGGCAGGCAACGTCGGAGACAAAATCAATTTTCAGCTCGGTTTTCATGTGCCGATGCTAGCACCTTGGACGAGTGATGTCCGAACCGGCCGCCGCATGGGCGACAGTAAGGTCAGGCCATCTGCATGACGGCAACTGGTCAAGCCGCCGCGCTCTTGCGCAACTGCATCCGGTTGGGCAGGGGCACGGCGCGACGCAGCACCTCCTCACCCAGCCACTGGGCTGACCGACGTGCACGCTGGGCCACCAGATGCAGGGGAATCTGCAGGTAGTCGTCATTGAAGACCTCAAAGCTGTAGTCACCCCGGTAGCCCAGAGCATCCAGCCGCATCACCAGCTCGGCCACCTGCTGGCTATGCACGCCCTCACCTGGAAACACACGGAAATGGCGCGCGGTGTTGATGCGTTCCTCAACCGATCGAATGTCCTGCCACATGAAGTCAGCCAGCTGCACCAGAAAGATTTTTTGCGGATCGAGCATGTCCAACTCATCCAGGGCGGTCTTGGTGGCCAAAGCATGAAAGGAATCGATGCCAATGCCCAGATTGGGGGCGTCGGCACGGCACACCACATCCCAGGCGGTGGTGAATTCATTGATGGTTCGCCCCCAGGACAAACCTTCATAGGCAATCCTGATGCCTTTGGGCACGGCCAGCATGGCCAACTTGCGCAGGTCTCGCGCCAGCTCGTCCTGCGATTCGCTAGCATGCACGCTGGTGGACGAGCACACCAGCAGCAGCTTTGCACCAATGCCCTGGCACATCTCGAGCATGGCCTTGGCCATGTCGATCTTGTAATCATGCAGGTGACCAGTCAGGCCCTCGAAATCTCGTAGCACCTGAAAACCGGTGACGCGCAGGCCGCTGTTACGCACCAGCGCCATGGCCGCATCAACCCCTTCAGCATGCCCGGTGAGGTCTCGGGCATTGATCATGATCTGAGTAAACCCGGCGTCCTTCACCGCCTGCAGTTTTGCTGGCAAGGTGCCTGCCAATGAAATGGTATCCATGCCAAAGTCTGCAAAATGGCCCTGACGATGGGGAGCCAGGGCGCTCATCATTGGCGCTCCTCATGGACCAACTCGAACGCCACGTTGCCCAGCCAGTTGGTGGTCAGCGCGCCACGCTCGTTGTGCGTCTGGCTGGCATGGTCTACAAACTTCACTCCGCGTTCGCGTAGGGCTTTGACCGTCGCGGGCACATCCGGTGTTCCCAGGCCAATACGCTGCAGGGTTTCATCACTTTCCAGATCGACGATGCCGGGCTCAGGTTCGATCAGCTGCAGGTAAAAGCTGCGACACGGGCTGCGCAGGATGCGTCCCTTGGTCATAACCCCAAAGTGCTGATCTGGGGCAACTGCCTCAAAACCAAATAGCTCGCCATAAAACTCGATCCAGTCCTCCATGCGGTCGGTACCGATGTACTGCACCACGCCAAACCAGCGCAGTCCCGCGATTGCCGGCGGATGATGCTCCACAGTGGGAATAGGGACAAAGTCGACGTCGTAAATCGAGAATTCTTCAAAGCGGTCAACAAAGTAGATTCGGCTCGAACCAACACCATGGATCGCCGGGATGTTGAGTTCCATCACCTCCACATGGGTGGGTACCGCCCAGGCGCCGCGGTTCAGCACATATTGGTAGGCCGCCGCCGCATCTCGTACCCGTAGCGCGATGGCAGCGATCACCGGCTTTTCGTCCGGGGTCAGACTGCTGGGCCGGTCACTAATATGCGCATTGATGATGATGTTCATCTCGCCTTGACGGTAGAGCAGCACCTCGCGCGATCGATGCCGGGCCACGGGTCGAAAGCCCATCATCTCCAAGGCCTGGCCCAAAGCCTGGGGGCGACTGGTGGCGTATTCGATGAACTCGATGCCCGCCAGTCCAAGTGGGTTGGCGCTGTCGGTCAAGGCTTCGCGGTGGTCAGTGGTCGTGCTCATCTTGTGTTTCCCTCAATGAAATCGTATGGGTTCAATCTCTCACGTCGGTGTTGCTCTCAATCGATAGGGTGTGCCTTACAGTTGTTCACTAGGCTAGGCTCACCCCCTGATGGCTGGCGGCGCAGCGAGAAATGGCTTCAACCACCCGCTGATTCTGCAGCCCGTCGTAGGCGCTGACCAGGGGCGATGCATGGCCCTGGATGATGCGTACAAAATGAGCCATCTGCAGCACCAGGGGGTCTTGCCGCTCCAGGGTCAGCCGGCTCTCCTCAAAAGGCAGCATCCAGGAACTCTGCTGCGTATTGGCATAGGTCTTGATCCGCATGCTGGGTAGCGACAAGCTGCCCAAGGTGCCTGTGAGGATGTAGCAGTCTTCGTCGTCATAGCTGGGGTAGGCCTTGTTTTCGCGGCTGGTTTGCTCCCAACTGCGCGCGCTGGCGGCTGTATCCGAGAGCATGAAGGTGCCCAGCACACCGCTTTCAAAACGCAGGCAGACTGCCACCGTGTCTTCCACCGCAAACCCACGCACTGCATGGGAGGCCATAGCCTGAACAGCTTGTACCTCGCCGCACAGCATGCGCAGGTTGTGCACATCGTGGATCAGGTTGATCTGGATCGGCCCGCCGCCGGGCTGGGTGCGCCAGGGCCCTTGCGCAAAATACTCTTTAGGCTTGAAGAACAGGGCACTTCCCATGACGGCAACCAGCCGGCCCAGCGAACCACCAGCCACCACGTCCCTGGCTCTGGCCATGATTGGGCTGTGCGCGCGGTGATGCCCCACCAGCAACTTCGCCCCACGCCGGGTGACCGCCTCAAGCAAATGCCGAGCCTCCTCGACCGTGGTGGCCATAGGCTTTTCCAGCAAGACAGGCAACCCGGCCTCGATACATTGCAGGGCCTGCGGGACGTGCAAGGCGTTTGGGCTGGCCAGCACCACTGCATCAGCCATTTTCTTTTGCAACAACTCCTCCAGTGAGGCCAGCAACGGCACCCTGGCCTGCTCGGCCACCGGCCGGGCCTGGGGCGCCGGATCAACCACCGCCACCAACTGCAGTTGCGATTGATCCTGAATCACACGCATATGCTCGCGACCAATCAGGCCTGCGCCCACCACGGCAATACGGATCATGCCCATCCGGTTTCCTGAAGTGTGCTGGTCGGACTCATTCGAAAGCGGCCGTGCTGGTGGTGTGAGCGCCCCCAAGAAACAGGCGTTCCATATGCGGGTCGCTCAGGATTTGCTGCGCGGGCTGGTGCAAGACCAGTCGCCCCGACTCCAGGGCAATCGCCTCGTCGGAATACTCAAGCGCACGCTTGACGTTTTGCTCGACCATTAGCACGGTTGTGCCCTGACTGGCCAGACGGCGCAGCAGCTTGAACACATCGAGTGTCACCAGGGGCGACAAACCGATCGAGGGCTCATCAATCAGGAGCACGCTGGGTCGCAGCAACAGAGCTCGCCCAATTTCCAGCTGCTTTTGCTCGCCACCGGACAGCGACGCTGCTCGCGAATGGATTCTCTCTTTGACCCGGGGAAAAAATTCCAGCACCTCAGGTATGCGCTGATGGGTGGTCTTCATGCCCAAGGTAATACCCCCAAGCTCCAGGTTTTCGTAAACCGTCAACTGACCGAACAGGTTGCGGCCTTGCGGCACAAAGGCAATCCCACGGGCCAGCAAGTCCTTGGAGCTCGAGCCCCGGATGTCCTGCCCGTTGAGCAGGATGCGGCCCTGTCGCGGGCTAAGCAGTCCGAACAAGGTCTTGAGCACCGTGGATTTGCCGGCGCCGTTGGGACCGATCAACAGGGTAATGGCACCGCGACGGGCCTTGAATGACAGGTTGTTCAGGATCATGAAGTCCTTGTAGCCCGCCACCACATCGTCAAATTCAATGCAAATATCGTTGGTCATGTCAGTTCCCAAGATAGGCATCGAGGACCTGCTTGTTGTTACGGATCTCTTGCGGCGTTCCAATGGCCATCACCTGGCCCTCCACCATCACCATGATGCGATGACACAGGTTCATCACAAAGTCCATGTTGTGTTCAATCACCACAAAACTGCCGCGTCTGGACTGGTTGAGTTCTTGCAACAAGGTGCTGATTCCCCCTACCAGCGAAGGGTTGACCCCGGCGCACGGCTCATCCAGTAGTACCAAGTCGGGCTCGCTCATGAAGGCCATGGCAATGTCCACCAGTTTTTGTTGGCCATAGCTCAGTTCGCCCGCTTTCTTGTCGGCCACGTGGCGGATATGGAACTGGTCAATCAGGGCATCGGCCTTGTCGCCCAGCCCGGAATCAGAGGGAGCAAACATGCGGGTGAACAGATTGCCCTGATGTTCCTGGGCCGCCACCAGCAGGTTGTCACGTACCGTCATCTTGCCAAACACCTGCAGGGTCTGAAAGGTGCGCCCCACGCCGCGATGGTTGAGTTCCATCGGCCCCAAGCGGGTGACATCCTCCCCATTGAGCTCGATGGTTCCGGCGTCTGGTGTGATTTGGCCCAGCATGCTGTTGAACAGGGTGGTCTTGCCAGAGCCGTTGGGACCGATCACGCCAAAGATCTCACCGGGGCGCACTTCAAAGCTGACACCGCCCACCGCCTGAATGGCACCATAGGCCTTTTTCAAACCGGTGACCTTGAGCACCGGAGCCGCTGCAGGGCGCTCATGATGATGGGTATGGGTCATGCCTTGACTCCTGGTGCAGCGCCCAGACCGGCAGCTTTGGCGGCTCGCTCAGCCGATTCGGCGCGGGCCAGGCGGCGGGCACGAAGCCGCTCCGGCAGGGACAACAGCCCGTCAGGCAACCAGACCATCAGCAGGACGATGGCGCCTCCAAAGACCAGCAGATACCAGGCCTGCGCAAAACGCAGCCACTCGGGCAGGATGACACCCACCAGCGAACCCAGCACCGGGCCAAAGAAATAACCCGGCCCACCCACCACCACCATCAGGTACATCATGATGGACTGGCCCACAGTGAACAGGGCCGGATCGATGAAACCGACCTGCGAGGCATACAGCCCGCCGGCAACGCCAGCAAAAGCCGCACCAATCGCAAAGCTCATCAGGGTGTAGCCACGGGTATCGATGCCCAGGCTTTCTGCGCGGATCGGGTTGTCACGCAAGGCAGTGAATGCCTTGCCCCAGGGCGACCGCAGCAAGGCCCACAAGAGGGCTGCCAGCACCACGGTGAACACCAGTACCAGGTAGTAGTAGGCCAGGTTGCCTTCCAGGCTGAGGCTGCCCAGACTGGGCCGGGCAATGTTGTTGATGCCAAAGGTACCGCCGGTCAGCCACTCCTCGTTGCGCATGACCAGCCACAAGGCCGTGTTGAAGCCCAGCGTGGCAAAGGCCAGGTAGATGGTCTGCACCCTGAGCGCCGGAAAACCCAGAATCAGTCCCACCACAAAGCACAACAAGGCGGCCACCGGCAAGCCCAGCCAAAAACTGATGCCCATCTTGAGAAAGATGGCCACGGTGTAGGCGCCCAGACCGAAAAAGGCGGCGTGTCCGAGCGACTTCTGGCCGGCATAACCGACAGTGAGGTTCAGGCCCATGGTGGCGATGATGAACACGAGCCAGGTGGTGAAGAGGTGAATACCGTAGTTCTTCAGAAAACCGGGCACCAGTAGCAGGGCCAGCAAGGCAAGCGCCATCAGCAGATGAATTTTTTTCATACTTTGCGCTCCACCTTGAGCCCAAGCAGGCCTTGCGGCTTGAACAAGATCACCACCAGAAAAATGATAAGCGCCACCGCCTCCTTGTAGGCGTTTGAAACATAGGCCGCAGTCAGGTTTTCACACACCCCCACGATCAACCCGCCCAGCAAGGCACCCCGTGAGTTGTTGAAGCCCCCGATGATGGCGGCGAAAAACGCCTTGGTGCCCAGCGACTCACCCATATCAAACTTGGCCAGGTAGGTGGGCGTAACCAGCAGCGCTGCGGCAACCGCCAACAAGGCATTGATGGCGAAGGTGTAGAGGATCATGCGGGGCACATTGATGCCCAGCACCGTGGCGCTCTCGGTATTCTGAGCCACCGCCTGCATGGCACGCCCGGTGACGGTTTTGGCCAGAAATGCCTGTGTTGCCAACACCAGGGTCAGGGCAAAGACAAAGGTCCCCAGATCGGCTGCAGAAATCGTTACCCCAGCCAGGTTAAAGATATGGTCAGGAAAAACTTGTGGAAAGGGTTGCGGCTCGGCGCTGTAGCCAGCACGCACGCCATTGCGAAGCGCAATGGACAGGCCAATGGTGGCCACCACGATCGGCATCATGCCGTATTTGAACAAGGGATCCACCACCCCGCGCTTGAACATCCACCCCAGAACCAGCAGGGACATCAGGCAGCTCAGCACAAAGCTGATCGACAGGGGCAGGCCATGGTGAAGCATGATCACCATCATGAAGGCCGGCAACATAACAAACTCGCCCTGGGCAAAATTGATCGTGCCTGAGGCCTGCCACAGCAGGGTGAAGCCCAGCGCCGCCAGCGCATAGATACTGCCGGTGGCCAGCCCACTGAAAAACAGCTGCAGAAAATCAATCATCGGAACCTCACCATCCAAAAAGTCGTTGCGGGGCATCCCACATCATCTGCCGACATTGCTGCGGCGTGAACCAGCGTTGTGCCAGCATCAGCAGGGTGCCGTAATCCAGCCGAGAGGGCGCACGCAGAAAGGGCCAATCCGAAGCCCAGACACAACGCTCAGGCCCAAAGGCATCGAGCAAGGCCATAACATGCGCTTGGGTATCCTCAAACGGAAACCCGAGTTTTGAAAATTTGGCAAAGCCCGAAAGCTTGATCACCGAGCACCCATCCGTGGCCAGTTCCAGCAGCGCCTGTACCCCTGAGGCCTGGGGCCCGTCAGCCAGTTCCGGTCGCCCGCAGTGGTCAATCAGGGTCCGCACACCCGTGTGCCTGATTCTGGGCAGCCAGTGCACCAGTTGATCAGCGCTGACCTGAAATTGCGCCCAAAGGCCCAGGGATTGCAGGCGCTCCAGCAGGGGATCGATAGCGTCATACGCCTCATTTCCGAGCAAAGAGGGGTTGAATGCAATCCCCACAATGCCCTGCTGCTGCAGTGCCTGCAACTCTTGCCGACCGGCCTGGTTATCGACCACAGCCACTCCCTTGAAACGTCCCTGCCCCCGGGCAATCGCGTCCAGCAGACAACGGTTGTCAGTGCCGTACCCGGAGTTGGGTCCCACCAGCAAGGCATGGCGGACCCCGTAGGCCTGCATCACCTGAGTGAAGTAATCGGCAGTGCCAATTTCCTGACCTTGCGGCTTGTAGGCCACCTGGGTCGGATAGGCAAAGCGCTGTGGGTCCAGAACATGACAATGGCAGTCGATCTTGGCCAGTTCGATCAGGTTCACTGCCGTATCCTGCGGACCTAGAAGGTGGCCATCACAGCGCGCAACAAAGCTGGCGTGATTTCTGGCATCACCCCAAACCAGGCAGAAAACGCGGGTCTGGCCTGGTTGAGCAGCATGCCCAGACCATTGACCGTCACATGACCCCGTTGTCTGGCCGCCGCCAGCAAGGGGGTTTCCAGCGGGATGTAAATGGCATCGGACACCCAGGCTTGTTTGGGTAGCGCATCAAGCTGCACATCCAGGGCCGCCTGCCCATGCATGCCCTGGGTGGTGGTGTTGACCACCAGATGCACGCCGGCCATGGCCTGGTTGCGCTCACTCCAGTTGACCACCTTGATGCGGGAATCGCCCAGAGCACGCGCCAGTTCCTGCGCCACCTCGGTGGTGCGGTTTGAGAGGCGCACCTCTGGCGCCCCCTCGTCGAGCAAGCTGACCACGATGGCGCGCGCCGCCCCTCCCGCACCCAGCACCAGCACCGGTCCCCGGTCGGCACGCCAGGCCGGGTCTTTATCACGCAGGCTCTGGGTATAGCCAATGCCATCGTTGTTCATGCCACGCAGTCGCCCGTCGGGCATGACCACAATGGTGTTGATGGCCGCAATCCGCTGCGCAGCCGGATGAAGTTCATCCACCAGCCGCATGGCGCTGACCTTGTGGGGCACCGTCACGTTGCAACCGGCAAAGCCCAGGGCGGGCAAGCCGCGGATCGCGTCTTGCAGCCGATCGGGCTGAACCGGCAGCTGTACATAGGCGCCTTTAAGCCCGTAGTGCGCGATCCAGTGGTTGTGAATGGCCGGTGAGCGGGTATGGGCCACCGGCCACCCCATCACACCCGCCAGGACATACTTGCTATCAGACATGGGGGCCAGACCTGCAATCGTGAGCGCTTATTTCTTATTCAGGGGTGGCAGGGTTTCGGCCACCACAGTCTTGCCGCCCCGGATCTCAGTCATGAAGCTTTCGCGGTCAAGGTCACCTTTGGCATCAAAACAGACATCGAGCAGCACGCCTGGATGCTGCTTGGCCGAGAAGCAACTGTTGTGGATGGCAGCGGCCACCGCCTTGCGATCGAGCTTGCCAACTTTTTCAATGGCAGCCTTCAACACATAGACACCGGAATAGCCCTTAACACCGTTGTGGTCGGACATCGAGTTGTAGATGGCACGGTAACGCTTGCCAAAGTCCTGCAACTGTGGGGCCTCGACCGTCAGGCCGACGTGAGCGACCGCGCCATTGGCAGCTTCACCGGCCAGCTCAGCCACCTTGGCACTGGTCAGCACGGTTTCACCAATGACCGGCTTGTTCCAGCCCTGCTTGCGCAGTTCGCGCAGCAGGCGGGCCGATTCTTCCTCATTGGTGTAGGAGAACAAGGCGTCAGCACCCGACTGCTTGGCCTGGATCACCGCGGCGGAGAAGTCCACCTGACCCTGATCGGTTGAAATCTCGGCCACGATCTGGGTTGGTGAGCCTTGCAGCAGTTTCTTGATGGTGGCCTGACCCCCTTTGCCAAAGTCATTGTTGACAAAGATCACCGCCAGTTTTTTCGACTTGGCATTGATGTAACGTGCCAGCTTGGGAAAGGCGATGTTCTGACCAAAGGAGGTACGGAATACGAACGGATTACCCTGCTCGGTGATTGAGGCAGCTTCACCCCCCGTGAAGTTGGGCACGCCTGCGCGCCGGCTCTCGCTCATGGACACCATGATGGAGCCTGAATACACCGGGCCAAAGATGGCAAACACATCGTTGTCCACAGCCTTTTGCGTAAGGCCTTTGGCCACACCGGGATTGGTCTGGGTGTCTTCGGTGGTGTAGGCAATTTTCTTGCCCAGTATGCCGCCTTTGTCATTGATCTCCTTGATCGCCATTTCGACACCGTTCTTGAACATGGTGCCGGAGGTCGTACCTGGGCCCGACAGTTCAAGGATGTTGGCAATCTTGATGGCATCCTGCGCTTGGGCCAAATTGACGCCAAGCACCAGGGCACAGGCCGAGGCAATTTTCAATACGCTGCGTTTTTGCATTCCCTATCTCCGGTAAAAAATTAAGAAGGTCCAGTCGTCAACGAGAAACATGACTTGCCGATCGCAGACTGGCTGATGCGATTTTGCGAATTGTGCGTTTGCTGACAAAACAGTCCATCCGTTATGATCATTGACGTTCGTTAATCGCACCGACTTGTTCGATCATCGATCAAAATATGGGTTAACCCTTACATTAGCGAATCTTCAAATGAGTGTGGTCAATACACCTGCCGACCTATCAGCGCATCCAGAGAAGCCCGAGCAAACTAAGGCAATCGATCCACGGGACTGGATTGCTGGGTTGGAAAAGGGGCTGGCCATGATTGCCAGCTTCGATGAGGCCCATACTCGCCTGACCGCCAGCCAGGCCGGGGCGCGTTGCGGCATGACGCGCACTGCTGCCAGGCGTTATCTGCTGACCCTGCAACATCTGGGCTATGTGGCCAGCGACGGCAAATATTTCTGGCTCACTCCTAAGGTCATGCGATTGGGCCAGCTCTACATGGAGTCGGCCCGCCTGCCGCGAATTGTGCAACCTGCACTGCAGCGCCTTGCCGTGGGCACGCAGGAGATCTCCTACGTCAGCGTGCTCGACGGCGACGAGATTGTCTATGTCGCCCGCAACGGCACCAACCGCTCCATGAACACCAGCTTTGTGCTCGGGGCGCGGGTACCCGCCCCGGTCACCGCCGCCGGGCTTTTGCTGCTGGCCCTGCAGGGCCAAGCCGCCAATGAGCGCTGGCTGGCTCAGGGTAACTTGAAGACGTTCACCTCGCACACCCTGACCGACAAGAACCAGCTGCGCGCCATGTTTGCCATGGTACGTACCCAGGACTGGGCGCTGTCCGAACAGCAACTTGATCTGTCCTACCGGGGGGTGGCAGTTCCCTTGCGTGACCACAAGGGCGAGGTAGTGGCTGCGCTGAGTGTGAGCATGCCAATGCAGTTTGAATCCTCGCCGTCTGCCGTTGAAAGAGTGTTGCCGCTGCTGAAGGAAAC
>Ga0129333_10007328_pt1 | contig 10416 bp, 9 predicted proteins | sample CPB6_08_DNA_FD_94474 | JGI IMG/M metagenome (GOLD analysis project Ga0129333, IMG submission 94474) | Freshwater to marine salinity gradient microbial communities from Chesapeake Bay, USA - CPBay_Sum_0.6_0.8_DNA | ecosystem: Environmental > Aquatic > Marine > Coastal | place: USA: Chesapeake Bay...
ACCGTGCTTTACGAGTTGCACGTCCGGGGCTTCAGTTACCGCAACCCCCGTGTACCTGAGGAAATACGAGGTAGCTACGCCGGACTCGCCCATCCGGAATCGATCGCCCACCTTCGGAAGCTCGGCGTCACTTCCGTGAGTCTGCTGCCCGTTCATCAACACCTCGACGAAGATCGCCTCGTCGCGCAAGGGCTCGTGAATTATTGGGGGTACAACACCGTCGGCTTTTTCTGTCCCGATCCGCGTCTCGCATCATCGTCTGCCCAGAGAGGGCCGGATTCGGGTCGTGCCGCCCGGGATGAATTTCGCGACATGGTTCGGGCGCTTCACGAAGCCAACATCGAGGTCATCCTGGATGTCGTTTTCAACCATACCTGCGAGGGTAACGAACACGGACGTACCGTGAGTTGGCGCGGGTTGGACAATACGAACTGGTACGTGCTCGACCGAAGCGACCCTTCGCGCTACGTCAATGACTCGGGCTGTGGAAACACCTTGAACCTCGCACATCCGCGAGTGTTGCAGTTCGTGCTGGATTCGCTGCGATATTGGCACGAAGAAATGCATGTCGACGGATTCCGGTTCGATCTTGCACCCATACTGGCGCGCGGCGAGCACGGCTTTGACCCGGACGCGGCATTCCTGCAGGCGATATCCCGAGATCCGCACCTCGCGGGCGTGAAATTGATCGCCGAGCCCTGGGATCTCAGCCCGGGCGGCTACAGGCTCGGAGCCTTTCCGGCAAACTGGCTGGAGTGGAACGATCAATTCCGCGATGTCGTTCGTCGCTACTGGATTACCGGCGAGGCAAGTAGGGGTGAGCTTGCACGAAGGCTCTGCGGCTCCTCCGATGTCTTTGGTGTAAAGCCAAGGCGGCCGGCGTCTTCGGTGAATTTCGTGACCGCCCACGACGGGTTCACGCTTCGTGATCTCGTCACTTACTCGCACCGGCACAACGAGGCTAATGGCGAGGACAACCGCGACGGCCACACCGACAATCACAGCGACAACTTCGGCGTGGAAGGCGACACGTCTGACCCGCAGATCGTTTTGTCCCGACAGCGGGCGCAGGCTGCCATGTTGGCGACTGTCCTGCTGTCGCAGGGAACGCCGATGCTTTGTGCGGGCAGCGAGCTCGGCCACACGCAAGGAGGTAACAACAACGCATATTGTCAGGATAACGAAACGAGCTGGCTAGACTGGGACCGGGCGGACTTCGTGCTACTCGAGCTCTGCGTCAAATTGCTCGAGCTGCGTCGCAAGCACCGGCCTCTCGCAGCGAATTGGTATCCCGCGGTAGCTCGGGGACCCTCCGCAGGAATTAGCTGGCTGACATCTGCGGGAACGCCGTTGACAGGTGAGGATTGGCACGACGCATCCGATCGCGCGCTGTGCGCCATCATCGAAAACGTATCGGATGCCAGTGGCGGTATCCGTCGTTTCGCGCTGCTCATGAACCCGCACGATCGGATGGTCACGTTTCATCTACCGCAAGACCGCTGGCGAGCTTTGCTCGATACAGCCATTCCCGGCGCTGCAGATGGCCCGCCCTCGGACACGCAGGTGCTGGTCGCGCGCAGCATGCGATGTCTGCTCAGCGAGTCGGCTCCTTCATGACGCGCCGAAGCGGAATATTGCTGCATCCGACCTCGCTGCCGGGCGCACACGGTTCGGGAGATCTCGGTGAGCACGCGTATCACTTTGTCGACTGGTTGGTTTCGGCGAAGCAGACAATATGGCAGTTACTGCCGCTCGGGGGCGTCGGCCCCGGTCATTCGCCCTATATGAGCGACTCGGCGTTCGCCGGGAATCCGATGCTCATCGATCTGGTCGAGTTACATCGCAACGGTTGGCTCGACGCGCAAGATCTCGAGCCTCACGAGGGGTTCTCCAGATCGCGAGTACTACACGAGATCGTCACGCCATGGCGGATGCAGCGTCTCGTCAAAGCGGCATCGAGATTTTTTGCGCGCCGCCCGGCGGTCTCCGCACTTTCGGACGAGTTTGCCGAATTCCGTCACCGGCAACACCGATGGCTCGACGACTACGCGCTCTTCAAGGCCATCGGCGATGAATACCCGCTGCAGGATTGGACACACTGGCCGCGGCCGCTGGCATCGCGCGACCCGCAGGCGCTCGGTGAGGCGAGGCGAGCGCTGCAGGAACGGCTCGATTTCTGGCGCTTCGTACAATGGTGCTTTTCCCGTCAATGGAGTGCGCTGCATCGGTATGCGAAGTCCAAAGATATTCGGGTGATCGGTGATATACCGATATTCGTGGCCCCCCACAGCGCGGACGTATGGTCGAATCAGCGACTGTTCCAGCTCGATGAACGCGGACTCCCGGAGGCGATCGCCGGCGTGCCGCCCGACGCCTTCACCCCGAAGGGTCAGCGTTGGGGCAATCCGTTATACCGCTGGGAGATACACGAGCAGGAAGGATTTTCATGGTGGGTCGAGCGCGTCCGTCATGCGCTTGCGCAGTTCGACGAGATTCGTATCGACCATTTTCGAGGGTTCGTCGCCTATTGGCGTCTACCGAGAGAGGCGACCGAGGCGATCGAGGGCGAGTGGGTTGTCGCGCCCGGCGAAGCCCTCTTCGAGACGCTGCGCAGGGCACTCGGCCCATTACCCGTCATCGCCGAGGATCTCGGTTTGATCACGCCCGACGTGGTGAAACTGCGGCGCCGGCTCGGTATGCCGGGTATGGTCGTGCTGCAGTTCGCTTGGGACGGCGATCCGACCAACGCCTATCTTCCGCACAACCACGAGCGCGATTCGGTCGTATATTCCGGTACCCACGACAACGACACCGTGCAGGGCTGGTGGCAAGATCTCAATGAGCCGACCCGCCGCGCGGTGCAGCATTATTTCGGTGATGAGCGCGGCGACGGCGCTTCGCTCCTGCGCGCGGCGCAGGCGAGCGTCGCCGACACCGCCATATTGACCCTGCAGGATGCGCTCGGCCTCGGTGCGGGATCCCGTATGAATACCCCAGGAATCACTGAGGGCTGCTGGTCCTGGCGCTTCGACTGGTCGCAGGTCGGACCCGAACCAGCGCAGCGTCTGGCAACATGGGCCCGTCTCTACGATCGTCTACCTCGCGTTCGAAGGTGCACTCAGCCGGAAAGACCATGACAGAGTTTCTCGACCATCAATTATTTCTCGGCAACACACTGCGCGACTGGCTGATCGCGACGGCGGCCTTTGCCGTCTGCTTCTTCGTCCTGCCGACCCTGCGTGCTTTTGTGATGTCGCGAGCACGACATCTCGCCGATCGCGAAGCTCCGCCATGGATCGACCTTGCGCTGCTGCTCATAAAGCGCACCCGAGCGGTTTTTCTTTGGGTAGTTGCCCTTTACGTGGGCGAGCGCTTCCTCGCGCTGCCTGCACAGGTCGAGCGGATCTCCGCGAGTCTCATCGTTATCACTTTCTGGATTCAGTCTGCGCTTTGGGGTATCGCCGCGGTCGAGTTCTTTCTCAAGCAGCGACAGGAGCGGATGCTCGCAGCCGGCGAGGTCCGCCAATCGGGATCGATGAGCGTGCTGCTGTTCGTGGCTCGCGTGGCGATATTCGCGCTAGCGGTACTCCTCGCCCTCGACAACCTGGGCGTGAACATCACGGCGCTGGTCGCCGGACTCGGCATCGGTGGTATTGCGATCGCTCTTGCAGTCCAGACCGTCCTCGGCGATCTGCTCGCCTCACTCTCGATCACGCTCGACAAGCCGTTTCGCGTCGGTGATCTATTACGTCTCGATGATATCGAGGGCGTCGTTGAGTTCATCGGTGTTCGCAGCACGCGGTTGCGCAGCGTCAGCGGCGAGCTAGTGGTTATCTCCAACGCCGATCTCTTGAAGAGTCGTGTACGAAATCTCGGTCTTATGCCCGAGCGACGTGTGCTCTTCCAGCTTGGTATCGCCTACGAGACGCAGCCAGCGCAGGTTGCGCAAGTCGCCAAGCTCGTCGAAGCGGCGGTTTGCTCCGTCGCGGGTACACGCTTCGAATACTGCGCTCTGCGGCAGTTCGGCGAATCGGCACTCAATTTCGAAGTACTCTACTTCGTGCCGGATTGGGATGCGTCACGATTCCGTTTCGTATTCATCAACGACGAAGTGAACCGGAAAATACACGAGACCCTCACCGCTCGCGGCATCGCCTTCGCGTATCCGACGCGAACGGTATTCGTCAGGCAGTGAGACGCAGCGTGCCGACGAGTTCGGCGACATTCTTCATGTCGTGGTCTTGCAGGTACTGCGCGATCCCCGCATTGATTTTTTTGCAGGCCATCGGATCGTAGAAGAGTGATGTGCCGATACCTACTGCGCTTGCACCGGCGATGATGAATTCGATCGCGTCGGTCGCCGTGGTGATACCACCCTGGCCGATGATGGGCACTCCGTGCTTTTTGGCGACTTCGTACACCTGATGCACCTTGAGTAGCGCAATCGGTTTGATGGCGGGGCCGGACAGCCCGCCTTGCACGTTGCCGATCACGGGACGGCGAGTTTTGGCATCGATGGCCATACCCATGATCGTGTTGATCACCGACAAACCGTCACTGCCCGCTTCGATGCATAGTCGTGCGTTTTCCTTGATGTCGGTCTGGTTCGGCGAAAGTTTGGTGATGATGGGTTTACGGGTCACGGCTCGACAGGCACTGACCACGCGCGCCGACATCTCCGGGTAGTTGCCGAAGGCGACGCCCCCTTCCTTCACGTTGGGACAGGAAATATTGATCTCAATGGCGTCGATCGGCGAATCGTCGAATCGACGCGTCACCTCTGCGTATTCTTCGAGTGTCGAGCCCGAGACGTTGGCGATGAAGCGCGTCTCGGCGAAATCAAGACTCGGCAGGATGTTGCGGACGACGTACTCGGTACCCGGATTCTGTAGACCGATCGCATTCAACATACCCATCGGCGTTTCGTAAACCCGATGCGGCGGATTGCCGAGGCGCGGTTCGAGCGTCGTGCCCTTCAATACGACGGCGCCGCAGTCCGTATTCGAAAAGCCCTCCACCCGTGTGTATTCCTCGCCGAACCCGACACAACCCGACAACAGAACGATGGGTGAGGCGTAATCGAGACCGAGGAAGCGATAGCGCAACGAGGGCGCGGGGCCCTCGCCGCAGCTCGCCGCCGGACGAACGGGAGAGGCGGAAGACATGTACGGATTATAGGCTCCGCTATGGCGTTGCTACCATGCGCAGCATGTTCCATATCGTTCTCTTCGAGCCGGAGATCCCGCCCAACACCGGCAATCTCATCCGCCTCTGTGCGAACACGGGCGCCGAACTCCATCTGGTTCGTCCGCTCGGTTTCGATCTCGATCGCCGCTCGGTGCGGCGTGCAGGTCTCGACTATCGTTGGATGGCCGCCGTACACGTACACGAGGACTTCGCTGCATGCCGCTCTGCGCTTGCGGTAACGGGACCGCGTCGCTGGTTTGCGATCGAGACCGGAGGCCGGCAACGCTATGACGAGATCGCTTGGCAGGCGGGTGACGTCATGCTTTTCGGCTCCGAACGCCGCGGACTGCCGGCCGTGATCATCGAAGAATTGGTTCGCGAGTCTGGTGATTCGGCGCTAGCGAGCATTCCCATGCTCGAGGGCAATCGCAGCCTCAATCTTTCCAATGCGGTGACGCTGGTCGCCTATGAAGCGTGGCGTCAGAACGGGTTTTCGAGCGCCGGCGCGCTTACTCGAACTCCGCCTTGAGTGGGCGCGACATGAGACCGCGGACGACCTCACGCGGCGGTACGCCCTCATAGAGCGTCCGGTAGATGCTCTCGCAGATAGGCATCTCGACGCCGTTACGAGCGGCGACTGCACGTACCGCACGCGCAGCGAGATAGCCCTCGACCACCTGGCCGATTTCCGCGAGTGCGCTCGATGGCGAGTGTCCCGCGGCGAGCAGCAAGCCGAATCTGCGGTTGCGCGACTGATCGTCGGTGCAGGTGAGCACGAGATCGCCGAGCCCGGCGAGACCCATGAACGTTTCGCGCCGCGCACCGAGTGCGACACCGAGTCGAGTCATTTCGACGAGGCCGCGGGTGATGAGCGCGACGCGGGTGTTGGCGCCGAAGCCGAGACCGTCGGCGAGACCGGCGCCGACCGCGAGCACGTTCTTGGTGGCTCCGCCAACCTCGACGCCGACGATGTCGGTCGAGGTGTAAGCACGGAAATTCGTCGAAGACAGGCTGTGTGCGAGCGATACGGCGAATGCTTCTTCGGTCGCGGCGATGGTCATTGCAGTCGGCAGCCCAGCACCGACTTCGCGGGCGAACGTCGGCCCGGAGAGGACAGCGAAGGGTCGCAAGCCGCCGAGCACTTCGCGCGCCACTTGGTGCGGCAGCAGCCCCGTGTCGAGTTCGAAGCCCTTGGTCACCCAGGCGAGCCTTACGTCGGCATGCAACAGCGGCGCGATTTCCTTGAGCAGTCCACGCAGCGCATGGCTAGGCACTGCGATCAGCACCTCGTCCGCACCGTCGAGCGCCTCGGCGAGGGAATGCACCACGTGCAAACCTTCGGGGAAGGCCGCTGCGGGTAGATAGCGTTCGTTACACCGCGCCGCGGCCATCGCAGTTTGCTGCGTCGCGTCGCGACCCCAAAGACGGGTCGGGTGGCCCGTACGTGCAAACTGGATCGCGAGCGCCGTCCCCCAAGACCCGGCACCAAGGACGGCCAGCGGTGCGGCCGCTTCGGTCATCGCGCTCAGCTGTTGAGTGCCGGTGTTTCGGCTTGGGTAGCCGCCGCTTCCGCGACCGAACGCGCGTAGAGCGCCTCGAAGTTCACCGGCGGCAGCAACATTTGCGGGAATCCGCCAAGGGTTACGAGATTGGCAACGGTGGCGCGAGCATACGGGAAGAGTACGGTCGGCGCGACAGCCGCCACGGCACGACGGAAGTCCTGCTCATCCAAGTTACGTACGACGAAGAGGCCTGCCTGCTTTACTTCACAAAGAAATGCCGTGCTCTCGCCGATTTTCGCGGTCACGCTGATGGTGAGCACCACCTCGCGCAATTCCGGAGATATCGCTTCGGAGGCGGTGTTGAGGTCGAGACCGATCTGCGGATTCCACGCACCTTCGATTCGGGGCCCCTTGGGCGCCTCGAACGAGCAGTCTTTGAGATAGACGGACTGCAGCGAAAATTCCGGGGCATTCGCATCGCCGCCCGGCGGGTTTGCGCCATCGGCGCGCGGATCTGGATCAGCCATTTTTCGAGCCTCTTTTGATGATCAGGTTGCCGAGAGAAGTGGGTCCAACCCACCCTTGGCGTCGAGTGCATGCAGATCGTCGCAGCCGCCGACGTGCGTGTCCCCGATGAAAATTTGCGGCACGGTGCGTCGACCGCTGCGGGCCATCATTTCTTGGCGCAGCGCAGGATCCCGGTCGACGTCGATGATCTCGAGATTCGCCGCCTTTCGTTCGAGCAGGTCGCGCGCCCGCGCGCAATACGGACACCAAGCGGTCGTATACATCACGACTTTCGCCGACGGGCTCATCAGCCTTTTCCTTGCCCTTGGGCGAGCGGCAGGTTTTCGCCGCGCCAGCCGGCGAGGCCGCCCCTGAGATTGAAAGCCTGCTTGAAGCCTTGACCGGCGAGTACTCGCGCTGCCGATGCGCCTACGGAGCCCGACTCGCAGTACACGACTACGCTTTTCTCTTTGAACTTCTTCAGCGTGTCGCCGGCGGTTAGCATTTCGGCAGAATCCATCCGGCGCGCACCGCCGATGTGTCCCGCGGCGAATTCATCCGGTTTACGCAAGTCGATGACGAGGGCGCCCTGATTCTGCAGACGGATCAGATCCTGCGGCGAGACCCCTGCAAACGCATCGCGACGCGCGCGAACCTCGAAGACGATGACGAGCACGGCCGCGAGCGCCGCCATCGAGGCGAGCCAGGGATGATTGGTGATGTATTCGGGCAACTTTTCCACCGGCGGGATTATACAATTCGCGTCGATGCTCGGACGCCCCATCCGTTTCCTGCTGGTTTTCCTCTCTGCGGCACTGCTTACGGTGGCGAGCGCGCAGGATGCCGCTCGAACCGAAGCCGAATTGCGTCAACTTCGCTCCCAGATCGAGCGAATTCGTGGTCAAGTAGCCAAGGACGCTGCGGAACGGGACCGACTTACCCGTGACCTGCGGGCTGCCGAAAGGGCGGCTAACCGAGCCCGCGTAGAACTCGGGCGGTTGCAGGGGGAGCGTAAGACCCGCGAGGAGCGACGAGCGGACCTCGCCGACCAGAAGCGCGAGCGCGAGGCAGAGCTCGACCGTCAGCGCAATGAACTCGCTGCCCAGGCCCGTGCTGCCTATCTCATCGGGCGTGAGGAACCTCTCGAGCTCTTCCTCAACCAGCGCGACCCGACGCGCGCGGAGAGGCTGTTTTCCTACTACGGTTACTTCGGTCGCGCGCGAGCCGATCAACTCGCTGCCATTGAGGTTCAGCTGCAGGAGATCGAGGCCCTCGATCAGAGCCTCGAGACCGAAGAGGAGCGTATCCGTCGGCTCGAGAAAGAGCAGAACGAAGAATTGTCTCGTCTCGAAAAGGCGCGCGGTGAGCGGGGCAAGGTGCTCGCTAGTCTCAACACCGAGGCGCGAGCTCGCAGCGCGAGTCTGCAGCGGCTGCAGCGTGAGCAGGCGGCGCTCGAGCGACTGCTGCGCGAACTGCGGCGTGCTGCTCCGCAGTTTCCGAGCGATGCGCGCAGTCCATTCGCCGCCATGCGCGGCAAGCTCGCTTGGCCCACCTCGGGGCGGTTAATCGCGCGTTTCGGACAACAGCGTGCCGGAACGGTGAGGTGGGAAGGCGTACTGATTTCTGCCACGCGCGGCACGCCAGTGCGAGCGGTTTATCGGGGACGAGTCGTTTATGCCGATTGGCTGGCGGGGCTCGGCTTGCTGCTCATCATCGACCACGGTGGCGGGTTCCTAAGCCTGTACGGGCATAACGAGCAGCTGTTCCGCGGCGTCGGTGATCAGGTTGCGCCCGGTGATACGGTCGCCTCGGTCGGCGACTCCGGTGGCCGCACCCAGCCCGAGCTTTATTTTGAGATTCGTCAGGGCGCGCGGCCGCTCGATCCGGCACCGTGGTTCAGGGATCGTCAGCCTCCCTGAGCCCACTACCTGTAAAATCCACTCATCCCATGAAATCTCCTCGCGCGCTGTTCGTGATAGGTCTGTGCGTCGGCGTGCTCGCCGGGGCGGCGCTCATGCGACTCTTCGGGACGTCCAAGTCGCAGACATCGGCGGAGGTCTCGCGCGCCGCCGAGACGCTCGCCACGATCACCGGAAACTCCGGCACATCTGCGCTCGACTCGCTGCCCGCTGTGGATGCTCGCCGGTTCTCCGAGGCGCTTGCACAGGTGCGTCGTGAATACGTCGACGAAGTGTCCGACGCCCGTCTCATCGACGGTGCGATGCGCGGCATGCTCGCGGGACTCGATGTGCACTCGGCGTATCTCGACCGTCGCGAGTACGAGGAAATTCGGCGTGGTGCCGCGGGCAATTATCCGGGCATCGGTATCGAAGTCGTAGCCGACAACGGTCTCATCAAAGTTCAGCGGCCGCTCGATGAGTCGCCGGCCGCACGAGCGGGAATTCGTCAGGGCGATCTCATATTGCGCATCGACGGCGAGCCCGTCGGCGCCAACGTGGCTGCGGCCATCGAACAGATGCGGGGTCCGGCCGGCTCGCTTGTGCGACTGACGGTTCGCCGCGCCGAGGGCAACGAGCTCGTCGAAGTCGCCCTCGAGCGCGCTCGTGTCGAGGTGCACAGCGTTTCGACCACCAAGCTCGCGCCCGAATATGCGTACGTACGAATCGCCTCCTTCAGCGAGACTACCCCGGCTGATTTCGAGCAGGCATTGCAGCAACTTCGCAGTTCACAGCCCGAGCTTCGCGGAATCGTCATCGATTTGCGCAACAATCCGGGTGGCGTGCTCGAGAGCGCAGTTGCGGTGGCCGATGCGCTCCTAGAGCAGGGAAATATCGTGGTGGCTCGCGGTCGTGCACCGGACGCTCGCTTTCGCATGGACGCGCGACCCGGACAGGTCCTCGCCGGTATCGACATCGCGGTACTCGTCAACGGAGCCTCTGCCTCGGCGGCCGAGATCCTGGCCGGCGCACTCAAGGACAATCGTCGGGCGCTGCTGGTCGGTCGGCGTACCTACGGTAAGGGCTCTGTACAAAGCGTGATTCCGCTGGCGGACGGTCGGGCGATCAAACTCACGACGTCACGCTACGCGACACCTTCGGGCGAGTTCATCAACGAAAAAGGCATCGAGCCGGATGTTGCATTGCGCGGACCCGACGCCGCGCCCACCGACCCGAGCGTCGATGACGAAGTACGTGCTGCACAGCGCGAGTTGCAACGCCGCGTGCCACGGGGTACCCGAACCGCAGAAACGAGAGCCCCG
>Ga0129333_10007329_pt1 | contig 10415 bp, 9 predicted proteins | sample CPB6_08_DNA_FD_94474 | JGI IMG/M metagenome (GOLD analysis project Ga0129333, IMG submission 94474) | Freshwater to marine salinity gradient microbial communities from Chesapeake Bay, USA - CPBay_Sum_0.6_0.8_DNA | ecosystem: Environmental > Aquatic > Marine > Coastal | place: USA: Chesapeake Bay...
CATTTTAAACCTTCCAGATGCTCAAATGTGGGACTGTATAAGTGAAGACATTGAAGTTTTCTGTATGGAAACAATAAGATATGCAGAATGTGAAGTAAAACCAGATAATATACAGGCAAAATCGGGAATGTATCTTTTTACAATAGATTTCGTGGGGGAGGGCTTTTCTAGACATCCTACGCATTGGAAACAATTACACGCAGTACAAACTAATGATGGTTATTTATTGCTTTATCCACAATATCGTATTATATTTCTAGATAAGGCTTTATTTGAAACTTCTGAGTTTCCTAAATATCAAGCCAACACAAAACAATGGATTGTAGGATCATGAAAGACTTCACTTTTGGAACATTAGTAGCTTGTTTATTTCTTGCATTTTTGGCAGGATTTGTTACTTGCCATAAAATTTACAGTACTAATTTTGAAAGTATGTCAAGAGTAAAATGATAACTTCAATTCTTGTAGGTTTTTTAACAAATCATTACATTGGTCATAATTTAAATTACTGCAACTCTTTAAATAGTTATGGAACTATACATAACCCATATGCAGTTGTTTTAGTTGGAAGTGTAGATAATAAGGTAGGATTTATAAAAGGTAAAGATTCTGCTTGTGGAGATATATTTGGTCCAGTAGGTAGTGTTAGTATAAATGATAATTTAGATTTTATTGCTGGAGGATATAACACTAACTTTAAAGAGTTTGAAAAGCTAGGAACAAAGCCTCCATCTATCAATGGAATAACTCCAGTGCTTGGACTGAATTATAAAATTCCTATAACAAATAACATTAAATTAAATAACATTATTTCTGTTGGAATAATCACACACGCAATAAGTTTTGATTTTTAAAGTAGGATTTTGTATACCGCTGCTGCAAAAGTAATTACAGAGGCTATTGCTCCGATTACTTTCAACGTAGCATCCATCAACGCAACATGCTTTTTAACTGGCTGCATTTCAGCTCTTAAAAGCTCTATATTCGTTTCAGCTAAGTCTGTACGGAAGATATGATGTTCCAAGTCCTTAGCTTGTTTAGCAAGAGTAACATCGATGCTAGATAGCTTATCTTCTACTTTGTCCAACTTTTCTTCGATCTTATCTAATTGCTCTTTCACATTTATTTCCTTGTTAAGCAGGACCTCTTAACATTAAGGGTGTTTCTTCTTCTACGTTTTGTTCGCCTTTAGCTTTACGAACTAACTCTCTGAATTCTGGTTTTTGATTTAATCCAAATAAAATAGCCTCTTTTTCTCTTGGAGAAGCATTAACTATTTGATTTAAAACTCTACTATACTCTTGAGATGCTTTGTCTGTATTCATACTAAGAGATTGTGCGATAGAAGATATTCCAGCTGGATCATCCGCTTTTAAAACTTTAGATTTAGGAGCTTCAACATAAGTTGGAGCTAATGCACCGGCTTTTTTAGCAGCTAAAACTTGTTCTTTTCGTTGTCTGATTTCTGGAGCTTCAAAACGAGAAGGTATTTCATTTATCATACCTTGGTTAGGTAATCCTTCTTTAAATGAAGCAAGTCTTGCTCTTTGTATTTGTTCTTCTGGATTTTTTATACCACGCTCAAGCCAATATTCAGGCATATTAGGAGTAGCTCCAGAGGTTTCTGGGGAAGCCGCTTCTTCAGCTGCTTGTGCAGCAATTCCACCAAGCCCAGCACCAACTAATGGAAGTGCTTTTAAAGCTCCTTTTGCAAGAAACTTAGTTACAGCAGTAGTTTTTGGTAAAGCCACAGAAATGGCTTCTGGTAAGGTTGCTACACCTCTTGATATACTTCTTTTTGTAATATTTTGGAGAATTGCATTAATTTTATTAGCATTAATATAATCAATATCTCCTCCTCTTTTTTCTGCTAATTTTAATCCAGCCAATTCCAATTTTTTAAATTGATCTTCTGGAAGGTATTTTTTTAAAACTTCTAAATTTTCAACTACATCTGTTGGACTAGCTTTATCATAAGATGTAGATAAATCTTTAATTAAATTATTTCTTTGAGCATCTGTCATTTCTATTGTAGTTTTAAGACCAGCTCCTTCACGTTTAATATATCCTGCTTTTTCTAATCCTTCTAATTTAGACAGTTCTACATTTTCAGCTTCCATAAGCTTTCCAGCTTCTGGAGAAAGTTCTGATATTTTTTGTCTTATTTGAGTTGAAGTAGCTGCTGCTGGCTTTTCGCTTAATTTACCTTCTTCTGTAAAACCTCTACTTCTTAATTGTCTTAGTTTTTCTTGTAATTCATATCCTGGAATATCAGCTGATCCGATCTTTAATATTTTTGTAAAAGCAGCTTCTTCTGAAGGATCAAGTCTTCCCACTCCTTTCAAAGAAGGAAATATTTTTGCTAAAGGAGTTTCTTCTATGGATATTAATTTTTCTCTTTCTTTTTCAAATATAGGCAAAATTTCTTGAACAGGTATTCCTTTAAAATCAAAATCTTGTGGATTTTGTAAAACTTGTTCTTTTGTAGTTTTAGTTATCTGAGCTATAACACTTTCAGGTAATATACCAAATGATTTTTCTGAAGCTTTAGCAACCGCTTCTTTTGCCTTAAGATCAGCAAATTCCTTTAACATTTTTTCTTGCTTAGATTCTACAATTTTTCCAGTGGATTCTATAGCTGGCTGTAAAGTTTTAGAAATTTCCGATTGTGATATAGGTTTTGCAAAAGTTGGTTGACCATATTGATTTTGCTCTAAAGCAGCTTTTTCTACCAATGATTTATATTCATCGGGAGTAATTTTTTTATCAGACAAAAGCTTTCCGGCTTCTTCATACATTTGATTAATACCAATATTAGTTCCTCTAGCTGTTGCTAGTAGCTTATTTGTTTCAGCAATAGGATCTATAGCTTTAAATTCTGGGAAGTTTTGTTTAATAACTTTAAGTTGTTCTGGAGAAGTTCCTCCAAGTTGAGCTATTTTTTCTAAGCCTTTTTCAGCTACTTCTCCGGCTTTTTTAATAGTTTTCTGAGTTGTTTTTCCAGCTAGATATCCTATGGATGGAGCTGATATGTCGGTATTTAAACCTCTCGTCTCCTCTGGTTGTTGTGTCTCAGAATAAGCAACGTCTTCAAATAATGAATTATCTACTTCAGGTTCAGAATAAGGAACATCTTCAAATAACGAGTTGTCTACTTTCATATTATTTACTCAATTGATATTTATTTACGGAAGGATTCCATCTATACTTTTTACCATCTTTTTCATAAAATTCTCCGTATGGACCTTGTGATGCTTCTTTTTCAGAACTATCCATACTAACCCCTTTTCTTTCTTGGTATTTCTCAACAAGTCTAGGGTCATAACCGGCTTGTATAGCATTTAAATCTGATTGAGCTGCAGTTTTAATTGCTGCCAATCCTCTAAGTACAGCATTTTGATCTTCAAAGCTTCCTCCACCTATCTGCTTTTGATACCTTTCAATCTCTCCAGCTGACTGTGTAGCTCCATACTGCTTACTTATGTCTGGATTTAATACAGCTTGAACTCCTTGTCTAAATGCTCTTTGTTTTTCTCCCACCATCCAATCGAAAGGTAAAGATCCTAAACGCCCATACCCTGGAATATTAACATCATTTGTCTCATCTTTGTCAGTATTAAGAGTTAACGCTTCTTCTAAAGACATTCCTAATTGAGCTTCTAACTCTTTTATAGATGTTGTTAATCTTGGTAATCCTGACTTTGATATATCTGAGCTTAACTTTCTAACTTTTTCTTCTTGTTTTTCTCCAAGCATTTTTTCTTGATATGGAGTAAACTCTGGTTTAGCTCCTTTAGCTCCTGCTTTTATCGCTGCTGCTTTTAAATTACCTTCAATTTGCATTTGAGCTAATTCTCTAGCTCTTATATCTGCATCTTTAGCTCTTTTTTCTTCTGAAGTAAGTCTAGCTTCCGCTCTTTCACCTCTAGCTAATTCTTCGTATTCTTTTAACAAAGATGCTCTTCGTTGAGCAACATCACTAGCAATATCTGGAGAAATTGCAAACATATTAGCTATTTTATCTAATCCAGCTCCTTGCTGTACTTGTACACCAGGGGCTTTTACATTCATCTGACCTCTAGCATTAATATAAGTTGCTAATGCATCGCCTAATGCTCCGCCAACTTTTAGCATTCTATCTTGTCTTCTAGCTTCTTCTAATTTTTGCTGATCTTCTCCCATCATCTTTCTATATTCAGCCATTAAAGCTTCAGACTTAGACATTGGAGTTTCTGGAACAAGCGGTTTTGTCAAATCCTCTTTTGGAACTATTGGAGCTTGTTGTAATTCTTCTTTGGGCATAGTCGGAGCTGCTTTTACAACTGGAGATACTGTGGTTGGAACCATAGGCTCTACAATTTCTTCTACAGCTGGAACTTGTTGCTGCTCAGATAAAGCAGATAATTCTTCTGGAGTTAATGGAGCATTGTCTTGTTTAATGCCAAAAGCATCCATTAATTCTCTATTATTTAATTGATTTGTAAAGATATTATTTGCCATATTTATCCTATATTTTCGTATGGATTTTTTCCAGGTTGCCAGTTCACTGCGTAGGTATTTGCTTTAGGTGCTACTGAGGATGCTACAGTACTACCTACCGCAGCCCCAGCAGGACCTGCTAAATAAGCTCCGCCTAATGTTGCTCCAGCTCCTATTATAGATCCTGTCATAGCCTGTTGAGCTTGCTGAGCTGCTGCGGCTTGTTGTTGTAAATTACCAGCTAAATTAGCTTGTTGACCAGTAATTCCAGCTACTTTAGCCATTTGATTTTGAAACTGTTGTTGAATAAGACCTTTATTATATATGTCTTGTTGATTTCTAGTTGCAGCTCCTGCTTCAGCAATTCTTTGTCTTTCACTTAAATTTCTACCAGCGACGTTCTGTCTATTTTGAGCATTAAATTGAGCAATAGCATCAGCTGCACTAGCTTTTTGACCAGCTAATCCAAGTTGTTGTTGTTGCATTCCAGAAGCTAAATTTGCTTGTTGTCCAAGAGCTGCCATACGAGCTTGTTGAGCCTGAGCTGCTGCTTGAAGGGCAATATCTCTTCCAGATTGACCAGCTCCTTGAACTGCTTGAGCTTGAAGTGCTAATTTTTGACCTTGACCCAATGTAGGATCTTCTCTTAGTTGTTGAAGCCTAGCTTGTTCTGCTCCGGCTATTCTCCCAAGTCCTTGTTCAAGATTTAAACGAGCAGTAGCGTCAAGACCTCCTGCTTCTGCAATTCCACTTATATCTTCTAAAGCTGCCATTTGAGCTGCTTGAAGTCTAGGGTCCATTGAAATTTCTTCAAATCTAGAAGGCTCTAAAATTTCAGCTTCTAATAATCCAACTAATTCCGGAGATTCTAAAGCTATTTTCTGAGCTTCAATTGTAGGAATTCCTATTGCTTCAAGACGAGCAACATTATCTCGCATTAATTTAATAGCTTGCCTCATTTCACTTTTGCCAGAGTTTTTACTCATATCTTACACTCCTACTATATATTATCTGATATACATCTTCGTAAGTCAAGGACATTCCAAATAAACGGCATAAGTGTGCTGTTCTTTGTTGTGTAAACTCTGACGTACTTTTACTTATTTGTGCTGAGATTGTTTTACATTTCTCAGTTTTTGCAATTTCTTCTATTTTATCTGAAAGCTCTCTCCACTTATCCTTGCCTCTAGCTTGAGGAGCAACATACATTTCTATAATTTTTAAACAACTTACTGGACCAATTCTTTGAATTTCATAAGTAGAAAAACTATTTTCATCTTCTAAAGTTTCCCATCCTACAGTTTCTTTGACAAATTGTGCATAAAGACTAGACATTTTTATCCTTGTCTTTTTAATAATTGCTGTAGTGCTTCTGATCTAGCTAATAATTCTGGTGTCATAGAAGTTTCAGGTATAAAATCAGAAGATCTGCTATATCCTAATAAATTTTCTATGTCTAAAGATTTAGATAAATCTTGAGTTCCTGCTTTTTCTAAATCTGTCATGATAGGTAAGTCTCTTCTTAATTCTCTACTAGTATCTAATTCAGATAATTTTTGTAAAGCTAGTTGTTTAGAAAGCTCATCTTTTGAAATTAATTTAGAATAATCATACTGAGAAGATCTTATGGCTTCTGGATCTACATTAAATAATGCTTTTCCTTGTTCTAAATTTAAAAACTCAGATTCTTCTGGAGATAATATAAACTGACCTGACATTTTATTTAAGTAATCTTGTCTTTGTTTTAGTAGAGGTTTTAACTTTCCTTCTTCTCTTGCTAGTGTTAAATATATCTGTTCTCTTTTTTTTATGTGTTTTTCATTTTCAAATTGTTTTCTAAGTTTATTTACAATATTTTGTTGATTTTGAATTGTTTCGTTATATTTATTAAATTCATTTAGAATCGTTTTATTTAAATCTTTATTTCCTGCTAAATTTTTTAAAAATTGCTGAGATAATAACTCCCATTCTGTAGCATATACGGGCTTACCCTCTGAGTCAACTACTGGTTTTCCAGCAGTGTCTATTTTTTGAACATACTTTGGATTTCCACTTTCATCTAAAATTGGATTGCCACTAGGATCTCTTTGTATTGCTGGTTCTGTTGTTATTTTTTTAAGTCTATCTTGTGTAGCTTGTTCTTCTGCCGTTCTTTCTTTTGTAAATAATTCCTTAGCTCCTGTCCTTACCTTTTCAATAGCTTCAGCTCTTTGACCAGCTAGATTAGCTGTTAAATTTTGAGCTTCTTGTAAAGCTTGTTGTGAAGTTAATCCAGGTTTTGCTTGTTCTTGTAGCTGTCTAATTCCTTCGTTTGATGCATTTAATAATATAGTGTCTAACTTAGAAGCACCTCTAGAATAGTCTCTATTTCTTCCAAAAACATCTCTTAATAATTGCTCTCTTCCTCCGGCTGTCTGAGTTAACTGAGCAGCTTCCTGAGCCGTTCTTGCTTTTTTAGCAGCTTGTTCGTATAACCCAGCTTGTTGTAATGATTCTGGACCTTGGTATCTAGCATTGATAATTTCAGCAAAACGTTGTTGTTGTTCAGGAGTAAAGTATTGTTGAGGTTGAACAGGTTGTGGAGTTGTAGCAGGTTGTTCTATAGTTGCAGGAGCTTCTGCTGATTGAGCTTGTACAGTTGCTTGTTGTTGTACCGGAGCTTGATATGTAACACCTCTAGCAGCTTTAATTATATCAGAAGCCTCTTGTTGGGCAGTTCCTATATTAGCCAAGCTTCCAGCTTCCATTCTTTTACCGAATGTTTCTTGAGCTTGCTGAATTCCTTTCTGAGCACCAGTTCCTAACCTTTGTACTTGTTGCGTTGCGGCTTGGGCAACTCTTTGTTGACCTCCGCCTTGTGCTGCTTGTAGATAACTTTTAAGATTAGCAAATGTACCAGTGCCAGCTTTTTGCTGTTTAGGCATTGTTTTAATTGTGGATGGCTGTGAAGGACTAGACCCAATTGTGGCTGATGATTGCATTGGTTGCTGTGGCTCTTCTTGTTGAGCTTGAACAGGTTGTTGAGCTTGACCTAAGAACTGACTAGTTCCTTGACCTTTCTGCTCTTCTTCATCTTTAAGTATTGCCATGGCTATTTCCTCTGTAATATAAGGGTGTTAATAGCTGTTTTTTTAGTATAACATAAAATCAATTATTTAACTAGTATTGCAATTGTAACAAAGATATGTTATTTTGTTAAAGAGGGTTAAACCCTTTCTTTTTGCTCTGATGGACCGTGAAATAGAGGACTTACAAGCGAGTCCGATATACGAGCCGGTGTAGGAAACGAAATACTCGACTGGGTGTCGCAAAACCACTAAGTACCCAGCGGAAAGCCACAGAGTTAAGCACAAGGATTTGTAGACTTGGACTTGTGTAGAAAAGATACATTTAGGTTAAAAGCCCAAGCCTTATCCCCAAATAGCTGAAAATGCATAATAAGGATCTGGTTTCGCTGAAAGGAGACTAAAGCTCTATATAGGCGAAGCTATGTCTAATTACTGAACTAACTCTAATGTTAACTTGTATTTTGTGTTGGCAATGAAGCCAACTCCATAGTTTATCTTAATATTGCCATTGCCTTGATAGCTCCAATCAATATACGGAACTTGAGTAACTTTAGCCGCTGCGTTTGTTATATTCTGAATCTTTCCAATATATAACATAGAAACAAAAGATAGATTCGATACAATACTGGAATTTCCAATTGGTTTTCCTGTAGAGTCAAAAGAAATATCTATACTTACTTTAGCACGAGCCATATTATCAAAATCAAGCTGACCATTAACAACTTGATAAATTTCATCTGCGAATTCATTATAAGAACCAGAAATAATTTCTACAATTTCAACTGGGGTTGATTTAGAATCAACATCCTCTGGTATAATTCTTCTAATATCGGTTAACTTTGGCATTATCTATAACCTCTAGTAGATACTTCTCTAGGCTCTAAGCTAACTCCAATAAGCTTCCACTCTTCTCTAGCATTGACATGTATAAACTGTACATGGATATACCTACATCTAGACTTGTCTCTAGGAATTAAAGTTCTAACAGGAACTTCGTTTCCTTCTCCGCCAAAGGTAGTATTTGCCCAGTTGTACCCATCCCAGTAGCCTGGACCTTTTCCAGAGAAATCAATGGATTTAAAATCATAAGATCTATCAGAAGAATATCCTACAACTCCACCCCAAAAGTTATTTTGATCAAAAATAAAAGTACCTTCTGAAACATGCTTAGTAGATTCTGGCTTTCCAAAATGTTGTGGAGCATATTGAACTACACATTTAATTCCTTTGAAAAAGCTGATGTCACCTTGTATAAACTTATTAGAAAATTTAACAGTTATAAGATTATTGTTTTTATTTACAGAAGTTACAAGAGTTTCATAATACAATAAATCAGTAGCTTCTTTATAGTTTTTAAAACTAGTTCCAGAAGTTGGGCTATTTAAATAGATAACTATATCATTATAGTCATTTTTAATGTCATTTACATTAGTAGAGTTTGATGGAGTAGGAACAGCTATACCATCTGTTTGAAGCTTTAAAGCTACTTGTAGTAACTTATCAGCTAGATTATCTCCTGTAAATGCTTTAAGCGATACATAGTCATTAGAAACTAAAGAATCTCTATCTAATTTTTTCAAGAATCTATTGAATTTATTTATGTCAAGATACTGTTGCTGAACTAGAACATCCCCTGCTTCTAGTTCTGTAACGGAAGAGATAATGTAAGTTGTACCATTGATAGCATTCGCACCAAGACCTCTAACAATCTCTCTATCCGCTAAATCTTGTCTTTCAAAATTCTTTCTTTCTTTTAGAACATAAGGTCTTCCAGAAGAATCTCCAAGGTATATTTTATCATCTGCAGGATTTACAACTCCACAATTAGCTGGTTTTGTCCATCTAGTCCATGTTCTTGTAAATGTATTATATCTATAAGCTTGAGTAGCATACAAGTCAGTTGTTTTTTCTGGAAGCCATATTAAATAACATCTATCAGATTCAGAAGACATTCCCCAACTCATAAGCTTGTAATTAAACTTTGCGTTAGAAATTTCTTGAATCTTATTTTCAATATTTCTTGAAATAACTCCAACACCTGTTTCAGAAACTGTTACTACACCTTGGCTAGTTAACACATAAATAAGGTTATTTAAGTTTGTAGCCGTGTCTGGAGCAAACGTTAATGCGGAGGAATCAGACAATCTAACGCTAAAATTTGGAGCAGCTGAGCCAGATATTATATATACTCCATCTTCTTTTAATACAACTAAACTATCCCTTAAAGCCAGTATTCTTTGTATCGCCTTATCTCTTGGACCAATGTCGATATAATTAACTAAAGGTACTGCTTCTGGTTGTTGTATTTTAGAAAAGTATACTCTATTTGGATTTACAGAATTATCAGAAACTACATCAGCTGGAAATACTAATGCGATATCAAAAGATGAAAAGCTAGTTCCAAATGTAAATCCAGATAACTTAAATGTATTTAAAGCTGGAGTGGCAGATATTATTTTTCTACCAGTCACTATTGGAGCACTAATAGTAGGATCTATAAATGTATATACTTGTTGACCAATACTAAAATCATGATTAGAGGAGGTTGTAAAAATATCTGGAGATGTAAAATCACTAACCACCTTAGCTACTGGAATAGAAGGCTCAAAAATAGCAGTTGTAGTGGTGTGACTAAATCCAAGATAAAATGCATTATCCGTAAGATATTTTGCTTCTAATATCAGTATACCTGGAAGATCATTAGAACTTGACGCATAAAATGCTGTAACTGGAGATAAAGAATCTTTATTTATAATTCTTTCCAAAGATCTTGCTGTATCTTCAACAGATAGTCCTTGAGAAGCTAATCCTGATAATAATACTTCGTTATTTGCAGCGTCTTCTCCTAGTCCTATCTGAAATACGACA
>Ga0129333_10007330_pt1 | contig 10415 bp, 19 predicted proteins | sample CPB6_08_DNA_FD_94474 | JGI IMG/M metagenome (GOLD analysis project Ga0129333, IMG submission 94474) | Freshwater to marine salinity gradient microbial communities from Chesapeake Bay, USA - CPBay_Sum_0.6_0.8_DNA | ecosystem: Environmental > Aquatic > Marine > Coastal | place: USA: Chesapeake...
CGCAAATTGATGAAATGAAGAAGAGCTTGTAAGCTACAGGTCCAGACAAAACTTGTGTACATGGACGTGGGAAGAATACCACGCGCTTGCTCTTTGCTAACGCCAAGCGTAACCAATGCATTGTATGCCTGTTTTGATGCTTGCAATGCTTTGGCATATTCCAGCATTGCTATGTGGTTCATTGTTTCGTCAAGAGGACCGGCTGATGCTTGTTTATTGTCTGGGCTTTGCAGACGGAACTGACGAGGCATGTAGTATGTTTCGTCATTAGCTTCGCAATAGCGAAAGCTTTTCTCGTTCCAGCCAAGTTGATCATTGGCTAATGTGCCGCCGATAACATGCTTCCACCATTGCCGGCAAATGAACAATGGAGCCTTTACGTACCATTTAGTGACCACGCCACGAAATGGACTGGTATGTTGATGCTTCACCAAATAGTTAAGAAGCTTTTGATCCTTGTCAGACCAGTCCAAGCGTTCTTTATCGAAAGACTGCCGCGCATCACAAACGATGTCAGTCGAAGTTCCCATCCAATCGAGGAGCCTAACAGTGCTAATACCGTCACAGAGGGGATCACGGGCTGAACTAAGAGAGGAAGTCATCTACAAGATAAGCAGGGCGAAGACGCTGCAAACTGATTGTAGGAGCAATGTCAGAGGATGCATGCCATTCCACAATTGCTTTACGAGGGGCAGCAGTGAAAGCGACGATGGTTCCACGAAGCGCTGAGGCCATCCATCCTGCCGCTGTGAGCTGCGCATAGACCACTTCCTGGCCAATGCTCCAGCGATGGTGGTGAGGCGTCTTAGGGAGGCTGTAACGGGAAGCCGAACGCAGTTTTACGGAATTCCTGCCATTGTCCACCGTATAAACAAACTGCTTTCCTGATCGCCGCATGGTTAGGCTAAAGCAAACAATCAGAGGACAATGCAATTTTCCATTCCAGTAGCATTAAGCTACAACAATCGTGATCACATCGTCAGCATGGGGCCTTTTGAACGGAGCTTGGAACGGGATTTTGCGCTAGCAGCAAACAAGAAAGCTATTGCTGAATGTAGCGATATTGACAAGCTTCGTGAAGTGGCCGGTCATTTAATGGAAGGCTGGTCAAACATGCAAGACGCAACAGCCAGTCTCATTAAAGAAAATCTTGAGCTGCGTCAAGCCATGCAAATGCAACAGGCGGATCTTGAAGCTGCTGATGCTTTGCTTGGCGAAGCAAGTGATGCAATTAAGACGCTCGCAGAACAGCAGCAATCTTCTCAAGCCAGGCGATTTCCTTGGCCGTTTGGCTAGTTAAAAGGAACACACCAATCGCCGCCTGACATGCTCGGCAATTTGCCGCAACACTAGCAAGTCTGTTGCTGTTTCGGAAACCAAAAGAAAGACCTGCCAATTCGCAAATTGCGCAAGATTAAACTTTCTAGCATCCCTGGCGTAACCAGATGCTTGAACATGTCGGCCGCGATTCCAAGTGCCTCCTTGAACTTCAAGGATGATCTTGGCTTCAGTTTGCGCAAAGTCTGCGCGATAGCGCTTGGAACGTTTGTTCTTTGCGTAGCGCTTTTGAAAGTCAGACTCCCAAGATTCAATGGCGGAATACTCACGCTCAAGGCTTAAGTCTGGGGCAACAATTTGCCAAGCTTTAAGGAAGTTGTCTTCAAGAGCGCTCATGAACAAATGTTAACGCGCTTCTCGCGCCCTTACCAAAGCGTTCCCCGGCCCTGCTGACCATTTCTCGCCATGCCTCTGGCCATGCTTGCACTCCTCGTGCCCAAACCGCACCTCGCCCGGCCGCGCCAGGCCATGGCCCACCGTCCCGAGCCGGACCTCCGGCCAAAACTGTTGCACTCCTCGTGCCCGAACCTTTGCCGGCAAAGCCCATCCTAGCCCCACCTAGGCGCTCCGCGGCTCGCCCCGCCTCCGGCCAAAAGAAAGGCTCCCACATGGGAGCCTTAATCGTAAGCTTTCAATGGCTGGGTGTCAAGAGAACTGTCCTTCGCTCACGGCAAACCGGCCAAAGCGAGGGCGCCATTCACAAAGACCAATCTGAGATCCGGCGGCTTCGGCTAAGTCTTCAATCTGTTGCTTGTTAAATACAGCATCATTGAAAACTATTGTTGCCTGCGAAAACCATCCAAGGCCAAAAATAGGACGAGTGCGCATTACTTTTGCAGTACCAACACGCACGCCTTTACGGAAAGTAAATTTCCCACTTTCGTACATTGCGTCAAGTGTTTCATCGTCCACAAACTCTGGAATTCCATCACCTTTGATAGGAAGGTGATTCTCAACAAACAATCCACGAGCAGCATCCTTCCCAAGACGCGAAAGTTTTGCTGCACCAACTAAAGATGCCTCAAAACAATCAGAAGGAATGATCAATTGACCTTCATTAACGTAAAGGCCGCCTCGCCATTCCAACTTGGCCATCATCTCATGGTCAGACTCAGTTTTCTTCCGCTTGCCTGAAATCTTTTTGATTTCCTGGCTAAAAGCGTAGAACGGGTCGGCCAATTCGCCGTTGTGCACAATCAGAGGCGCGATGCCCGTGATCTTGAATGTGTACTGCTGTTGTGCCATTGTCAAAAGACAGTAAAGGTTTAGTGGTTTGAAGATCAGAGATTGCAGGGACTCCGTGAAGCTCATGTTTGCGACGGCGAACGCTGTCTGTAATGGCTTCGTGGCAGTGCTTGCAGAGAGTGATCAAATCGGAAAGGGCCTCTTGTCCCAATGGCTTGGGATAGTGGTAATTTGGTGGTCCGCCATATTTGTGGTGAACCTCCAAGTCTTCACGACTGCCGCAAGTCTGACAGCAGTGATTATCAGCGTCAAGCCTTCCTAGGCGTTTTTCAGCCCATTTCCCGGAAAGCATATATCGACCGTAGTAATCAGTGGCTGGCTTTTTCATAAGTGCAAATAATAAGAAGGAGGGCTTTAACCCTCCTTCCCATGCCAAGCCGTAGCACTCCCCGCGATGCCGATGCCCGCCGGAAGCGAACAGCTTAACTTACTTTTGGAGTGGCGGCAACTTTGGATTGATTTTGATATTTGCCATCGCCATATGGAGTTTTCGCGCTAGAGCTAAGCTTCATGAACATCACTTGCACAATGCCTTCATTGGCATAGATCTTCACTGGAAAAGCCAAGGGATTGACAATAGAAATAGTAAGGTGACCACACCAGCCAGGCTCAATTGGGCAGACGTTAAGAATGGTTCCTTGTCGTGCATACGTGCTCTTGCCATCAGTGATGCCCATGATATCGTCAGGCATCGAGATGCGCTCAAGACTCACGCCAAGCCCGTAGCTAAATGGCGGCAAGATGAAATAGGAGCTGCCGCGATAAGTGTTGAGCGGAGCTTCATACATCAGCGTTTCATTGAATGCCTTCACGTCCAATGGCTCGACGGGCATCGTATTGTTGATGACCATAAAGCCTTCAGGAGAAAGGCGAATGTCATACCCCGCATGGGAAAGGCCGTAAGACAATGCTTTCGTGCCATTGTCTAATTCACGACGCTTTTCGCCAATGAAAGGGAAAATAATGTCGTTTTCAGCGAGGATGCTGATTTCTTTGTCGTTAAGAAGCATGAAAAGAAAAGGGGCTTGCGCCCCTTAGAAACAGCCGAAATCAGAAGAAACGCTGGATCAGAAAAGGTCGTCGCTGCTGCCGCTAGAGCTGGCGCCAACAGTTTCGCCGTTGCGCCACATGCTGGAATAAGCCTTCGGGCTATTTTCCATTTTGTTGACAGTTACTTGGCCAGTGAAATGGGGCGAAGTTTCTTTGTCGCGCTTGCCGTTTTCCCAAAGAGCCACGCGGAAGGAATAGTTCCCCTGTGCATTGGGACCATTCTTCTTGGCTGCATTGAGGATGTCAGGCGTCAGATCGACAGTGCCGGAGAAGGCGGGAAGATTGCCGGTGGGCATTAGTTGCTCCTAAAGGAATGTGGTGTGCCGGTGTGGCTTATTAAGTTTAGTGACAGTTCAAAGGCCTGTCATGCGCCCCTGTCCATAGAAATTGTTAAGGGGCGGCCGCTTGGGTAGTGCTCGAAGAAATACTGCTGGGTTTTTTGCACCATGATTCCCGCTTGCAGAGCAAGCTCAGTCTGATCAAGGCTCACTACTTGCAAGTCAGAAGCGTTGTCTTCTTTTTCGGGGTCGTAAATGGAGATGGCGCAATGCGCTTCGTTTATTTCAATGTTGTAGATTTGCTCAATTGCCTGCACATAGGCGCCGAGCTGCATGCGGTAGTCGCCAAGCTGACTGTCTGGCTTGCGCTTAAAACTGGTTTTCCAATCAAGAAGCGCGATATTGCCATTGGCCATCATCGCGAGCATGTCGAACGTGCCCGAGTAGCCAATTTCTTGAGCATGATCGTACCAGGCAATGGCACTCTCGACGAGCAATGGACGATCCACTGTTGCCAGAAATTCGCCAATGGCGTCAAAGTAGGGAACAAACAATGGATGGGAATCAAGGTGGGTTTCAATGTCTTCACCATTCCAGAAGTCCTCTAATACGCCATGTAGCCAATTGCCACGTTCCACTGCAGAGCGTGTGCGACGATTTGCTTCTTCATCGCCTACTTTCTTGCGCCAGTTCATTAAGGCTGCAATCTTGCCAGGCGGCGAACACGCGCTCGCAATAGTTGTCACAGAGGGCAAAACAATGCCTTCTGGGACATTGGGAAAATTGCTGCAGACGTAATTTCGCTTGCCATTCAGGGAGATGCGATTGGGTTTGTAGTGAAGAAGAGAAGGCATTGAAAGAGTGTTGAGGCATAGATCGTAACAAGCCATTTACAGGGACAATTGATCTAGTACGTCATCTAAGCAGCTTTTGATGCTCCTTGTTTCTTCTCGCAAGCTGGCGATGTCCTCGTTCATTTCGCCCAAAAGATTAAGGAACTGTTCAATTTTCAAGCCATCCTCGGCCATGAGGAATTCCGCCATCTCCTGGCCGTAAGAATTGAGACTGGAAGATTCAAGCACTCGATCGCGATTAGTCCTTTTCATTTTTCGTTTACATCCCAGAAATAGTCACAGCCTTCTTCAGTGGCTGGTGGATGCGCGAAATAGCTTTGAAAATGATCAGGAGGAGCGAGATACCGCCAACAGTTTTCTTTAACAGGGCAGTCTTCACCATTGCACATGGCGATGTCAGGCATGAGGAATTTGCGTGCGATTTGCCGAAGGTAAGCACGATCCATGAGAGGGTCGTTAGCAATTGCCTCAAACAATGAAGCAATGCGCCTGTAAGAGCTAAGGCCGTCTTCCGGCCAACTCCAGAAAGCGTCATGACATTTCTCCAGAAGAGCTTGATGGTTTCGCATGACGATGTTCAAAAATTTCTTGAGCAAGCTTGTCAAAAGCGTCCGCAATTGTAAGCTCAGAAAAACCAGCCGCCAGCATCAGCTGTTTGAAATGCTCTGCAATTTCATCGGCAAAGATTTCTTGAAAAGAATAATCAATCTTGGTTTTGCCATCACGAAAGCCAAGATGCCAATGGTTAGTTACGGCAGGATGATGCTCGCTAGCCAAAGGATCAGCAGTGCCAAAATCACGCATGAGAAAGAAAGAAGAAGGAACAAACCAAGTGGATCATTCGCTAAATAATCCGGGAGGATGAGAAACGAGAGGGAAGTCATCTTCATCGAGACAAAGAACGCCGCCAAAAGAACGCATCAAACTGGCAGCGGCAAGATCAATCACTTTTTTGCGCGAAAGGCTTTCAATGCAACGATCATTTCGTCCACATTGCTGGTACCACGCACTTTGTCGATTTCTTCCGTCATCGCCGTTTTGGTGATGACCACTTCGTTCTGTTTGGCCCATAGAGTCATCATTGCAGCAATGACATTGCCGAATTGCGCCCAGCTTTTTACTTCCGTGGCGTAGCGCAAACCAATGGTTTCCAGGGCGTTTTTGCCTGCTGCCATGGCTTGACCATCGGGATAGTCAAGCGGATTTGCCTTGCAAACGGCAGTTAATGCAGCTTTGGCATCAAACGGTTCATTACTGGCCCCTGCATCATTGGCGGCAATAGGCCCTTCGTTTCCAGCTGGTTCAGCAGTTGCTTTAACTGGCGCTGGCGCCTTGCTTGCCCGCGCAGTTTGCTTCGGAGCATCCTGTTGTAGCGGGAGTTTGGCAGTTGCTTTTTCATCTTCCTTAGGAATGTCTTCGCCTGCATAGAGACGCAGACCGAGACCAGTGAAGGTGGCAATTGCTTTTACAGCTGCACGCTGGCAATTGTCGCTAATGGCACGTCCGTCAAGTTCTTTAATGGAATTGTGTTTCCTGTCCATCACAGGAAAGATGAGAGCAACAGTGCGTTTGATGCCGTCCGTGAGATAGGGGCGAAGATAGTATGCCCCGGAAGAACCAAACACCACTTCGCCTAGTGTTTTTTCTTCAAAGGCCACATAGAACGTCGGGAAATGCTCCTTTAAATAGCGATAGGCAAATGGCCAAGAAAGATAGGACAGGCCTTTATAGTCCTTTTCAATGTGAGGACCAATGTCAGGCGTGTCGTAAGCAGCTTTAAAGGCTTCGGCGCTAATTTCAAGAGGGGCGAAAACGCCGTTGTAGCGGTCCATTGCGAGTTGTTGGGAAAAGTCTTGCACTGTGGAAGGAGAGTAAACCATGAAGGAATGATTAGTCATCTAACAATTGTTGCCATGCACGCTTGTTAGTTTTTAAAGCTTCAGACGCCATGCCAATCTCGCCATACATCATGACGAAATGCATTGGAGCATCTTCCGTAGAGGCAAACATCATGCTTTCGCCAGGAAGCGGCCAGTCTTTAATGGCACGAATGTCCGTGGGCAGCTCGTAGTTTTGAGAATTAAAGCCTTCAGTAAGGGCACCTTCTTCCCAAAGAAGCTTCACCGTTGCATCGCCGTGAATTTGCATGAAATCCTCGGCAGCTTTTTTAAGCTCAGAAACTTTCATCGTTTTCAGGCAGGTCAATTCCAGAAATGGCGTAGTCCTCAATTAGCTGAAATGCTCCATCAGCTAGCGTGGCACTACCTTCCCAAATGGGCGTGGAGCGGATAAGACGCTCTAAGGTTTCAGACGCAGAAAGGCGAGCTTCATGGGCAATGTTGCCCAAATGGCCATAAGCCGTATCCGTCAAACTGACATGCCGTCCCTTTTTGGGCTCGGCATGGAGATTAGCTGTCATCGGTTTTTTGTTGGCGAGAGAATTCCTGGACAACAGGGACAGACTAGCCATGATTTCGGGGGTGGCAAGTAAGGCGATGGAAGAGAAGCTGAAGAAATCGGAGCCACGCTCCCACGCCGGAAAACCCTGCTAGAACCTCAAGCATCCCTTCTCTCTCCCATGGCATTTTCGATCGTTGAACACATCCAGAAGCTTGAAAAGAGCGACCATGCAGGGAAATATATTTGCCCAGCATGCAATGGAAACGATCTGTCAATTAACGAAGAAAATGGCGCTTACAACTGTTTCAATGATCCATCAGCAAAACACCGTGCTGAAATTAGGAATATCTTGGCACCATTAGAGCGTTGGGAGCGCCCGCAACGGCAAGCTTCCGTTTATAACTTCCTCTATGAGAACCCTGATGGGAAGACGGTTCTCAATGTGATTCGCGACGATACGAGCGGCAAAAAGAACATTCGCCAGCATTATCCAAGCATCCCTAGTGACACGCCACAGCGCAAAGGCCTTATTGATGAAATAAGGACTACCATTCTTCCTTATAAATATAAAGACGCAACTAAGCTTGCGAAAGAGACAGGCCTGCCAATTTTCGTAGTTGAAGGAGAATTGTGCTGCGAACGTTTGTGGGAGATCGGCCTGCCTTGTATTACCTTCCTTGGTGGTAGCGGCCAGTATCGCAGCAATGGTGACTATTCACAATTGCTTCGGAACTACAGAATTGTTTTATGCCCTGATCGGGACGAGCCTGGCATTGCCCTCATGCGGGAAGTAGCCGCAGACAATCCTGGTGCTCAATGGCTTTATGCAGAACCGGACAGCTTTGAATGGGACAACCTCCCGCAAAATGGTGGCTACGACTTAGCCGACTGGCTGGAAGATGGCGTTGACAAGGACACCATCATCAATTCCATCGTTTCCCGCGATCGTCACGAAGGAAAAGACGGCAAGCCGAGCTACGAGGAAGTTATTGGTACGTTTGAACGCATGGTTGGTCTTTATGCCAACGATGCTCGCGTGGTGTTTGAAGCTCGTGAATGGCTCAATCTGCGCGATATCAAGATGAATCCTTCTGAAGTGGAGAAGCTTTTAGCAGAAGCTAAAGCTCGCATCCATGGAAAGGAAGAAATGGAAATTTTGGATGCAAAGCATATTGCCATGAGCGATGAAGCTCGCAAATGGACAATTGCTGGCATTCTTCCTGAGAGTAGCGTCATGCTGCTAGCTGCAGCTCCCGGAAGCGGAAAATCAACGCTTCTTTACAATTGGGCATTGTCAGTGGCCACTGGCCGTCCATGGAGCAAGCGTCGCGTTAGGAAAGGCAAGGCTCTCATTATTCAATGCGACGAACCAGTTGTTGATGCTGCTGAGAAAATGCAGATTATTGGTTATGGCGACGATAATTTAGAAGAAGGACAAGTGAGCTTTATTGATCGCTGGCGCTTTAGTAACATTCCTCAGTTGCTGGAATTTGTCAAGAAATACCGGCCACAATTGGTAATGATTGATAGTCTTACTTCCTGCTTGGCTGGCATGGACGTTGATCTCATTCGTTCTGATGCTGGCAATTGTATTTACGAACTGCGGGACATTGCCAATCAATATCACTGCAGCATCGTCATCCTCCACCATTTAAACAAAAGCGGCGGCATTCGTGATAGCTCCAGCTTTGAAGCAAACGTTTCGGAAGTGGTGAAGCTCTATCGGCAAAACGATAATCAAGATTCGTCTCAGTTCATCATGGAATGGACCAAGAGTCGTTCTGGCATTGCTGGGCGTCACTATCTGCAACGGGATCCGGCCACATATGGCTGGACCTACGCTGGCCCTGTCAACGGCGGTAACGAAGCTCTTGAAGCCATCATCCGCACTGTCGAGAACCGTCCTAACGAGCGCCTGTCTCGCCGCCAGCTCAGTCTGTTCGCCCACATTGACGATTCCTTCAAGGCTGGTCGCATTGCGGAAGTGGCCAGGCGTCAGGGTCTCATTGAAAGCAGTTTTGTCGTTGGTCCCAATGGAGAACGCGAGCGCGTTTACCATTCAGCCGACTATGTGGAGAATGACGAGGAGTTTGAAACCGTCAGCGTCCAGCCAGAGTCTGTTATTGCCATGCAGCAGGAACCAGCAGCAGAAGAGCACGACTGGTTCTGACAATTGCGAGGGAGGCTCTATTACTAGCCTCCCCGCCGTTTACCGTAGCGAACGGCAGCTTTAGCTTAACAAAATTAGTAGGATGAAAGAAATGCAATAAGACCATGAAAATCATCTGGGGAGAAGAAGCAACAACGGCGCCTGAGGCGCCTTCTTTAATGGAAGAAACAGCCGTTGAAGAAGCTATGCAGGAAGAAGCAAAGGAAGAGCCGCCTGTTGTAGAACAATGGTCTGGGCGAGGATTTGGTTGATCAAGGTAGTACTAGCGGCCCACGGGCCGCTTTTTTAATGGAAAAACGAGAAACGACCAATCCAGCAACTGTCCATTGCTTGACGAGATTTGGTGGGTGGGCATAGAGTGGTGCCGGAAAGTCCCGAGCGCACCCAAAAATCCAGCGCTTGGTTCAGTCCCCTCCAGGCATGGCCGATCCAGCCAGAGCGAAGCCCCCAAGGGCGGAGCGGATCCAGGAAAAGGCCAAAATCCCCTAGCAGGACAAAAACTCTACACAGAGCAAAATCCAGCAAGGAGACAAGAGGAAACCTTCGCTAGCGAAGCCCCCAAGGGCGGAGCGAAACCAAAAAGAAACATGGGGAAATATTTTTAAAAAAGCAGCCGTTACAATTCTTGAGAATTGTTTTGAGCAATGCTTAACCCGCCACGCGCTGTTGATCTCCTCCCGCTAATTGTTCACAATGGAACGGAGATCCAGCCCATCATTCACTACGGCTTCTCATCGCCTAAAAAAGGCCCACAACCACAGCCGCGAACAATGTATGGTGCAAGAGACTTAAATGGGGAGCGCCATTGGCGCTCTAGCTTGCATGAAATGGAACAGCTCATTGACAATGGCTTTGCTACGGCTGAGGAGGAAGTGAGCAATGCATGAGTATTGCGATAGCCCAAAGTCTTGCATGGCCGTAGCGTATGAGCGTGAGTGCAATGAACAAATGCACGAAGATGGTCTTAACGCAGCGTATGCTGAATTGCTAGATAGCGTGCATCATGAGCTATCAGAGTTTGTACGGAAATACTGTCCTAAACGCTTGAACGATTTCGATGATTTAATGGAACAATGCTTC
>Ga0129333_10007331_pt1 | contig 10414 bp, 22 predicted proteins | sample CPB6_08_DNA_FD_94474 | JGI IMG/M metagenome (GOLD analysis project Ga0129333, IMG submission 94474) | Freshwater to marine salinity gradient microbial communities from Chesapeake Bay, USA - CPBay_Sum_0.6_0.8_DNA | ecosystem: Environmental > Aquatic > Marine > Coastal | place: USA: Chesapeake...
CCGACTCAAGTCTGGCGGTGATGGGTTGAGCGATTTCAGCGTCTTTGCTCTTCCTTTGAACGATCTCGATTGGTTGTCCGGGCTCTTCCGCCGGCACGATGCTCACTTCGATATCGAGTGCCCCTTTCCATGCGCTCGACCCCCTTGCACGGTGTTGTGCCTCGGCGGAAACGCCTGTGTGGTGGACCTGGACCACGGAGCAATTGAACTCCCGCATGAGTGCCCCGCAGGCGTCGATCATGGTCTTGGCATCCTGGGCGCTGTTTTCGTCACCTGACATAAAACGATGCAAAGTGTCTAGAACAATCAGGCACGGCGGGTTGTTGAGCTGGCGGATACTGTCTACTACTTTTATGTAGCCTTCGGGGGTGTTCAGGTCGCACCCGTCTTTACTGAGCCACATATCAAGCGGGCCTGAGCGGTGGTAATGCTTCCACGCTGCGACCCGTGCGCGCAGGCCGTTGTGACCTTCACCGGCGAGGTACACGACCGGCCCGTGCTTGACCTTGTGGCCTGCCCACTGGTCTATCTGCCCTGCGACTCTTAGGCACCAGTCGAGCACTAGGAATGTCTTGCCGCCGCCGCTTGGGCCGTGGATCATGACCAGGGCGTTTGATTGCAGCCAGCCCTTTACGAGCCATGAGATCGGGGCGGGCTGCTTGCAAAAGTCGTCTGCCGGCACGAGCCAGGTATTTTTAGGCGGCATCAGTAGGGCGCTTAGGTCTCCGCCCGATAGTTTGTAGTCGTTGGCGTCCTGACCCTTTTCTGGCGGCATGACCATCCGTGCACCATACTTTGCGGAGGCTTGCTCTGCGTAACGCTCACCGACCCCACTCAAGTCATTGTCAGCTACGATCACGATTTCTTGAGTTGAGCCGTACTGATCCCGGAGCGAGCCTACGACGGGCACTAAATTGCTCGCGCTGTATGCAACGACGCAAGGTCGGCGGGTTACTTCGTTGATTGTTGCCGCGGTGGCGAAGCCTTCGGCTATAAAGAGTGCTCCGGGTTCGTCCATCGTGCCGAGCATCCAATAGCATCCGCCGGTCTGGGCTCCGGCGTGATAGCGCTTTTCGCCATCTGCCCCAATGTATTGCAGGCTAGATAGCTCGCCGTCCTGACTGTAAAGAGGCACGACCAGGCGGCCGTCTCCGGTCACTCGAGCCCCGTGCAGGCCGATGCCTTTGCGGGTTAAATACGGATGATCTTGCGATGCAGCCATGCAGCCTGACCATATCGCCTCGACCGTCTCCGCGGCTGCTTCGCGCTGGCGTTTTAGCTCGGCGTCGCGCAGTAGCTTGGCTTCGGACAATCGCCTGGCATGCGCCATCTCTTCTGTCTGGCTGAGCTTTCGTCCGATGTCTGCGCGCCATGTGATCTCGACACCGGAACGCCAGCAGCCGAAGCGACCTGCCGGCACGCCATCGCCGAACACTATGTACCAGCCTGGCTTGTCTCCGTGACCTGGGGAGCCTTTTGTGCCGCTTTTGAACCTATGAATCCGGCCATCGAACTGGATATCAGTCGGCGGTTCTAACCCTGCCGATCGAATCGCGTCGATAAGCTGCACATCTGGAGGCGGTGGCGGCTGCTCGACAGGCGGTCGAAATGCCCCGCCGAATACATTAGTTAGATCCATCGCCGCCTACCTCCTCAACCGGGCAATGCGTCACTTTCAACATGTGCCCGGACAGGTGGGCAATCTGATACTGCCGCAAGATTGGCGGGTATTCGCCCCAACGGCTAATCGCATGTGGCCATATATCTACCAACCGGGCCAACTCTTTAATTCCACCAAAATGCTTGATTGCTTCGTCTGTTGTCATTCATACACTCACGTTTAACACTCAGGTGTTGACACTGTAAACGAATTTAGGTATTCTGTGTGCACTGTCTCAAACGGATTGGCCGACCGAGACTAAGCAAGGAGTGACTAAATGTACACACCAAAAAAACACGCCATGACGACCGCCGTTGCTCGTGCTATTGGCACCGACCCGGATCTGTTTAAGTTGGCTTGTGCGTGTGTTGAGACCGCTCGCAATCGCGACGCGGCGGCGGTTGAGTTCATCTCGACCTTGATTGGCGCGGGAATCACAAGAACGCCGGACGGGTGCCGCTATTCGTTCGATGAGGTTCGCGCAGCCTTGTCACACACTAACACCAACAAAACAGACGAGTAAAGATCATGAATACCTACAAACTTTCAGACTGCGGTAAGGCGCTGGTCAAGTCGTTCGTTAATCACGTGGCCGCGATGCCAGAGCTTCACAAAATGACCTATTGGTTTTTCAAGGCAGAAAACACGGCTAACGATGCGATGCCGTGGGAGCCGATAGTGCTTGAAATGTCGGAGAAGCTGACAGCCAGCGGCAAGAAAGAGTCCATCACTATCTATCGCGAACTATTTGATTTAGAGGTGAGCTATGCGTCGGTTGAGTGAGTACGAGGTGCACGAAAAGCTGGCAGAAAGTGTTTTTTATGTTCCCAAGCCTGCTAGGCAATCAAAGGCTGCGATTGCGATCGCTAAGCGCAGACAGGCTCGCCAGCGTCGGCAGATGATCCTAACTGTGCTGATGATGATCATCGCGGCGGCTTGCTTTTATCTTCTAACAGTTTTTGCAATGAGCTATTGATATGGCCGTCAACATTCAAAGCACTTCAGACCTAAGCCAGTCCGGCGTGAAGTTGTTGGTTTATGGCCAGGCCGGGGCGGGCAAAACCTCGCTGATCCCTACGTTGCCCGCTCCGTTGATATTGAGCGTAGAGGGCGGCCTGCTGTCGATTAAAGACTCCGGGCTGCCGTTCATTGAGATTAAAAATATTAGTGACTTATACGAAGCATTTAAGTTCATCAAAGACTCAACCGAGGCCAAACAATTCCAGTCAATTGCAATTGATTCGCTTAGCGAAATTGCAGACATAGTGCTCAGCGAAGAAAAAAAGCACAGCAAGGATCCGCGCACATTTCACAGCAACACGCAAACGACTGTTTATGACTTTGTTCGCAAGGTACGCGATCTGCCTGGCAAAAATGTTTATATGTCAGCCAAGTTGGAAAAAGTACAAGACGAAACAGGGCAGATTATGTATTCGGTCGGGATGCCAGGACAAAAAATGGGTCCAGCAATGCCTTACTTCTTTGACGAAGTTTTAGCCATGCGAGTCGAAAAGGATGCTGACGGAAACACTCACAGGGCGCTTATGTGCGACTCAGACGGTCAATGGGCAGCAAAAGATCGCAGCGGCAAGCTCGATCAGTGGGAATCGCCGGACCTGGGCGCAATCATCAACAAAATTATGGGAGTTAAATTGTGAATAAACAAACTCAAACCAAGCAGGAAAAAAAACCAACTTACACGATTCAGAATTGCAGCATTGTGAATAGTAGTGCGGCAAATGAACACACTAGGGCATCGGTAATAGCACTTGCCGATGCGGTCACAGCGAACGCAAACGCAATCGCTGCAATTGCAAATGCTCTCAAGGGCTCTCCGGCAACTATAGAACGTGGCATCTCAATCGGTGATGGATCATGACCGACGACCTGCAAAAGCTGGCGCGTGATTGGCTGGAATACAAACGAGTAGAAGAACTGGCGGCAAAGGATCGTCGAAAAGTCGAGGATCGTATTAAGTCGCTCGTGGGCGTAGCAGATGAACAGGAGGGCACTACCACAGCAAAACCGGACGGTTTCACAATCAGAATTACCGGCCGACTTGACCGCAAAGTTGACTCCGATAAGGTGCAGGAATTGGCCGCAGAGTTTGGGCTAACCGAGCATCTTGGACAGTTATTCCGATGGAAGCCAGAAATAAACATGACTGCATGGCGTTCCGCTGATGAATCAATAACCCGCCCGCTGGCCGACGCAATCACGACCAAAGCGGCCCGGGCATCATTCAAAATCATTCAAGAAGAGGTATAAAAATGAGCTTTTTTGACCAACCAATCCGCCTGGCCGATCTTCCAGAATCAGAAAGCAACTATGACATTTTGCCGGCGGGCTGGTATTCGGCGCGTATTTCCGATGTTCAATTGAAGGAAACGAAGTCTGGCTCCGGTCAATATCTGGCCATGAACTATGACATTACCGGACCATCGCACCAGGGGCGCAAGGTGTTCGGAAATATCAACGTGCGCAACCAATCGGCACAAGCCGAAAGCATTGGCCGCCAGCAATTGGGCGAACTGATGCGCGCTTCTGGTCTGTCTGAGCTGCGCAAAACAGACGATCTTATCGGACGGCAATGTCAGATTAAAGTTGCCGTGAAGCCTGCTGACGGACAGTACGAATCCAAAAACGAGATCAAGGGATTTAAGGCTGTTGAGGGTGGCGCGGCTTCATTCCTTAGCCAGCAATCGCAACCCACACAAGCTGCACCGGCCCGCTCTGCAGCGCCTTGGGCTAAGTAAAAAATGGGGAGCGGAGCAATGGCTCGACGCTCCCCCAGCCACCCAACAGGTGGAACCCAGACGGAGAAGATATTCTAACTATGAAAACCGAAGCTATCAAAATGCACCGGTCTGAGAATAGGCTTGAGCGTTCCGAATACTTAGTTAGGGCGCGGGAGTTGGCCATGCGTGGAGAGGATCTGCCGCATACAAAACTTGACAAAGCAATGCTTGACGACATCAAAAGCGCTATTAAACAACGAGAAAATCTTCGTCAATACATTGCCAACAATTTATCAAACGAAGGGCTAGCGCGTCGATTTGGAGTACATAGACGCACGATTGAACGAGCAATTCAGGACCGGCTGCGATGAATTTGCAAGAACTAATCGACGAATTTCACGAGCTTTCCCAAGACGAACCCAGGCCGCACATGGGTTGCAGTTTGTTGGGACATCCGTGCGACCGCTGGCTCTGGCTTAATTTTCGATGGGCTGTGATTGAACAATTCCCGGGACGGATTAAGCGGCTATTCCGTCGCGGACAACTTGAGGAAAAGACTGTAGTCGATGACCTAAACGCCATCGGAATGGTCATTAAATCAACCGGCGCCGATCAGTCTAGGGTTAGCTTCGGCTGCCATGTTTCGGGGTCGGTCGATGGCGTCATAGAGTCCGGAGTGCATGGATCAGCCCCAAAAAAGCAAAAACACATTCTGGAAATCAAAACGCACAGCCTTAAATCGTTCGACGACCTAACAAAAAACGGGGTCAAGCAATCGAAGTTCATGCACTGGGTGCAGATGCAGCTCTATATGCTCGGGTCTGGTATTGATCGGGCGCTATACGTTGCGGTCTGTAAAAACGACGACCGGATCCACTCCGAAGTCATCGAGTTTGACAGCGCGGCAGCGAATAAAGCATTAGAAAGAGGAAAGCGGATCACAACATCAGACCGCATGCCCGAGCCGATTAGCGCTGATCCAAGTTGGTACGTTTGCAAATTTTGCCCGGGGCATGATCTTTGCCACGGCAGCAAGACTACAAAGGAAGTTAACTGCCGGACATGCGCTCACTCAACCGCAAAGCCAGACGGCACATGGCGCTGCGAGCGATTTGAGGCTGACGATATCCCGATAGATTGGCAGCGCAAGGGCTGCGAGTCGCATGTGCTGCACCCGGACGTCGTGCCCTGGCAGATAAAAGAGGGGCGCAACAAGTGGACCGCGGTTTATATGATCGACTGCAAATCCGTTGCCAATGGCGAGGCAGACGCTACCGTTTTCAGTAGCCGCGAGATTTTGGCAAACCCGCTAGCTTGCGCGCATGGTAATGCTTTCGTTAAGACGATGCGAACAGATTTCGACGGGGAGATTGTTGCATGATGCAAGAGCCGCACAATTTTGACGCTACCGTTTTTGTTTACAGAGACCGCGTTTCAGGTGAGATCGTCGCGGCGTATTGGGAACGCGCCCGCGAGATTGAAAAGCTCAAAACCCACGATCACATCGACACGATCGAGCCTAGGCTATGGATTCAGGCCCACTATCACAAGGTCACAAAGTTACAGCGCAAAAATGTGAGTGAGTTTAGAAAAGCGCAGAGATAAGAATGCTCCGTGACTATCAACAGCGCGCCATAGATCAACTTTATGAATGGTTCAGAAACGGAGGGGAAGGTAACCCATGTTTAGTGCTACCGACCGGCGCCGGTAAAAGCCATATTGTCGCGGCATTGTGTAAGGACGCCTTGCAGCAATGGCCCGATACACGGGTTTTGATGCTTACCCACGTCAAAGAATTAATCTTGCAAAACTCTGAAAAGATGCGCCAGCATTGGCCAGGCGCTCCGCTTGGAATCTACAGCGCTGGGGTGGGGAAAAAGGAACTCGGAGAGCCGATCACATTCGCTGGTATTCAGTCGGTGCGATCAAAAGCCGCCGACATGGGGCACGTTGACCTGGTACTTATCGACGAATGCCACCTAGTAAGCCATAAGGACGAAGGTGGATATCGCAAGCTGTTGAGCGATCTGCAAGCCACCAATCCGGCGCTGCGTGTGGTTGGGCTAACGGCCACTCCGTACCGTCTCGGCCACGGACTAATCACTGACGCGCCGGCCATCTTCTCCGATCTGATTGAGCCAATCAGTATCGAGGAATTAATCCACCAGGGCTTTCTGTCTGTCCTGCGGTCCAAGGTCACACAGTCAAAGCTCGATACAAGCGACGTAAAAAAGCGCGGCGGGGAGTACATAGAGAGCCAGTTACAGGCCGCCGTAAACATCAAAGACACGAACGCCAGAGTAGTAAACGAGGTCGTTAGACTGGCCGGAGATCGCAAAGCATGGCTGTTTTTTTGCTCTGGTGTTGACCACGCCAAGGCCATTGCGTATGAGCTGGGAGACTATGGCGTGAGCGCAGCATGCGTAACAGGCGACACTCCAAAAGCAGAGCGTGAGCGGATCTTGCGCGACTTCAAAGCAGGCAAAATCATGGCCCTGACCAATGCCAACGTGCTAACGACTGGGTTTGACTATCCAGACATCGACCTGATTGCACTGCTACGTCCGACTATGAGTCCTGGTCTATACGTCCAAATGGTAGGCCGAGGGCTTAGAAAAAAGAGCCACACGGACCACTGCCTGGTCCTTGACTTCGCCGGGGTCGTGGAAATGCACGGACCTATCACTGCCGTTCAGCCGCCGAAAAAAGGTGGCGAAGGAAACGGTGAGGCGCCGGTCAAGGTTTGCGATAACTGCGCCGAGTTGTGTGCTCTATCTGTTAGATGCTGCCCAGCTTGTGGCCATGATTTCCCGCCACCGCCTGAGAAAAAGCTAGAGCTTCGGACCGATGACATTATGGGCTTGGACGGCACCGAGCAGGCAGTCACAGACTGGCGATGGCGGGTGCATATCAGCAGGTCGAGCGGGAAAAGTATGCTGGCCGTGACTTATTACGCTGGCCTGACTGACAAAGGCGTGACGGAGTACCTACCGATATTGCACGACGGATTTGCTGGTCAGAAAGCCACGCGGCAGCTATTAAGCATGGCTAAACGAGCCGGCACCGATCTGTTTGACATTATTGATCTGAGAGACGAGACAGCCCTCGACGCCATCGTCGTGACTATGAACAAAGCAACTCCACCGGCTCTAATTGAGTACCGCCGCGATGGGAAGTTCGACCGGATTTTGCGAAGGGAATGGAGTGAGTGACGATCGAATACCGACCGAGCACGAAGAGCAGCGCGAGGTTGTGAAGTGGTTTAAGCAGACATATCCGGGCGTTCGTATCTTCGCAATTCCGAACGGTGGCGCGAGGGGCATCGCACAGGCCGCGAAGCTTAAAGCCGAAGGAGTGTCCGCCGGAGTTCCTGACCTGTGCATCCCGGCCCATAGTCTGTGGGTAGAAATGAAGCGCCGCAAGGGCGGCACGGTATTAAAAGAGCAAAAAGACTGGATTGAGTACCTGGAAAGCTCCGGTCACCGCGTGATTGTTTCACGTGGAGCAGACGATGCGAAGGCCGGTATCTCTCAGGCGATGAGTGGTCAAAAAGAGATTGACTCGTGAGAAAGTGTGCGATATAGTTTCAACACTGCAACACAAAAACAAAACATGAATACGAAAAAGACTGGCTTTGTCAGCGTGAGGATTCCTGGCGATGTCAAAGAAAAGCTAAAGCAGCGCGCGGAGATGGGATCGAGGACTATCGCAGGGCAGATCCTGCATTACATCAAACTTGGCCTAGTCGCTGATGAAGGGGTTAAAAATGAAGCATCTTTACGTGGTTCGGAACAAAAATAAAAAGATCGTTTTTAGCAATGCATCGATGGATGCGTGCGTTTCTTACTTTAGGGCCGGCAACGGCATGAAATACGGCTGGACGGTAGAAAAAGCGCCGCTTAGCTGGAACGTCAAATGAGGGTTTGAATGATTAAATTGGTATTCCTAGCCATTGCTGCTGCTGTAATCGCGCTGTTTTTAGGCGGTTGCAGCGAGCAAGATCCGGAAGATGTGCGGTACTGCGAGATGGTGCAGATCTGGAAAGAACAAAAAAAGGCTGGCGTGTCGATCAATGATCGCGCCGGCTGGCCACCATATCGCGGTGAGTGCCAGTAATGGAGCCCATGTTATGGGCTATCGGTTTCATTCTTGTCTGGCTGTTTTTAATTGGTGCTGATGATGACTGATCAATTCTTTATTAGGCTTTCTCAAATTGAGATTGTGGATTGCAAGACTAAAAAAGTTATGGCGAAAATCGATCGAATCGTTGGGGACTGTGTGTCGATCAATATGCCAGAAGGAATGCCGATCAAGTCTGGCGAATGGCTTGAACTTGCCGTGCGTGTCCAAGAGGCTATGAATGTGCTCATTGATAGATAAGCGGGGGAAATATGTTGTTGTTCGGCGGTTTGTTTTTCGGTGTTTTTGTAATTATCTACCTCATCGGGTCTCCCGATGACTTGGAGAACAAAACATGGGACGGAAACTGTTTTTTCTGGTAGTATTGTTTTTACTGATCCAACGACCTGCATCTGCAGACAGTTGGACAAGCCGAGATAAATTAAATCACTTTGCTTTTTCTGCTGTTATTGCGTCTGCAGCGGCAAAAAGTCACGGACCCATGACTGGTGCGGCTATAGCATTGGTCCCTGGTGTCGTGAAAGAGCTTGCAGACATGGGCGGAGCTGGAACGCCGTCCATGAAGGACATGGCGTGGAATGCGGTTGGAGCAATGACTGGTGCGGTATTGCCGTCAGGGTTTTTAGTTGTACCTACAACAAATCAAAGCGGTCTATTTTTCACATACAGAGGGATCTTCTGACATGATGAGCGAACCGATAGAACCAAGCATCGACGCGGCGCACCTTGCACTTATTGAGCTAGACGACGCACTAAACCGCGATTTCCAGCGGACTCCAGACTGGTCCAAAGATGTCATGCAAGCCGCTGAGCGTTTGTGTGCAGTGATTGACGGATTGCGACACAAGATCGACGGCGGGCGGCTTCAGTGAGGTACGTAGTACACGACGAAGAAGGACCGCTGCGAGCTTTTAGAACTAGGGCCGCAGCGGCCGCTTGGATGCGAGACGGAATGCGGTTGGTAGTGCTGCCAAAGCCGCCAAGCAAAGCGGTCCGGATGTTTGCAAGACTTGGCGAAGCGTTAATTTGAGGCCCGGATATGTACTACACGACATTAAACAAGCTTCTCAAACTCATTCCTAGAGAGTCCCTATTAGTTGATCTTTTGAAGCATTTAGGAAAAAAAGATACTGACGACGAGCCATTCCCTATTACAGCAATTCTGGACTGTTCAGGGTTAAGCGATGCAATTTGGGCTTTGCGTGCTTGCGACTGCTCAGAAAAAGATGCTCGCTTGTTTGGTGTTTGGCTTGCAAGACAAGCTCAACCAGATGAACCGAATGAAAAAGCAATCATCGCAATAGAAACGGCTGAAAAATTTGCCGACGGCGATGCGACCGAGGATGAGTTGTGGGCTGCATGGTGCGATGCTGAAGATGCTGCTATTAGCTCCGGATCTTATGCTGCATGGGCTGCCGAGTCTGCTTCGTCAATACAAAGCCCTTTTGACTCATTGGATTGGACTGCACATCAGAGCTTCAAAGCAATTAAAGAGAAACTTTTGGAGTCTATACACAAGGCACAAAAGGATGAGTTTCGTCGCAGGTTTGGATGATTTAACAATGTACTACACGACATTAAACAAAATTCGTGGTTTCGAGCCGTGTCAGGATGGATGGAAAAAGCTCTTGCGTAACCTTGGTAAAACAGAGCCAGACGACGATCCCTTGTCGCTTATGACAATTTTAGACAGCAACGGATTAACAGATGCATTGTGGTGCCTGCGATCGGTTGACGGGATTGACAAAGAAGTTAGGTTGTTTGCAGTTTGGTGTGCGCGGCAAGTGCAACACTTGATGACCGACCCCCGATCTATCGCGGCGATCGACGTAGCAGAGCGATACGCAAATTGCGACGCTAATGATGCTGAGTTAGC
>Ga0129333_10007332_pt1 | contig 10414 bp, 28 predicted proteins | sample CPB6_08_DNA_FD_94474 | JGI IMG/M metagenome (GOLD analysis project Ga0129333, IMG submission 94474) | Freshwater to marine salinity gradient microbial communities from Chesapeake Bay, USA - CPBay_Sum_0.6_0.8_DNA | ecosystem: Environmental > Aquatic > Marine > Coastal | place: USA: Chesapeake...
AGTGGCCCAATGCATTCCCCAGGCGACCGCATATCCCATTACGAATCCGACGACGAACGTGCGCCAATTTTTCCATTGCTTCAGCCCAGTCATAAAAATATATATAGCTGTTGGAAAACTTATTGGATAAGTTGATAGAATATTCCGATGAAAATCTCAGAAGGCACAAAAGTAACCGAGATCGATCCTCAACCACATTGGATCAATGACACATTGCTCAGCAAGGGTTTCGCTGTGGGAGACTTGGTTTCTTATTCTCATCCGGCGTGGAACAATCACATGGTGATATATCGAATTGTGCAGGATCACCCGCCGAACCATGAAGCGGTGTGGGGAATTTACAGGGATTATTCCAAAAATTCCATGGCTGGATTTCAAATGGGTTGGACATATCCAGACACAAAGAAAAGGATGCCATGGAGATATGTTCAAGGATGTATTGAGATAGAACCCGTGTATCAAATCATACGTGGACCCTATCGACCATCCAAGAAGACTGTGGAATACCGTAGTTTGCGCAAACTCAAGAAACTGGACGTCCTTGAACTCGGTAGAACTTATGCCGACCTCAAAGACTTCATAGAGAGAGAATTAGTTACCACTTCACCTTGAAACAAAAATTCACGACGTTAGGAAGGTGAAGGAATCCTGTCGAGTTGGGGGGAATCGGTCTAGTTTCAAGACACATGGCCGCCGACAGTGCAGATGTTTGATTAGGCTGCGAGCGGATCTTCGATATCACTGGAACCAACATCGTTACATTGCCATTGGGTTGAATTTTGAAACTGATGTATTGCGACGTCACGGGGTTGGGTATTCTCGTGCAACCGACCAGGCATAATAAAGACGCGAAGAAGATTGATCTCATCTTTTTATGGGAGGCGTGGGGATTACGTGATAATCCTTCGTGTAGAAGTCCGGCATTGCGTACGGATTTGCGCCTTTCGGTGGGACAGGACCCCAGCAATCCTCTTCGTCATATACAGGTTCCTGCAGATGTGGTGAAACTTCCTCAGGATCGTCCTTGTCCTTGATGGATATCCTGCCGATCTGTTCTCTATCGGCCATGCTAGGTTCCATCGCATTACGAATGTTTGGTCGAGGAGGAACAGTAATTCCCCCTCCGGCCTCCACCAGCGCCTCTCTGATAATTCTTCTTAATTGGCCGAGCCGTATCTTCATCTGATTTATCGATAAATATTCAGATGATCCGAATATTCCCTAGCGACGCCAGGAAATCCTCCCCCGCGACATGTCGTAGGGCGAAACTTCGATCTTGACTTGATCTCCTAGCAGAACGTGAATGTGATTTTGGCGGAGTCGACCCGATAGAGTACACAAGACCGTCATGCCTTCGTTGACTTTGATTTTGAACCACGTACCCGGGAGAGCCTCTTCGACGATTCCTTCAAGTTCTATTTTATCTTGACGGTCCTCGTCGACTTGTGACCCTTGGAACGAATTGACTTTTTTCTTCTTGTTCGTATTCTTCGCCATTTTCCTTTTGTTCTTCCTCGTCTCCTAGACCTATTGGTGGATGTTCTATACTGCCCCCAGCTCCGGAACTACTCAGACCTGCGCTGCCTCCGAAGCCGGCAGAACGCAAGTAAGTCCGATAGACTTCTTCTCTTATAATGTCCCTGAGTTCATTTATCGTAATACGCATGTTCGATAAGTATCAAACATCTCCGTCGTCGGTCAATCTTCCTATCGAATTACCTCGGGCAAAGATTTGCGTATCTAGAAATTCGTCTTTAGCGATCGCAAGAGCAGCTCGACTGGATATCAAGTGTAAACCGTATGGATGATGAAAGACGACGCTGATGTGTTCTCCATCGTGAGTGGGACCAGCCCGTTGCGGTCGCATGCGACCATTTGGAGCTATGGAAAAGACGCCACCTTTTCCTGTGATCATTACAAGACTGCCATCTTCAGGATGCACGCCACACGCGATTATCAATTTTTCTGCTTCGGGTGATATGGTCAATTTATCGACAACGTCTTGCGGAAGAGGATTTACGTAATTGGGTAATGATATTTCTTTCAATTTCTATTTCTCTTTGTGACATTGTTTCAAAGAAAGATCGGTGACATTAAAGGGTCCGCTGCGAGAATCATTCGGAAACATCACATAATAGACATCTGGATAACAATCCTTGATGTGCTTCATGTGAAGAGAAGCGAGGCCGTCGTTAGACGGTCTAGACTCGACGACGACCCCAACCCTTCCATCCGTCTTAGACTGCACGAGATCTCCCAAATTAAAGAATCGCATTATCTTATTTTAATTCTATCAAAGAAGATTCTAGATGTTCTTTTATTTGCGCACTACCTTCTTTGGTCCATAATACTTTGCACACCGCGTATGCTTCTGCACGATATATCTCTATTACGATTCCAAATTGTGGGCGATCCACGCTCCACGGATTCGAAAGATACACAAGATCGCCAACATTCACTCAATTAATTATCTTCATCTTCAACCACGACGGCGTCCAGTGACAAGAACGTCATGGCTACAGAGGCAGCATTTTTCAAGGCCGTCCTTGTTACCTTCGCGGGATCGATGACACCAATCTTGACCATGTCGTTATATGATCCATCGGCGGCGTTGTAACCAAATTCGCCAGGTTCCATAAGTAACCCTCCGATAGTCTTGGGACGAGATAATTCGTTGACTACTACGTCTGCCGATACGCCAGCGTTGGCTGTTATTCTTCTGATTGGAGCCAAACAAGCGTCCAAGACAATGCTTTCACCTGGGTCGACGGCGACGTCTTTCACTTCTTTGCTCAAGTTATGCCATATCCTAAATAAAGCAGTGCCACCTCCAGGAACAATTCCTTCCTCCATAGCTGCTCTCGTAGCATGAAGAGCGTCTTCTATTCGATGCTTTCTCTCTATCATCTCCATTTCGGTAGCTCCACCGACCTTGATGAGAGCAACGCCATTGGAAAGTTTGGCGATTCGAGTCTTAAGTTTTGCGATTTCATCATAGGTTAGGGTTATATCTTGCAATTGTGTTTTAAGATCTTGCACGTGTTTCGCCACTGCGTCTTTTGAAGATCCTCCAGCAACCAAAGTTGTCGTCTTGGCATCTACTACGAACCTCTTCAGGGATCCAAGATCGCTCAACGTAAATTGCGTCACCTTACTTCCGGTAGAAGAAGAAGATATCTTGGCGCCGGTCAAAGCAGCAATATCCCGTAATAACTCTTCCTTATGACTACCATAACCCGGCGCCTTAATTGCTACGACTGGCAAGTTTCCGTTGACTTTGTTGAGGACGAGAGCCTGAAGTGCCTCACCTTCTACATCGTCGGCAATGATAAGTAACGGGGTGCGATTCTGGGCAATCTTTTCCAAGACCGGGATTAGATCCCTCATGGAACTTAATTTATGATCCGCAAGTAGAACCTTGGCTTCCGAATATACGGCATGCATCTTTTCTGAGTTATTTACGAAGTAAGGGCTAAGGTATCCTCGATCGAATTGCATACCCTCCACGACATCCATGACCGTGTTCATCCCCTTGGCTTCTTCCACGGTGACTATGCCATCGTGACCGACCTTGCCCATAGCTTCGGCTATTAAATTACCGATGGTTTCGTCTCCGTTTGCAGACACAGTTGCTATTTGAGCGATTTCATCTGAGGTTGTAAGTTGTTTAGATGCCTCTCTCAACATACTAGAGACGGTCGAGGTGGCTCGATCGATACCTTCACAAAGTTGCTTAGAGGAATACCCCGCCTCCAACAATTTTAGACCAGACTTTACCATCGCATGTGTGAGGACGGTCGCGGTTGTTGTACCGTCTCCGGCTAGGTCATTGGTTTGTGATGCTGCTTCTTTGATAAGTTGCGCTCCCATCCTGGCTACTGGATCCTTGAGCTTTACCGCCTTGCTGACGGTGACACCATCCTTAGTGACAATAGGAGCAGTTTCTCCACTTTGAATCAGGACCGTTTTACCTTTTGGTCCCAAAGTGCATGAAACTGCCTCTGCGGTTATCTCAAGGCCTTTGAATAAGGCCTTGCGGGCATCAGAAGAAAATATTACTTTTGTACGCGCAGGAGAATCTGATTTTTCAAACATGCGTAGATCTTAATACAGGTCTATGAATAGTTCAACTGTCTCTAGCCAGATTCTTTAGTTATTTGTACCCAAGAAGGTCTACCTGATTTCCAGGCGATTGCTAGGTAACCTTTCTTGTAATCTTCGAGGATACTGGCTATGGTGATCTTTTGTCTTTTGTCCTCGAGTTGTTCGATATACTTTAGCAAGCGAATCTCGGTGTAATCTATCAAGTTGCGTTTCGAAGTCGCGTTTAATTGTGACTTGTGAAGCTGGAATTCGGTGCAAGCCTCACCAGGTTTCTGGGGCAGCATTTGTGGATTCCTCGTTGCCGTTTGGCTCTCTAGCTTCATGATTCACCTGAATAAATATAAAGATTTTCCTTCTATTTCAAACTCGTTAACGGACTTGATAACTTTAATTTCTGGTTTTCAAGTTCTTCTATCTGCCATTGTAACTCTTGTTTTTTCCTTCGTAACATAAGAATGCGATTATCATCTTCGTTTTCCAATTCTCCTTCCTCACGGTCTCGAGAAAGTTGTATCCCAGACAAGGTAATACTGCACAACAACAAGATGATCGCCCCAGAGAGGCAGATTCCTCCATAGGTTCGATGCACGAATCCGATCGACACACCTACGATTCCTAACAACTTAGCGATTAAAAAGGTAACCAAAGCGGCCGAGTTCAAAGTCTTCATGTTTTCTCCTCGTTGTCTTCTACAATGTCGATGTCAACTTGGTAAGCATATCTTATGCCACACGGAGTCAATAGTTTCGCAACCCAAAAAAATGTAGCAGGATCTCCTCTTGAGGCCTTAATTGAACCTGAAATGTAGATAGCGCACGTTCCCTTGAGGTTGGAATCCCATCTCCTCATGTCAGGTTCAAGATACAAGCGGGTATGAGTCACCTTTGAAGTCACGAGGTCGCCGGCGCTCAAGACGTAAGCTCTATTATCCCTGTCGATATCCAACCCACGGCTCCAGATTGCGTGACGATTCGTGCCATTGGCCTATTCTTTTCGAAACCCCTGATTTCTATCAAGATAGCCAATTCATGTGAACTAATATAACCCACTGTCGTCATAAATTTCATGTTCACTATGTCATGACCTGGACCTGACCACAGATGGTAATGTTTATCGATTTGATCTCTAAACATCTTGGTTTTCACCAGATCGCCAGGTCCCACAAATTATGTAGGTCGTGTCAATCACAAACTTTGACGTTATCGATGTGAACCCAACCCACTATGCCTCGAGGAGAAAGAATGTGTACGTACAGGTTAGTGTTGAGCCTGTGTTTTTCATTCCATTTTTCATCGTCAATAATGACCATGATTTCTCCCCGCTTCATTTTGTCCAAAGAATCGTAGCCTTCTTCACACCACACATCAACACTTTCGAATAAGGGCGTGAGTATAGTACCTGGTGGGGGAAGTGACAACTTCACTTCGCTACTCTCACAAGTTCAACATTCGCATCGTAGGTCCAGCCTCTACCGCTGGAGGTCAACAATTCTATAGATGCCGGAAATTCCGGATCAAAATCTATGACAACACAAACCTCATGGGCACTTAGCATAGAAACCATGGCGGTACGTTGTTTATTGTCTAGGTCGATATCTTTGTTATATCGACTCTTTACCAAATCTCCAGGAACTATCTGCCTCATAGTTCTATGATAATACTGATGGATCGTACTTTGCACTCAAAAGTTATTTTTCTTTTTCTTCTTTTTCAGCCGCAGTCTTGATCTTTTTCAATCCTGGGTCTTTCAGGTAATTGTACATGCTACGTGTAGAAACATCTATCTTGTCGGCGGCATCATCAACTTCACCATCGGTTGATTGCATCGCGGTTTGCACCAAACTCCTGAACTTATCTGGATTTATTTTCTTGTAAGCTCCCATATCGGTGAGTGCCCCGCCTGGTTTCCTTTTCTTTTTTTCCGCGAGAATACATTCTCTAACGAGTTCGGCAATCAAATCATGCATGTCTTAAATATTCGTTTAGTCTATCTTCTCTATAAAATCTTCGTATTCCTCGAAGGATTCACCGTCCGGAGAAAGAATTTTCCATATGGTGTATTCCTCACCCCAGTGAGTTTTTTGTATTCTTTTGTTTAGAATCGTGCAAAGGGAAAACCTTTTTTGGCATCCTTCACGAGGTCCCCTGGTTTTAGATCCTTCATGGTTTTGGATTGTTCTCCGACAATTTTGTGGCTAGTCGGAATATCTCATTCCAATCGGATTCGATCAGGTGAACCCTGAATTTACCTTCACCGCTATCTTCACATGATGATCGTAGAACACGGGTCTTCTTTATTTTTTCCAGCAATTCATTCATGATGAACACCTTGGGCAATAATCCCATTCCAGTTTATCTGTACCTGGACCGTTATCGGTTCCTTTTCGAATCCAGCCGGATGATGAAATCTGAGGATTTGGTTTTATTGTCACATTGCATCCTGGCCCATCACATTTTAGAAGATGTAGGGTTCTCTTCCCATCGGATTCTCTGATCGCATATTCTCGGCTCATGGTTGATCCTTTTCAGGAGGATCTGGCCATTTCAGTGATGCCTTGCAGAGTTCGTATATGCTAGCATCATCATCTCCTCTGTCATAGGCATGTGATTTTAGGGCATCAGCTTCCAGTATGATTTGGATTACATCTCTCATTTCTTCTAGTTTATTTCGAAGTTCAGAGCAATGGTAATGCCCAGATTCCCCGCAATGACAAATTTCTTCAGGCATTATTTCCTCTGGTCACCCCAACATTTGAGGAAGGAATTGGAGTCATGGTTAATATGGTTTCTATCTTTTCCAGGACACTCTGATTTATTTTCACTAATTCTTTGGCTTTACCTTCATCGAATTTTTCAGGATAATCTCCGGTCAAAATGGTGTGTTTCCAGAATTCCACGGAATGAATTAGTGAGGCTCTAATTACCCCGAAATCGGCTTGTGTAACAGCAACCGAAAAGGTTTTGTTGTTATCGTTCACGATTCTTTCCCTCGATTTTTTCATAATCATTTATGATTTTTTCGTAGTGTTCTTGAAGTAATCCTGTTAGGAATTCACCGGTCCAACCCAGGTGAGCTTCCTTTAGTTCTTCCAGATTTGGAGCTGGTGAATCACCTAGGGGTGAACCATTAAAATGAATGTGTTCTTGTGAATCAATTCCTCTTTGAATCAATTCAGAAAATAATGAAGCCAGCCATTTTTCGGTATCAATTTGATTCATGGTTATCTTCTTTCTCCCAATCTTCCACCAATTCCTCGAACCTCAACCTGACCAGTGGGTACAGGTATCTCATCACATCCTCCGAGGATGATTCCCATGTCCGGAGGATCTCGGGTCCCGTGGGAGGGATGACCAGTTTCAGATCTCCACCATCCTCCACGGAATTCATATCCCGATATCGGTGGTGGGCATCCTCATCCATTCCGGACCGTACCAATTCATCTAGTAGACCAGCAATCCACTTCGCAACATCTCGCTCTCGATCGGTCATGGTTTCTCCACCTTTGTTTCAATGGTTAGAATAGGTTTTCCACTAGAATCCAACTTGATATTCTTCAGGTTGATCTCAATTGGTTCGATAGGATTAGGAGGAACCAATCCGCCCAATCTTGCCATCTGATTATGGAGTTTCAATGCATTACCAAGATCAGATTCATTTTCAATCCTGTGATCAGTTTGGATGCTCTCAACCTTAAGTTTCTTCTCTGTTTCACTCATCCGTGTTTCTCCTCCAATTCCTTTGTGGTTCTCACATCGGTGATTCCATTATCCCTCAACACGGTTGTTCCTCCCGAACCAATAAGATTGAATCCCTCCTCAGGAATAACACTGATGGATTCAAACGGGATTTCAACATCCATCTGGTACTTGTAGTGGTTGATCAACCCAGCAATCCTCGAACACATCCCACCATTATGGGTGAGAATGATGAACTTTTTCTCCGGATCCTCCACAGCCTTCTGGATCGTTTCGATAATCATCCGAGTGGTTCTCCCGGTTTGGCGAAGCCCAAAACACTCGGTTTTTCCTTCCTTCATATTCTCATCATATCTCTTTACAAAAAATTCCTTTGGATCGATGAACTCCCTCAACACATCATTCACTAAGATTTTCTTCATGGTTTCTCCTCCACATCCTCTCCATCCTCCCACCTATCCATCATAACCAACCGATCCCTTACAAGATCATAGAAAAAATCATACTGAAACTTTGAGGTAAACTCAACCTCAAAATCCAGATAATCAGTTGGATCAGGATTCTCCACCCCGTTATGGGTTCGTGGTGGATCTAGAACTACACGGATCTTCTTCATCATCTATCCAACCCCTTGGTTAGGCCATTCAACCACTCCTCATCATACAAATTTTGGGTATGATTCACCCATTCGCGAAGTGCCCCGATAAGATTCTCGGCTTCCTTCCAGCCTTCAGGGGAGGGAGGAATAGTGAAACAGGCAGATCCTTGATCGGTTCCAGGATCAAGGGCAACAATACGAAGATCTCCTCCTACCTTCATCTCCAGGTATAGATCACCGTGTTTCTTTGAATCGATCTCACTGGTGTATAGATCTGAACTCATGGTTCAATCTCCCCTAATTCATTCATGATATCCTGCCTAAGTTGATTCGCCTTCAAATCCCAATGTACCTGAATAAGGTTGTTTAGGGATTCACACACAGGTTCACAATCTTCATAGTTTTTGGAACGGTAAGGAACCACGAAATTATCCACATCCTTAGGATGTTCCAGGACAATATACCATTCATCCTTGATTGGATCATGTTTCAAGTTAAACAGGTTCATGGTTTCTCTTCTTCGCAAAGTGCCCTGAGGATCCTAATGCTGTATGCCAGGAATTGTTCCTGGATTAACCTGGGATTTTCACCCCGTGGAATATTTTCCAATTCCCGAGGTTGAAACTGTTTCTCAACGGAATCACACCAGAACAAGATTCCTTCTTTATTGATTTTCATGGGATATTGTTGGTGATTGAATTGATCTCAATCAACTTTCTCCTGAGGGTTTCAACGGTAACCTTTAGGTTTCCAATACAGGTTACCTTATCATCATGAAAGTATGAACCTTTGAACTCGATGAATTCCTTTCCTTCAGGAATCAGATCACCACAATTGGAACAAAACTTTGATTTTGATTTCTTCATGGTTCCTCCCACGGAACCGATTGGATCTGAAACGAACTAAAATCTTCCTTGTACACCTTTTCGTTATCTTTCAACCAAACCTCAGCCTTCTTCTTTGAACTATGGGCACTTAGGCACTTAATCCTACCGCACTCATAATCAGGATCTGGTGTTGATTGAACTACAATCCAAATCTTCTTCATGGTTTCTCCTCCACCTTCATCTCATCATTCACCAGAATTTCAAGATCATCAAGTTCCTGGAACTGGGTATTGAGGATAGAAAGAACCCTTAAGATCCTCTTGGATGTGGTTCCCTTTGCGGTGCTCTTGATCCAGTGTTCATCATGAATTTTTTGAAGATCCAGAATCAACACATCGAGATCATGAATCACATCATTGATGTTCTTGGGGTTGCTCATGATTCCATCCTATCATCCATTGGTGGAAATTTTCACTGTTTCTCCTCCACCTCAAAACTTGGAATTACAACCCTCATAGGTTTTCTTTCGGATTCACGTTTATCCAGCCATTCCTCGAGTTGTTCTTTGGTGATTCCAAGTAGTTCATGAACCGGTTTTCCAGTAATCATACTGAATTCAACCACCTCATCAAGAAGAAGTTCATCCAGTACTTGGTTCACTTGCTCTCCTCCACCAGGTACACCTTGTTCCAAAATGAATCCTGGGAATCATTCCAATTCCTAACGATTTCCTGAGGAGGAACACCATCCTCCAACAACTTACAGTATTCCTCTTGAAACTCAATCATTTTCTTAGAATCCACACGTTTACTGGTGGAACAGATCAAACGATAGGTGATTGGTTTTTCTTTATCGTATTTTGGCAACTGATCCATGTAACTTCGGATCGAATTTCCGGTTACGGTTGTGTGGGTGTTTCCGGATTCCAATCCATAATAAACACAACCTGATTTTAGTTCAACACTAACGATCTTCCATGGGTTCAAACTATAACGATCACCATCAAAACGATCGTGGAAATACACAAGTTCACCCACGGGAAGGTGATTATTGTTTGGATAATCAGATCCACAGTATTCCTTACACATTCTCACCAACCTTTAGGATCTTCATGATTTCCTTTAGGTCCTCTGGAAATTCACCGCAACGGTTTCTATTCATTTCCTCCAGTAGTTCCACAATCATTTCCC
>Ga0129333_10007333_pt1 | contig 10413 bp, 12 predicted proteins | sample CPB6_08_DNA_FD_94474 | JGI IMG/M metagenome (GOLD analysis project Ga0129333, IMG submission 94474) | Freshwater to marine salinity gradient microbial communities from Chesapeake Bay, USA - CPBay_Sum_0.6_0.8_DNA | ecosystem: Environmental > Aquatic > Marine > Coastal | place: USA: Chesapeake...
AGATTCTTCTTGAGATTCTTCTTGAGATTCTTCTTGAGATTCTTCTTGAGATTCTTCTTGAGATTCTTCTTGAGATTCTTCTTGAGATTCTTCTTGAGATTCTTCTTGAGATTCTTCTTGAGAATCATTTTCATTCAAAACCTTTTCATAATTTTTAATGTCGTTATCTTCATCTTCTTGTGTTCTTATTTTTTCAATAAATTCATTATTTTTTTGGACGATACTATCTACAAACATATTGAATCTTCTTCTTTTTCTTGAATTATGTTCGAATACTATTCCTTCGTTCATAGACTCAATCACTTTATAATTCAAACAAATGATTTCTTCTTGATATAGTGGAATAATGTAATTAAGACAAATGTAGAAATTTGAAATCAAATTGTAGTAAATGCATTTCATACAATCTATTAAATTCATATTATTGTTACTTCCCATTATGAAAAATATCTTTATATATTTTCTTATATTTTATTAAATTAGAATTGAACATAAATCATGATTCAAGATGATATATTGAATAAAAGAATTGTATATATTAACAGTGATAATGCAACATTATCAAATAATAACAAAACAATGAAGTATGATATACTCGAAGGTATCAAAGATGTTGCTTGTATTAAAATAATTAATAGTGAAATAATATTAAACCCAAATGCAGAACTGGTAACAGGTAGTGGTATTCTTCCAAAAAACGGAGACCCAATATTCATAAAAATGAATGACTGCAAAAGAGTTTCAACAATTATAAATGGGAATCGCACAGATTTCTTTGATATGATATTATTAAATATAAATGATAAAAATGTAAATTTGACGGAACAAGGATTTGGTAATACTAATACCACATCTTTTAATATCAATGATCCTAGTGTTTATATATACAACCCAATACAATCCAATATCAAAACATTTCAATTTGAATTATATGATAAAAATAACAATTTACTAAAAATTGGAAGTGAAATACTTCGTTTTTCTATAACTCTTTGTATATACGATTACAAAAGAAAAGTATCTCAATATTAATCAATATAAACCTTATAATCTACATAGATATATACCTACATATCTGTAAAACTATAATGATTTTTCGTAAGAAATTATTTTTGATTGTTATATTTATATCGTGCTCATCGGTTAATTCATTCCAACTTACAATGATGTTGCCTAAGCAAAATAAAATACCTCATATTTCAAATCTACATCATTATTATAGATTGAGTCGTCCTGAAAGTATACCTTATGAATTTGGACTTCCTCTCATGGGGAGTTATTTATCAACAAATAGTATTAATGTTATAACAAACCCATCAATTATATTATTAGGAATTTTAAGCGTATTGATAGGTTCTAATAGCATGATTATAAATGATTATTTTGATTATAGAAATGGATGCGATAGAAAAAAAGATGATAAAATATTAAATCAAAAAATAATAAAACCAGAAGAAATTCTCCATATATCAAATATATTGAATTTACTATCCTATTCTTTAATTTGTTATTTTGTAAATGATGATTTGATAAGAATTATATTATCAAATGCTATTATATTTTCATATATATACACTCCAATATTGAAACCTATTACATTAATTAAAAATTTGAGTGTTTCATTAATAATTACACAATCATTAACTATGGGAGGACTTATCACAAATACAAAACCATATTCTCTTTTACCCGCAGCAATATATCTTTTCAATTTTGTAATGTGGCAAGAACTTCAACTAGATAATCTAGATATGTGTCACGATAAACGATGTGGTATAAAAACATTTCCTGTTTTGTTTGGATATAGAAAAACTAACATATTATCCTTATTATTTCTAATGGCCGGTACATTTATACCATTCGGTACAAAATCACATCTATTCATTTTGTTGCAAACTCCAATAATTATCAAAACATTTTCCGCAATTTGTCTTAATGAAAAACTTCCCAAAAAGGAAATAAAAATGTCTAGGCTAATTATTTTATTATCGGGAATACACATGAGCCTTTTATCATAAAAATTGATAACGCTATAGATATATTATGTCATTATAAAGTATAATATCAATATGATTTTGATGTTATTAATAAGTTTAAGTACATTATATCAACCTATTGTACAACATAAACATTTAAAATATAAATATACTCCAATAAGTTATTATAATTTTGAGAAAAGGAAAACAAACTACGAGCGTATGGAAAAGGTATCATTGATATCATTGATAAAATCAAATGGTAATTATATTGTGATAAAAAATAATCCTAAAACAAATGTTCTAGATTATTTAGAACAAAATAAATTAGATGAATATGAACTGTTTACAATATTAAATGAGTGTTGTAAAAGTATTATGATGTATCATGTTTTATTAAATTGCTATCATTCTAATACGACTATTGGAAATTTTGATTTATACGATGATAATACATGTAACCTTTCAACAGTAGGAGAAGATAATCAAGTATTAACAAAAAGATATAATGTTATTGATTATGTGATGTTCTTTGATTCATTTATAGATACTTTGTATTTGAAAAATGTGCATTTTATTGTATTTGCTAAAAAATTTCAACAGTCTTTTATGAAAACTTTGTTTAATACAAAAGATTGAATAGGAAAAGTATTTGATTTTTCGATATTTGTTTGATATATAAACTTTATTTTTTTATGTTTTTTCATGAGAAAAATTGATATGCTGTTTCAAACAAATATTTGACGCATTGTGATCAACCAAATACTATGCCTCCTACTTCTTTTCCAAAGCCTCGTGGGCGTCCTCCAAAGCACGCGTCATCATCTGTTAAAATTGATGGTGTTGTTAAGCGCGGTCGTGGTAGGCCTCGCAAGAACGCTATTGGTGCTTCTGCTGCTGCAACTGCTGCTGCCTCTCCTTCGGTGTCTACTAGCAATATCTCCTCTTCTGCTAAAAATGAATCGCCAGTAGATTCTTCGCATATTCTCGGTAATCTCATCACTGCTGAAATCAGCAAAATCGCAAATAATGAGATCAACAAGGTGATGCGGTCACATGACATGCGCGTGATCATTAACAAAGAGATTACTCTTGCTTTCGCCAAATATCACAAAATGCAAGAAGATCAGCAAGATGGTGGAGACGATGATGACGAAGAAGCTGACGAAGAAGCTGGCGAAGAAGCCGACGAAGAAGACGATGGAGAAGTTGACGAAGAAGCTGACGAAGAAGGCAACGAAACCGAAGAGGAAGATTAATAATAGTAGAATGTATTAAATGTTTCAAGTCGTTTATTACATTTTTTTCATATAATACAAAAAAGTACATATCACATTATAAATCATAATAAATCAAAACGTTTCAACCTGCTATAAAAAATATCAGATATGTACTTTTTTCATCAAGAGTGTATAAACAAATATCCAATAGCAAAATGTAAAAATATCATTAACACCCAAATAAAATATAAATGTTCATCTTCTATTGAAAAGTAAACACTCGAGGGATCAAATGAAAAGAAATTTAACATAACCCACATTACATTGAATAAAGCAGTTTCAAATCCAATATTATAGAATATCTTTATTTTTTCATAATTTTCCATCATTTTGAAAAAATAATAAACAAATGGTAAAGCATGAACTAAAAACATTGATATTTCAATATCAGCTTCATTAAAGAATGGGGGAATATTAGGAAATGTTTTGACTTTGTCCCGATGTGCCATATGTAAAATGTAATAAGTTATAAATATAACTGTAGTATTTATGAAAATAAAAATTTCAAAATATAAATCTCTGTAAAATAACACGTTGATCAATATCAATAACAAGTTCCAAAATGTATATTGTTTTAATGTTGTTATGACATATTTATCAATATTTTTATTACCATTTGACAACTTACTTATTGCGTTTTGTAATAAAACAATAATCATTCCAACCATAATAATTACATATTGGTATTGCATGATTATATTTAATACTTGTCAATATAATTTATTTCTGGTTTAATTTATATAAGAAATTATACAATATATATTTTTATAAATGATACCTAGATGTGTTCATCAAACATGGCGTTCCGCGGAACTCCCAGTATTGTTTCAAAAAATTTATGAAAGAAATAAAGAAGAAAATGATACATTTGAATTTAAATTATGGAGTCATTTACCAGGTAATCCAGATATTGATAACTTTTTAAAAAGAGAATACCCTGATATTTTTGCAATTTATGAAAAAACACAATTTGGAGTTCAAAAATCAGACATTGCCAGAATTGTATTATTATACCATTATGGAGGAATTTATATTGATTTGGATATTATGTGCTTAAAATCTCTTGATGATGTTATCGATACACATAGCGATAATGTCTATTTGTGCATGGAACCAAACGAACAAACCAAAACAGTATTTGATAAGGAAAATGTATTATGTAATGCATTTTTTGCAACACCTGCAAAACATGATATTTTTAAACAAGCCATTGAAGAAATTAAAAAATTATATGATTGTCATGGAGATGTTATTTTCAAGATTTTTAACTGTTTTGGTTCTGATCTTATGACAAAAGCAATACATATTGCCGATAAAAACTATGATACTTGTAAATTCGTAAAAAGAGATTTAATCTTTCCAATTTGTGATCCCAAGTTGCAAAAATTATCATGTCACAAAAGAGACATTGATAAAATAAAAATAGGTAGATACGGTAAGGCGTGTATGGTCCATTATTGGATACATAGCGATTTTGAATCTAAAGCACTATTAGATACTTTTCAATATGATGAAGGAAAAAATTTTGATTCTAACATTTTTCGTTTTTTCCAAGAACTATATACAAATGATCCGTATTTGAAAGAGTAAAATTATCAAATCTATAAATTTTCTTGATACGTAGATATCAAATTTTTCATAATATCTTTCATGAAAGTTTTATGTTCATCTTGTTGGTATAAAAACTTTTTGAAAAACTTTAAATACATTGTTTTTAATCCTAATTCACATAATTCGTCGTTTGTGAATTTTCCAAGATAGATTGTGTGTGTCTCGTCATTTTGTTTTTGAGAATGCAAAGAACCTCCTATTTCAAAGAAACATTTTTTACATAAAAGATGACCACAATCCAATGCTACAATTGAAGAATGTGTTTCATAACATATAACACATTCTATTTCATTCATACCATATATTTCTCTCCCATGTGGTTGCTGTAAAGAAAAACGACAAACGTGACATGTGATAATATCATTATGATTCGACATAATTATTTATCATATTAAACTAATAAAATCATTTTTTGAAAATTGTGTAAAATATTGAGATAAATATATGCAATATAATATTAAAATGAAAAAATCATTATGTATTCGTAATACAAGTTCGTGGAGTGATTTAAAACCAATTCACAAATTCGATTCTGGAAAATTCGATAAAAAAGTAATATTATCAAATTTGTACTATCTATCTCCAAAAATGCAATCATTAATTCATAAAATTCAAGAATTGGATAAAAAAGATTTACAAGAAAATGGAACATATTATAAACATGTCATTTATAGTGATGTCACAGGTAGTTATGGTGCTAAAATGGTGGCATCTGTACTTTTAGCCAACGATGATTTTAATCTAGTATTCGGTCGAAATATGAAATTCGATACCAATAAAAAATTTAATAATAACTTTTCATTTGGTTTATTGACAACATCAACTGTTTTTCAAAAACCAATGCCTGCAAAATTAAAAAAAGATATACTTAATAATTTTAACCAGCGTCCAGAAAACACTTATGGAAATAATATGAGATTTATTATAATTGACTCTGGTTTTAAAGAAGGCATTGATCTTTTTGATGTCAAATATATGCATATTCTAGAACCATTGACTACTAAGGCAGAACACACACAAGTTTTGGGGAGATGTACAAGATATTGCGGACAATCTGGTCTACCTTTTGAAAAAGGGTGGAAATTACATGTATACCGTTATAATTTAATGTATGATCAGGAAAAAACCGTTCATGATTTATATTTACAATATTGTGATAAAAATATAAGTGCTTTAAATTTTGTAGCAGATATAGATGATTTATTTATTTCGTGTGCAGTCGATACTCCTCTTACATTAGACATACATAATTTAATGGATAATAAGTTTTATGAAGAAATAATTGATTATAAGAAAAGAGAGAGTAATGCTGTTGAAAAAACAAAAAAACATATTGCATTAAATAATATAAAAGGAAAAATATATTCAAATAACAAATCAATAGTATGTGATAAAAATAGATGTGATGAAATTCCAGATGTTATTTTACTACTTTCCGCTATTTTTATGTCAAACAATGAGTTTTTAAAAATTCTTAAAGATCAAAATCCTCGTGAAAAATACTGTAAAATGCTAAATAATCAAAGTTATTGTAATATAACTCAAATGTTAACAAATAATGAGGTTGCTATTTTCAAAATATATGGCAAAGATTTTTGGAAACAATACAACGATTTGAAAAGAAGCAAAACAATACATCCAGACAATGTAAAAATGATAGAAGAATATGCATTAAAATATCAGCATATCTCTAATAAACCTATTGTAAGAAAGAATGTTCCACCCACCACAAAAATGGATTATATGGATCTATATAAATATGTCACTACAAATTATTCCAACTATAAATGGATTAAAACAAGTGTCAAAAATGGTTGTAAAGAAACTGGTGATATATCAAACAAAGATTCTAATATAGTACAGTATACAAATACACAAAATTTCATAAGAGATTTTTTGACACCATTATCACCATACAAAGGTATATTTTTATATCATAGCGTAGGTTCAGGGAAAACATGTACTGCGATTGCAACAGCGACGTCGACATTTGACAAAGAAAACTATACTATACTTTGGGTTACACGTCATACATTGAAAAATGATATATGGAAAAACATGTTTGATAAGATTTGTAATGTAATTATACGAGATAAAATACAAAAAGGAATGAAAATTCCTAGAGATATGAAGGAAAGAATGAAGTTATTAGGTAAAAATTGGTTAATGCCAATATCATACAAACAATTTACTAACATGATTCGTGGTAAAAATAAATTATACGAAGAGATGGTGAAAAGAAATGGTAAAAACGACCCTTTTAAAAAAACCTTTATAATAATTGACGAAGTACATAAAATATTCAGCAATTCTTTGCCACCTTTAGAAAGACCTGATCAAAATATATTGCAAAAAATGGCCCATGAATCATTTGAAAAATCTGGTAAAAACTCTTTAAAATTAATGTTAATGAGTGCTACCCCAATAACAGAAGACCCTATGAGTTTTATAAAAATCATGAATCTTATCTTAGAGAAGAAAGATGCATTTCCCACAGATTTCGAAACATTTAAGAAAGAATTTTGTCAAACAGATGGAAAAATTACAGATGAAAGTGCTACAGTTATTCTTAATAAGGTTGCTGGACTAATAAGTTATATTGATAGAAAGAAAGATATCAGTTATTTTGCACAACCAGAAATAAATGACGTTATTGTTCATACACAATATGTTGAAAATAACGATATGATTAAGTTAGAAAAAAATAAATTAATATTAGCAGATCTTGGAATGAATATGAAACAAGAAAAAGACAAAAACAAATTAGAAATCCTAAAAAAGAAATATATGGTTACAAAAAGATCTATTAAAAATATGGAAAAATCATTCAAATCCAATAATACTATTGATTATATTAATCAATGCCTATAACTGTAACAATAATCTAGTAGACAATCTTTATTACTTCTTTTCATTGAAATATAATTATTTTTATTTGTTTCACATACAAATGGTTTTTGAATTTTAACACAATATACATTGCCATATGTATCTTTCATTGTTTTATGTTCTATCATTGTTTTTATTATAATATAAGTTATTTTTAATATACTTTAAGAACATATTTGTTATGGATGGATATAGTAGATACAAACACTGTTTATTTCCTTTATTTTTATATAAAAGGTATGTGTGTTTATTGATGACATTAAATTGCATTATTTTATTATATATTTATAAATTTATATACATTATATATTACTATTATCGATGCTATCTACTGAAATATATGTGTCTTGATTTACATCCATTACACAGCCCAATGATCCCCATGCTACTAATAATGTAAATTTTATGAATACATAATTTTTGAAAATATTGCCCAATAAAAAAGAAAATCGAATGTATAATTAAAATACTAAATGGATAAATATTTCACAAATCCAGAAATAGCAAATATATGCTGTGGAATTGTTAATAATAAAGTAAAAATAGATTATGAAAATGATTTAATAATAGAACCTAGTGCAGGCAATGGAGCGTTTATTCAACCTATACGACAAATGTGTAAAAATAATATTTTTATGGACATTTTGCCAGAAAATAAAGATGTTAAAAAGAAAGATTTTCTGTCCTTTTCACAAAACCGAATAGAAAACTATCAAAGAACACATATAATTGGTAATCCGCCATTTGGTTTTAAGGGTTCTATGGCTATCAAATTCATTAAACACGCTTGTACATTTTGTGATACATTTTCATTTATATTGCCAAAAAGTTTTGCTAAAGAAAGTATGAAGCATTCTGTTCCTTATCATTTTCATCTAATACATTCTATAGATATACCCGATAATTCTTTTTATTACAATGGGGTTGTATATAATATTCCATGCATATTTCAAATATGGGAAAAACGAAATTACATGCGTAAACTAAAACAACGGGTGTCTCCAATTGGATATAAATTTGTCAGTGATTCTCGCGATGCTGATTTTGCTATTCGACGAGTAGGTTATTATGCTGGAAATGTATATTTTGATAATTTGAGTGAAAAAAATATCAACAGTCATTACTTTATTAAGTTACAAAACAAAAGAGATAGAAAGATTATTCACAATATACCATTAAAATCAAATGGTTTTGTGGTTGGACCAAGAAGCATTTCTAAGAAAGATATTGTTTTACAATTAAATAACATGTTAAAAAAAGTACATATCTCTGATTTTTCATAAAAAAGTTTATAAATTGTATTATGTTGTAAAAAACGAGTGATATGTACTTTTTTAAGAATCATATAAACATTATAAACATTTTAATTATTATGGTATAATAGATGTCATATACATCTAGTTTTTTATATTCTATACTTCCACTTATAATAGGACATCGATGTATTCCTCAATTTGCTCCAGAAAATAGTTTATCTGGTATTACAATTGCAAATAAAATGAATATAAGAGGTATTGAAGTAGATGCAATGCTTTCTAAAGACAACATCCCTATAATATTTCATGATTACACATTGGATAGGTGTTGTGGGAAACCAGGCGGTACTGTGCGAGACAAAACTTATAAACAATTGTTAAAATACGATATATCACATGGGTTTTATATTACAAGCATGTTTGATAACGAACGCATACCTATGATGAAAACTGTTATTAAGATGTGTGATGAATTAAACATGATATTAAATATTGAAATAAAATGCCATCATAATGATATTATAACTCCTGTGATAATTTGTAATTACATTAAAAAATATGGAAATCCGCAGAAAATAGTAGTTTCATCATTTAACGAAAAATCATTATTGATTGCAAAATCGATATTAAAAGAATATGAACGAAATTTGATAAGTGATCTAATTCCCGTGGATTATCTCAAGAAGATGAAACAATTGAACTGTACCTCTATTGTTTTGTCAAGTGAAAAAAATAATTTCGAAGATATATTAGATCTTCTAAAATACAAACATCCTGTATTTGTGTTTACAGTAAATGATTATCAAGAATGTCGAAAATTTATTTCAAATGGCATCGGCGTGTTTACAGACAATCCATATACCATTTCAAAATTTTTCTAGCAAAAATCTTATTTTTTCTGCAATCGAACAAGAAGATAAATACTTGTTCAATTTCTTAAACCATTGGGCTATCGACGCCGTCATCACGATGTTCGACGCCGTTATCACGATGTTCGACGCCGTCTTCACGATGTTCGATACCGTCTTCACGATGTTCGATACCGTCTTCACGATGTTCGACGGCGTCTTCATCATGTTCGGTAGCATCATCGCGATGCTCTTGGGTGAAACGGAGAACGATAGATCCAAGCGAGTTTACATCATTGGAAACAGTTCTCCCGACGAACAGAAGAAGATTCGCATCGCGAATTGATTGGTTGATGAGTCTCCCAATACTCCCACGCTCGCTTTCATCGCTCTCTTGAATATTTGTCATGATGCTTCTCCACTTTTCCTGATCTAATATGCGGTAAATGTATGTCATATCTCCAGTCGACACAAACTTGATCGAGATCGTTTCTGTGTGAGGATCGACATATATTAAAGAGATCGATGAACTTGAGAACCTGGTGATGTTGTA
>Ga0129333_10007334_pt1 | contig 10413 bp, 6 predicted proteins | sample CPB6_08_DNA_FD_94474 | JGI IMG/M metagenome (GOLD analysis project Ga0129333, IMG submission 94474) | Freshwater to marine salinity gradient microbial communities from Chesapeake Bay, USA - CPBay_Sum_0.6_0.8_DNA | ecosystem: Environmental > Aquatic > Marine > Coastal | place: USA: Chesapeake Bay...
CAACCGAAAAATAAAAATATTTCTCAAGTGATACGAGAAGGAGGTTTTGCCTTACGTGTTGTCTCGATGTTATATGATCGAGGACATATGTATGGAATCAGTCATCTGTTGAAATACTTATCTCAAAATGTCAAAAATGTCATTGATTTCAACGCCTATTGTCCTTTCTGTGAAAAACGAGGAACCCGAGAACTACGAAAAGCCTCTACGAGTTTAAAACATATTCAAGATTGTTGGAGATATTACCGACATCGTACTCCGTGTATGAAATTGTATACCATTCAAGATCATCGTCAAAAGCAAATGGAAATGGGGGTCATTCCTGTTCAAATGATGTATAATGTGGAAGCACGGTGTAAATTACATTGTTGTATTTATTGTTATGAACCGGTCCCTCAGGAAGATTATATCTTTCATCAATGTCGTATTACCTGTCGACGAAAGAAAGAAATTTTACCCGCGAGTCAATTGTATGTCTATGATTTAGAAGCAGCACAAATACCTGTTCCTCAAGCTCCAGGGTCGTATTATCATGTGTGTAATATGGTTTGTTTTCGTAAAATGTATCCAGAGACAGAAGAAGAAAAAAGAGGATTTACCTTTTTGAATGAATATGAATTCATGGATTACGTAATTAAAAACTTGAAAGATATCGTGATTATAGCTCATAATGGAGGTTCCTATGATCATCAATTCGTGGTTCGTTACCTGGAACGCTTAAAAATAGAACATCAATTTATTCCTTCCCCTAATAGTTCCCATAAATTTTTATCTGTTCATATCCAAGAAAACAATATTCAATTCTTAGATTTTATTTACTTTTTACCTGGTTCGTTACGTTCCATTAGTGATTCGATGGATATAGAAAGTGGGAAAGGGGATTTTCCTCATCGGTTCAATACGAAAAAAGAAATCGATTATGAAGGACGAATTCCTCCTATGGAGACGGAAGAGGATTATTGGTGTTTAAAAACAAAACGAAGTCAGAAAGAAGTCGATGAAATGAAACAATTTTACCAGGAACAATGTGAGATTTATTGTACTTGTACCGTTTGTTTGGTATTACAAAACCATACTTGTCTTTCTTGTCATAAGAAAACCTGGGTAATGAAAGAGATTATGGAACAATATTGTATGCAAGATGTCGTGGTATTGGCTCAATGCTGTGGGAAGTATAGAGAACAATTGTTAGAAATGAGAGAACAGGATCGGGAACAACAAACCTGGAATCCGATTAATATTGATCCTTTTCAATACTTGACGGTCCCTCAATTAGCCTTGAATATCTTGATTTCAGGATATGAAACATCCCCTTTTTTCAATTTAAAAAGCAAAGTACGATTAGGTCAATGTCCAGAAGCGATTGATTGGTTAGAACGAATGATGAAAGACCAAGAGATTCATATTAAACACCGTATGAATTCCACCCATGAATATTTTGATTACGAGATTCAACAGTTTGCGGATGGATACGAGGTGGAAACTCAAACCTGTTATGTGTGTTTGGATTGTTCCATTTGGGGGTGTGAGAATTGTCATTACCACAAGATGAATCACGAACCGGAAAAACTTCATCCTTACTTTCCTACCATGAATTATCAAGAAGTGTATGAAATGACGGAAGGAATTATTCAACAGTGGCAAAATCGTGGAGGTATTGTGGTTCGCAAATGTCAAATTCAACGACGAGATATGACACCCTATGAACAAAAATGTTATATCATGCATCCTATGTCGACTTACTTTTATGGGGGAAGAACCGAAGTATTTCAATTGTATTACAATTCCAAAGCCACGACTGATCAAAAGTTACAATATCATGATGTTTGTTCCTTGTACCCTTATGTGTGTGCCTTTAAGGAATTACCCAATGGAGAACCTCAATTCATACTGGGAACTCATGTAGAACCTGACCGGTTGTTTCATTTGAATCCTCAAATCAAATATTGGGGGTATATTTCTTGTCGAGTGAAACCGAACCCGGATTGTTTGATTGGATTTTTACCGAGTCGTAAGGAAGGAGGACGATTGCAATTTTCGCTAGAAGAACAAGATGGGTGTTGGGGGTTAGAGGAATTAGAGTTGGCGTGGAGACAAGGGTACCATATTTTAGAAATCTATGGAATCATTCATTGGGATCCAGACCAACGTTCCAATCAATTGTTTCGCCCGTATGTGGATTTTTTCTTGCGGATGAAACAAGAATCCGAAGGGTGGAAAAAACTAGGAGCCAGTCAAAATGATCCAAGTGAAGAAGAACAAGATCGTATTGCTGCGACATTGTTTGAATCCAATGGTCGAATTGGTCAAATACGAAAAGAGCGAGTCAAGAAAAACCCGGTGAAACGTATGTTGGCGAAATTGTTTTTGAACTCTTTGTGGGGGAAATTCGCCCAGAAACCAGAAAGTGAAGTCCATACAACGATTTATGGATTAAAACAATTTTATCGTATTTGGCGAGATAAACAGATTATTCAATCGACGATTCAGTTTCGTCAAATCAATTCCGAGATTTTCAAGGTCATCTATGAGATCAATAATGAATATGTACGATCCAATAGCCGTGGAAATATGGCGTTGGCGGCGAAAGTGACCGAACACGCTCGTTGTGAATTACATAAACAAATGTTACGGATTGGTCCGGAACGTATTTTGTATTGTGATACAGATAGTTTAATCTTTCATTGGCCGAAGGAGGGGGAAGACTTAACTGGAATCGGGTTAGGGAAATGGACGAATGAGTATCCGAATGATACCATTGAAGAGTTTTATGCGTTGGCTCCGAAATTCTATTTTTTGCATTTGGAATCAAATAAACATTGTTTGAAAATCAAAGGAGTTCAACCGATTTTATCGAATGTTCACCGTTTGCAGCGAACTCAATTTCGCGAATTGTTGCATGATGCCGTATTGATTTCAAACGAGGAGAAGAAACGAAAAGAAATTTGGATGGAGTATATGTCTATCTACGCGAATTGTCAACGAAATCTAGGAATCAATTATGGAGTGATGATGACTCGATATGGAGTCAAAGCCGCACGTGTCATGATTACGAAACGTAAGATAGTAAAAGTCGAATCCATTGATTGGAATACATTAGTTCAATTACGGACAACTCCTTTAAAATAAATACGATTTTTTCTTAAATGTAGCTAACACAATTACCACCTGCTTCAAATACAATCTTGGCATCCTGTTGCCAAATGGCTAAAATTTCTACCTTTGCGCCTGTTTTATCTACTTTATGAGTCATCATATGCATATTTTGACATTGAAAGAACAATTGATTGTTGACAATGGTAGTACCACATCGTGCGGAACCTCCTTCGAGGACAAAAGTATCCAAGTTAAAACAAATATGAAAGGTTCCTTCCAAAGGAGTGAACTTGTTCAAAACACCACGAGTTGTACGAGTACTAATGCTATTATTTGAACATACTTCTGGAGGACATCGGACCCCAGCAGTTTTTAATTTTGCTTCTTGTCCAGAGGTCGCAAGATAGCGGGCATTTTTTGGATCCAAATCCACGGAAGCAAAGAAAGGGTTTCCAGTGATGGTTTGATCGTCTAAGGCTTTCAAAGGAATAAAAGCAGCCAAAAAGCCATCTTCTAAACAACTATAATCAAAGAAGGATTCTAAGTTATCATTCATCTGAGTTGTATTGATTAAAGGACAGAAATAAGGTAGTTTGGCAGTATAATCCGCAATGGTTTGAACTCCTTTTTCATTTTCCATCAACAAAGTAGGTAAATCACGAATAGGAGTGCGTGGAATAAATTCATTTCCGATTTTGAGTTGAAGGTTAATATTTTCTCCTTTTTTGGTGGAAAGGGCATTTTTAATGACATAGGCCCCTCCCACATCAAAAGAACCTGATGTACCTCCTGTATTGGGAGTAGGTAATTCTGGATCATATTCCACGGAGGCGAAAGGGTTATAAAAGGCCAACGAATTATAAGATTGACCAGTGGCGTCTCCAAGTAACTGTTGAGCAGAACGAAATAATAAGGTTAAATTATTCACAGAAGCTCCAGTGACTGTGAGTAATTGATTTTGAGTGATACTTTCGACAGCCATTTGGTTCACACTTCCTGTGAAGGTAGTATGATAGGAAATCGCCCCTTGAGAAGCTCCTTCCAAAATTTGAGAAGTGACGGCATCCGGAAGAAGAATTTGTTCGGTAATGAGTTCGACATTGGAAACCCCATACAAGACTTGAAAGGTGGACATTTGTAGACCGGTAGGAAGATTATTCATAGATCCTGCACAAGTACGACGAGATTGAGCGACAGCACTCTTTAAGTAGGTACCGTAACAACTTTCATATTCAGGAACGTAATAAGTAGGAGTTAACCCATTTTTCACTGTCCAAGGTTCCTTCACAGGAACATATTGAGGGATTGGAATACCTCCTACTGTAGAAGGATTGACAGTTTCCAAGTAGGCCACTTCAGTACTTTGTGATGTAGCACTTGAACCAGCATACCCGTAATTTGTAGCGGTTGACCAAGGTTTCTTCTTATCCGTTTCATCTTTATTTCGCATTGCTTTGATCCCTACCACATAACCAGTAGGTTCTGGTGTCAGTCCATATTCCTCACTACTCCCTCCCAGAATACTCATAGGTAATTTGGTAGAAAAACCTGGACAGTGAACGTTGCTTATAGGGTCACTGGTTCCATCCGTTTTTTTGTGAGTATACTCACTATTCGTGTGATATTTTCCTTGTGCTCCTACTCCTACATTCGTTACTTTGGAGGTTGTGTTGGTTGTTCCATCGTTAGTGATGGAAAGCTGAGGAGTATTGGAATGAAGCATAAAATGAGTCCCTTTACAAGCATTGGAATTATAACAAGTGGATAATTTCAGTCTGATGTAATCGGTTATATCAGGATTGGTTTCGAAATAATTAATAAAATCAATATCAGTCAATTTCAAATAATTTCCACGAAAATCAGGTTTATCCGCTGTTACGGATTCTGTAAAAAAAGGAAGAGTTCTTTCCATTCCAAGAAAACGATTTGGAATCATGGAAATTCTTTTTTCCCCGTAAGCCGTTCCTGTGTATGGAACATAATCTCGTATCGTCCCAGGGACACGACGACAAGGATCCATAGTGACATAAAACGCTTTTTTCGCATCTCGTAAATCAATTTCAATCCATGCTTTTCCAGGAGCAATGAGCATATCAGGGAACATTTTATCCGCTCCTAACCCTAATATTCCAGATAAAAGAGGAGTCACTACATTTAAATTGACTGTTTTCATCGTTGTCGTATTAGCATAAAATGCATTTGTATTCAACAAATAATCATCATAAGTCAAGTTACTTCTCATTCCGATCGGGATACTTTTGCAATTCGAGTAATAACGTGAAACATCTTGCATACGTTGATTGGAAAGAGAAGGAAGAATTACTTGTTTCTTTGGAATAAAATATGGCCATACAGCGGGAGTATAGACAGAATAACTTTGATTGGCAGCTTGTGCTGGAGTTGTAATGACGTTTTGTTGAGCAAGAATTCCTTCATGTAAAACAACTTCTTTTACATATTGAAAACCGTTGGCTTGTTCAGCCATTGCCTCTGGATCAACTCCATCGTTATTTTCACCAGGTTCAGTATCTGTCGCGCTTCCATAACTAAACGTACAATCTGCCAATGCAGACAACAAAATGTTTTGAGCTGAGGTAGGAATTTGAGTCCCATCATGAAGAATATGATATGCTTTATTCACTTGATCGGCGACCCCATTCGTACTGACAACCACAGAAGGGGTTGTTAAAAAAGCACCAGGAGGTAAATATTTATAAACACTATCAATTAACACATCATCAATATTGTCACTTCCACCTCCCGAGGAATAGGATTTTGAAGTGGATCCACTTCCTAATATTACTCGATTCGCGTCAAAGTCTATTTTATGAGAAAGATTCCCAAAGAAAACATTGGGTTCACTAGCGGCATCCAACAACATTTGGGGTCGATACATAGTATTTCCCATACAATCTACCATGGGAGGTTTAATAAAGTTGGTGTGTAAAGGTCCGTCTTCTGGGACATAAGGATTGGGGTGAAAGAAATGAAAAGGATCTCCATTGATTCCTAGTTTGATCATCATATCTTCATAAATTTCCGCATAATTGATAATCTTTTCTACCGGGTTTCCATTGACCATGAAACGAAAGGCTTCAATGATTCCATTGGCTCCACTACGACCAAAATTCAAATAATCGGCAAAGGGGTTCAAGTTTTTAATGGACAGTTGGAATTGAAGCATGGTTTGTTTGGTGTCTAAGACAGACCCATGCATTGCTGTATCTAAAGGGATTTTAATCGTTTGACCTGGGATATATTCGTTGGAAGAGATGGCATTGGTAATACAACGACGTCGATAGACAGGAATCGCCGCGGGTTTGGCTTCGTAATGTAGACCAGCTGGGATCGCACTCATGGAAAAAGGAAAAGTAAGAAAGAGGCGAAAAACGAAAAACAAAAACACATTTTATTTACAAAAAGGACAAAAAAAAATTTACGCCTTGATTGGGTCGTAATAAGGAGCCACTCGAACATGCTGTTTCACGGTTCCTTGTTTATAAGTGTGATGTATAGATTTTTTCCGGAGAGGAACTTGAACTCGTTTCGAAAGATTCTGTCTTGGGATAAGATGTCTTGGCATAGGAAATAATAATAGTAAGAGAAGAATAAAAAGAGGAAAGTGTTTTTACACCTTGGGAGTGACACCTGACATGGATAGGTCTAGTTGAATATCTTTGGATTCTTGTTTGGTTTGACGATCCACTACAAAAGCACCATAACAACAATCCACATGTGTACACTTTGAAGCAAACAATAAACGACCAAAATATCCCACGACAGTCGCTCCTAAAAAGGCTAGTGTCAAGGGGAGAACATAATCCGTCATGAAAGATTATCGAAGAAAAAAATAAGGAGAAGAGTGTGTGGGAACGACTTGGGAGGATGTTCTAGAAACAGTTTTTGGTTGGGGGACGACAGGGGGAGAAGGAGGGTCTATTGAGGGAGGAGGGGGTTCTTTGGTTTTTTTATATTGTTCATATTTTTCCAACAATTCAAAGTAATCTTGTTCCGTCAAAGCAGGTTTGGAAGGAACCTCTTTGGGTGGGGTAGGCTCGAGATGGGAAGAAAGGGGAGCAGGAGGAGGGTCTTGCGAAATAGGTTCGATAGGAGGAGGGGTCTCTTCTTTCAAAAGGGGAGGTTCTTCCGATTTGATTCGTTTTTTCTTGGGTTCTTCTTCTCCTTTTTGGAGTTTCATTTCCTCTTTGATTTTTCGATTATATTCCATCCGCAATTGAGCTTTTAATCTTTTTTCTTCTTCTTTCATCTCCTCTTTCATTTCTCTGTACTTGGTGCGATACTTTTTTAACCCTTCATTACACTTATTCCATTGTTCTTTTTTGATTTCCACTTGTTTACTCAAGGGTTCTTTTAATACCTCCTGTATAATTTGTTCTTCCTCTTTTTCCGTGACGGGGATCTCCATCCTTTTTATCTTTCTTTCTCTCTTTTCTCCATAAAATCACTTTTTTCGGAGACAAGAAAAAAAGGAAACAAAAATGAATGAATTATGGAGAAAACCAGATGTAGTTTACATAAACCAGTTTGATGGGTCTATGTTTCCTTATTTATTACAAAAAGAGATAAGTAATGAACAAAAAGAAGCGGTTGAAGATATGCGAAAACATTATTTTGAACATGAAACAGAAGATTCTACTCCTTTTACAGAGGTGGAATGTAATCAATTACGTGAAAAATTAGGTCCTTCTTTTGTATTAGAATCGTATGCTAAAAAAGAATTACGGAAAATATTGAATGAAAAGAAAGGAAAACAAAAACGCCAAGAAGGAATGCGAGAAGGAGATGTAGAATAGAAAATGTGTTTTGTCCTTCCCTGTTTCTTTTTAAAAAGGTTTATTATTTTTATGCAAGAAGTCGCTACTTTATATTGTTCCAGTCGTGAGACCTCCAACCAAAACTTACAAACATCCCTTAGCAATACCTACACAAGCGCTTTAGATACCCCAGTACAAACTTCTCATTCTCATGAGGAATTATATATGGCGTTGAAAAGTTTTACGTTTACCAATATGTTTTATAATAGTATGAAAACCTTTTCTATCCGTTTAGGGGTAGAATATGTGAACCCTACCAACACCAAATCCAAACGATATATTGAAACCTATCCTATGAATGAAGGGTACTTTCAAGTGAGTGGATTTCAAACTCAATACCATGATTCTATCAAAGGAATTCAAAGCAACAAAACACCTCCCCTGAATTATTGGGAGAATGGTTCTTTAAATTATTCTAATATCCCTGGCAGTCTTTTCTACACTACCTTTCAACGTCTGGTCTACAATGAAAATAACCAAAAGCTGTCTTTTGGAATCGATAGTTATGTTCTTACTTTTTTAACGGAAGAAATCACGGCTTCCAAAGCAGATTGTTGTATCCCCACTAAATTTTTAATTGAAATATTAGCAGATACAGAAGAAATTTATGATTACTTAGGGATTTATCGACCAGGAGATCCTTACCAAGGGTATGATCAAGGGAAAAAATACCTAGAAATCCCCATTTCCACCACCCAAGGATCTTCCGAAACAGATGAAGGAGTGAAATTGACCACCTATACCATTCCAGCCATCCAATATGAATTTGCCTGGCCTATATATTTACGAACCGTGGATTACATTGATATCATTTGTGATAATGTCAAGGCTCAAAATTACGCCTCCAGCAATCAAATATTAAGCACCAAACCTATATTATCTCGTATTCCTGTCCTCACCGAGTTTGGTCAAACGCAAACCATCCACTTACAAAATTTGAATTACGTCCCCATCTTACAAAATCAACTCAATCAATTACGAATTCAATTAGTCAATAACGATAATTTGGTCAACATGCAGAAAAGTTGTTATCTGTGTGAAATAGGAGTCTACCGACTCGAAATGCCGGATATTAGTCAACTGAAAGGTTCGTTAGATCAAGAAAGACACGTCCCTCCTTTGTTAGGAAAGAATTTATTCACGCAAGACAAACTTTCCTACGGTCAACACGTCACGTTAGATTCTTTGCAGGAGAAAGTTCTTGGAAAGAACAAACGGAGTGTTTTCTAAAATCATTAAATGGAGGTAAGCGAAGAGGAGAGAGAGATTACTCAAGAGACGTTTGCGCATTATTATGTTATGAACCCTAAAAACGACTCTTTTTTAGCTCGCCATCACCATCAAATTCTTCTTTCCGATTTCCATTGTTATTGTTACGGAAATAAAAGCGACGGTCAACGGTATGTTCGATTGTTTCAGTTCCAAAAAAAGAGTAAAGAAGGTTTTTATGTGTACTTGCAAGAAGAAAATGAGTGTATATGGGTACGTGATTTAGTCACTTTGCGTCGAGATGTGTTTGGGTTTATCGATCAAACCTCTTTGTTTCGTAGCTCGTTTTTATATGATCCTGTAGAGAAAAAGTTGTTTCGTTTACATTATTTGCATTACTTTTTATATTTTATCGAAGAGGAAGAAGATCAACCGGTAGGGTTAGTATCGGTGGAGAAAAAGAAACAGATTTTAAAAAAACTTCAAGCGCATTGTATGAAATTAGAAAAAAGCATTGTGTAAATTAATTTCTTTTTTGAAACATGAATTTATACAATGAACGTTTCTTTCAAGCCCCCTATAATATGCCTACCTATGCCAAAGGGATCGGGTTGACTTTTACCTCCGACCGAAACCCGACCTCGCGTACGAAAGATATGAGCAACCAGGTGATTCCTGGAATTAGTCATTCTTTGGCTCGAGTGACTCGTGGAATGCATGATCAATATACTCCTATGGACGAAGAATTCTTTTTTCGTAAGGGAGGATTAGCCGAACAAGTCCTAGGAAGAGCTCAATTTGAAGGACGGGTTCATTATCCTTACATGGGAAAAGAATCTATTTTACATAAAGAAGGGGCTCGGTTGGTTCTGACTGGAAATAACTTTTATTATCCAGAGGCTTCCTTCTTTCGAAAAGTTCATATGGAAACCTTGGAAGAATCTTTCTTTGGTCACATGTCAGATTTAATGAGTAAATATTTAGATGAAATGACTCCTGGGTTGGGTCCACGACAACGAGATAGTGAACTCAGTAAATTATTTGTCAAAGCCTACATGGGAAGACCAGGGTTGTTGGAATTTCTTGGGAAATATTTACGAACCCGAACGAATGAAGTCATTCAAGCGATCCCAGGGCAACCTCCGAACGGTCCTTTTAATGTTCCAGCCGCTGCCCCTGGTGGTCCTGGTGGTCCTGGTGGTCGTGGTGGTCGTGGTGGTCGTGGTGGTCCTGGCGGTCCTGGCGGTCCTGGTGGTCGTGGTGGTCGTGGTGG
>Ga0129333_10007336_pt1 | contig 10413 bp, 10 predicted proteins | sample CPB6_08_DNA_FD_94474 | JGI IMG/M metagenome (GOLD analysis project Ga0129333, IMG submission 94474) | Freshwater to marine salinity gradient microbial communities from Chesapeake Bay, USA - CPBay_Sum_0.6_0.8_DNA | ecosystem: Environmental > Aquatic > Marine > Coastal | place: USA: Chesapeake...
GGATGCAGACCTTCTAAAAGATTAATAAACATCATCTCTCTACGAATTTTTGAGAGGCTATCATTACCACCTTTAACATAGTGATAAAGATTTTGATATTCTCTTCTTAAAGAAGTTCTTCCTCTACCATCAAGATCTTGACCAGTTGCAGACTCTCCCCCAATAGCCTCTCGTGATAAATTTTCTGAAAGATTACCACTATAAACATTTTGATCTTTCAAATCACCATAAGGAACTTCTCCTTCTGGTAAAAGAGAAATGACCGTCTCATCAAAATTCCAAATAAAAATAGACTTTAATGAATCATGTTCATATTTTTTAAGAACCTCAACCTTTTTTGCATTTGAACGTTGTTTGGATACAAGTTCTAAAATTTCAAATACAAATGGATTTACTGGTAATTCTGCGATTGGTTCTTTAATCGTCGCTGTCTTCGTCGTCATCGTCATTTTCAAATCGTACTGCTAAAATTTCATCAGGAATTAGATTTCCATTTTCATCAAACATTTCGGGATGATAGTTTCCTTGACTGTAAGATTTTTCAAACAAGTATTGTTTTACCAACCATCCAGCCATAAATCCAACTATTAAAAACAACAAAGTAATTAATGTTGATAGAGTTAGAGTTACTGCTAACATTTTAGTTCTCCCGAGATAATTTCTTTTTTACATCTAAGGAAACTTCTATGTAAAGGTGAAACTCTCTGCGGAAAAGAGAAATCATTTTACCAAAAGCAACCTTAAAAACTTTGCTCTTTAATGGTTCTCTTCTCCTTTTTCTTAAAAGTAATTCAAAACCTCTGTTTATATGAGGTTCATTTTTATTTAGAGACTTTTTTTCTCCTTCCTGGTCGTTTATCATAACTGTATTTTTGTGCATCTTCTAAAATGTCATTCAAATAATTTCTTATCTTTCTAGCTTGAGGTTTGGGAATATGCCCATATCCCTCTCTAAGTTGTTTGTGATTATTATCTTGACCTCCTTCTAGATAACCGTCCAATTCACCGACAATAGAGTCAATCTGATTTGCTGTAGAACTTTCAATAAACTGTTCCACTTCTATTTTTTTCACCCCACGAATTTTCAAATAATCATAAAACTTTAAAATAAACTGTCCTTTAAAAGCACAGTCAATTGCAGTCTCAACGTCAGCATAGATTTCACGAAGGTTCGTATCCATTAGATTAAATTATTTTCTTTTAAAAATTGAACAGTGTCTGTACAACCACCAATATGCTTTTCTTCAGAAACAACTTGAGGAAAAGTAGATCCATATCCAAATTCTGAGTAGAATTCATCTCTTGTGAAATCAGTGCCTAAAGTATAAACAACATGTTCAAGATTACATAACTCCAGAACTTGTTTAACTTTAACACAGTATGGACAACCATCTTTCGAATAAACTGTGAATTTCATAAGAATTAATAAACTTGATATTATTTAGATTTTTTCAAAACTTTTGATTTGATCTGATAATCCAAGTGGAGTTAAGTAATGGTAAAGATGTGTTCCAACATGCTTAACTTCTTTACTTAAATCATGATCTACATATATGTCTGTAAACTCACTTACTTTTTTACAAAAAAGATAATCCTCTCCCATATGAACATCTTGTTCTGAATAATACTTATAATCAAACCATGGTTTTTCTAGTTGTTCAAATAACTTCATTGAAGTGATACAAAGACCAAATCCAAGTGCGCCCACCTTTTCTAATCCACTAGATCCAGGACTTGTAATTACTGTATCATATGCTCCACTTTCTTCATGCAAATATCCAGCTGTATATTTGAATGGGGGTCTACGTGTAGAATAATTTACCCCAACAAAATCTAGATCATGATTCATAAGTCTATAAAATGAATGTGGAGGGAAGAACATATCTGAGTCCACCCAAATGATATGCGTAGCTCCTACTCTCTGAGCATGATTCGCAATACCATTTCTACCTTCATGAATATAAGTAGCAAACATAGTTTCATAGTCTAAAGAAATATTTACTTGTTGACTAAGTAAATACAAAAAACTTTTAACTACAGAAACATTGTACAAAGTATATACGGTATCTTGAGCTGGAGTTGCGATTAATATTTTTTTCATATGAAAGGTTTAGACCTCCACATATTATACAAAAAAATGGGAGATGTTGCAACACCTCCCATAGAATCATTAATTTGAGTTTGAAATTATGCCTGGGATTCTGACCAAGTGATTCTTCCTGATACTGAGAATGGAGATGCAAGAGTAATCTGAGATGGGTTTAGAGGTACTACCGCAAGAGTTAGTACGTCTGGACCATCTGGGAATGTACCGTCTCCACCAAGAATAGCATTTCCAAGAGATAGAAGATCACTAATATCTTGGGAGAAAGTATTAGAACTTCTTACACCACCAGAGGAGACCTCTGCACCACCAGATGCACGGAATGAGAAGATGTTAATTCCACTACTGATAGCATCTGTGTTTTGATGAGGAACTACCTGACTCAAACTTGGTTTACCTTGAGTTACCCAAGAAGTGTTATCCAACTGAGCATTCAGTATGAGACGAATATCAACGTCATGAGTTGTAAGTAGACCTACTCCCTTCAGATCAAGTTGCATTCGATTCATAATTTCACGAATACCAACTGCTCCAGTAAGACCACTATCAACAGAAGGTGCAAGACGAATTGAGATGAGTGGAATAAGTGCTGGGGGTGGAGTGTTATCACCAAAAGTATGATCAATATTCGATGAAGTTGAAGTTGGAATAAATCCGTTGTCTGCTAAAGATGGATAAGATGGATAAGTTGTTGAAGATGGTTCCTCAGCAAAGAAGAAGTCAACAAATGCTGCATCAGATACTGAAGTTACTCTCGAAACTCTATAAACATATGCTGCAGGTGAAGTAGCACCACCTCTATTCCCGATAACAGTAGATGTAATTGGTGTACCAAATGTTATATTTTGTAGAGTAGTCCAACCGCCATCAGTTGTTCTAACTCTATGGATAATTCGGTTACCATAACCAGTAATTAAAGTTGCGGCAACTGCGAATCTAAAGTTAGTTCTAATTGATTGAGTTCCAGAACCACCAGAAGTCAAATCAATTCTATTTGTATTATCAATCGCATCTTGTTCAGTATTAAAGAAGGCAATTCTTCTAGTAGTAAGAACTCTAGCATAGTAATATCCACCATCAGTCAACCCGCCAATTACAGCACTAGTAGTATCATATTGGACAAGCTGACCAGTAGCATAACCATGATCTGCAGCAAATTCGATGAAATCAAAACCAGTATTAACAGTAGTAAATGTTCTAGAATCAAAAGTTGTGATTGTAGAACTTGTAGTTCCATTAGCATTTACATAAGTATAAGTTGTTGCAGTGGTTGTAGCCCCACCAACAGTTACAGATTCACCTGAGAATGATAAAAGACTAGATGACGCTGTGAAAAGATATGCCTGGTCATCTTCAAATCTACCATCCATTTGAACAGTGGATCCCCAGTGAGCTAGTGATGGAGCAAATGCTGGAGATCCAACATTTTCAATTTCATATCTAGCAGGAAGGTTTCCTGATCTAAAGTATGCTTCATTCTTTTTATTATTGTGAATAAATTCATGAGCATAAAATACTTCACCACGAGCATCTTTAAATCCAAATCTTGCCTTACCAGCACCATACCAAGAATAATCGATGTAAACCATCTGAATTCTTGTTAGATCAAGAACATAACCATTTGGACCAGATCCATCGCAAGGATCGATACTAAAGTTTGCCTGTGCTACTTTATCATCAATAACCTTTGATGCAATTACTCCAGAGTTTGTAATTCCTCTATATGCTGGTTGAATATGGAGAGTAGAAGTACTGTCGATATTAACAACCTTATAAGTTTGACCACGAATAACAATACGATCTCCAGTAGATAACTGTTCGGTAAATCTAGTACTCGATCCAGTAATAAGATTAGACTTGTTAGTTACGGAAAGAGATCCTGAAATTTGAGAAACAGAATTTCTTCTTACAGCGTATAGAGTGGAACCATCATATTCCCAGAACAGTCCGTTTTGATCATCATACATTCCAGCTCTCATGTAAGAACCACCCCAGTTGCGAACAATCATTTCTGGGAATCCATTTGCCGAAAGATCTGCAGGTGCTCCATTCATTGTATATTTTAAACTTGTTTCAGATTCAACAGAGTCTACAGTAAACGTTCCATTATAATAATTAGATCCAACTCCAACTGTTGCACCTCTAATAGTGATGTCGCTACCCTCTTCAATTTCATGTCTATATCTAGTCTTAAGTGTAGCAGTTTGTCCAACAGCGGTGATACTTTCCACATCTATTGGAGGATTAAAGTTGATTGCAAACTGTGCTGATAATCCCTTACCAGACTGGTATCTAAAATATCTTCTAGTCTGACGAATTATCTGATTATCAGCAACTTTTCTAGCATTAATTTCAACACCACCATCATATGGTCTATGTAAACCATATGCTTCAGACTTTACATATAGTCCAGTTTTTAGTAAATATGTTAAACCAATACCACTATAAGACGGAGCGGTAACAAGAGTAAGTTGAGTATTACTTCCGACAGATGCAACCTCACCTTCAAAAGTTGTATTAATTCCAATATGAATTGGGAATGGATCTCCATTCTTAAACTGAGATAAGAATTGAGTATCTGTCCCAATAACTCTTGTGGATCCAGAGTTAATAACTATGGATCCAATTCCAATAGATTCGCCAGCCAAACTATAAGAAGTCAATCTATGCTCAGTACCAACACCAACTGCACCAAAAGTGATTGCAATTCCAGATAATGCTGCTGATAGATGAGTTGCTAATCCGATTCTATCCTTACTTGTACGAATAACATAATATTCTGTACCATCAACAATATTTGTAACATCAGTACCACCATTATTTGAATAAGTAACAGGAGTACCAGTGATAAATGTGTGGTTTGCAATGGTAATACTATTTGCAGAATCACCAGCTCCAACAGTTCCCACTGACGCTTCAGAGTCAAAGAGGTTCACAGTTGGAGCAATAGTAGATGATCCAGATACTTGTAAAGTAAATGATGTTGCTTTAGCATCTAATATTGAATTTACAACATAAGATCCATCAAGATCTCCGACAGAAGATAGTAGAAGTTGATGAGTACCTACTCCAGCAGAAGTAAGATTAACTGGAGATCCATTCAAGGTATCTGAAAGTCTGAATCTATCATCCTGATTTGTTACAGCATCCAAAATATAATAGGTTTGGTCATCAACCAATCCACCAACAATATCACCTGGATCCCCTGGATTATTATATGATACTTGCTGGCCAGCGGTTAATCCATGAGAAGGAATATAAATTGTATCCTTTGTAGAACTTACTCCCGTTGCTTCAAAAGTATGTGCCGTTCCAAGACCAGCATATCCAGTAAGGTTAACTCTTGTAATTGGACTTGATGTTAAAGAAAGTCCAAAAGTATTTGCGTCAACATAGTCAATATAATAAGTTGTTCCACTAGACAATCCAGAAATTGCCTCACCACTAGTATTAGGTCCAACTGGTCTGTAAGTGTATGCTAGGGCAACATTATTATTATATGGATCACCAAAAGATAATCCATGATTTGTAACGTTAATAGTATTTTTGGTAGTATTATCTTGAACTGGGAGTAAAATTGGTGCATTAGGAACAGTATTTGCAGTAAAATTGTACGCTACCGTTCCGCCTGCCGTTGATGTTAACCGACACTGTGTACTAGTAACGTCCCTAAAATATATAAACTGTGGAGCAACTCCAGACCACATATCACTAGATCTTCCAGTAGAAAGACCAGGTGTGGCGGTTCCCATAATTGTAGTATTATAATTAAGCGCAATCAGCGGAGTGGATGTCGTTGGTGCAGAGGTTCCATCACTACCACCCTCAAGGATTGTGTCGGGTCGAACTGCTGTTGCAGATTGATATACAACAGTAACTCTATCAGTACTACTATTGATCGCAGAGTATGTAAATGCTTTACAAACAGCAAATACACCAATTCCTCCAGGTATAGTTGATGCACCACTGGTTGTTATTGTTACAGCCGCTCCTCCAGCAGTAAGTGATAGTTGGAACGTACCAGTACTAGTATTTGAATTAACAACATAGTGTCTTCTTCTATCATTTAATCCTGCAGGAAGAGTTGTATCTGGTCCTTGAATAACAACTACAACATCACCATTTGAAAATGTATGCCCAGATGATGTGAAAGTATTTGTAGCAGAATCTACATGAGTACTATCACATGGTATAAATACGGACCTAAAGAATCCAGTATAATCCCATGGATCTACTGCAAGTACATTTGTTTGCCCCTCATTATATGTCTGTAGTGGATTAATTGTATATGCGATCCCAACAGTATCAATTGGGTCTATCAAAGTAGAATCAAAGGTAATAGTTTCAGTACCTACTGTGTTTACCAAGTAGAACTCTGAATTTGGTTTAAATCCAGATGGATATTGCATTGTTACGGTAACAGTTGTACCAAGACCAACAATATTTCCATACTGAAGTTGTGATCCAGCATAAAATCTACCTGGAATAATAGAAGTATATGGACCGTTGATAGTTCCAGTGGTGTTAGCTTCTACTTTACCATCAATAATGATGGTATCAACATCAGGTATTCTTGTAATAACATAACTTCCCTCTAGGGTTGGTTGATTAAGTCCTCTAACATCAATCGGAGTTCCTTTATTTTGTCCATGAGCAGGTGCTGTAATAATAACGGTTCTACTTCCAGAAGTTACGTTGATCGCAGTAACTGTTAAAGGAGTATCACCAGTTTTTGAATAAAAACCTGGAACATTATTAACGAGTTCTAAAGTTTCCCACTTTGTAGACTGGAGACCATATTCAAAGTCGGTATCGATAAGAGTTTGTGCTTGAGAAACTCTGAACTTAGATACTGGATCAGTAAAAGGTTCGGAAGGTTTAATTGCTACAGCATCATCTTCAGTAAAAATCTGAAGTTTATCTCCAGAACTCATTGAAGAGCAATTATAATTCAAGTTAATAGTAGTTAACTCGGTATCAGAATCATACGAAACACTCGCTGCTCTCAGGTTAGTGTCCGCAAAACTATAAATTGGTATATTGTCTGTTACGTTAGTAATCAGTAAGAGTTTACTTCTAGTTACATTTCCATTAATAATCACCTGATTAGTGGATGGTGAAAATGTATAATGATACTCCAGTCTTTTAGCCATGAGAAATAATTTCTAGTTTATTCTTTGGATTAATAATGATATTTAGGAAACCAAACTAAGTTCCCAAAACAACTGCATAAGCAATTGCATTAATTCTTGTAGTTAACTCTGTACCACCAACGGTAGATCCATCGTGAGTTAACACTGTCTTTTTATCCGTATCGTAAGTCAACTCTCCCTCAGCTCCAGTAAAAGTTGAGTGCTCTACTGTAGTCCCTCTTCTTATTTGAACCTGTTTGGTCATGAGTTGGCAGCAGCAAAGATCTATTTTTTATTTATACTAGAGCAACTGACTGGATACATTAAACTCATATATCATGCTATAATTAAACTATATAAAAATCGATATTTAATGAAAAGTATTCTCGTAGCAACTCCATGTGGGGATCTTGTACATACTGCATACTCCCAGAGTATTGTTGAAAATGTATTATATTTGGTTTCTAAAAAATATAGTTGCTCTATTACATACATGCCAATGTTTGAAACTTATATTCATAATGGTAGAATTGAAATAGTTAGGCACGCTAAAAAAATCAATGCAACGCATATCATTTGGGTTGATAGTGATATGTGCTTTCCAGCACACTCTTTTTATCAATTATTAAATCATGAATTAGACTTTGTTGGAGTTAACTATTCGACCAGAAGAAGTCCTCATCGATTTACTGCTGCAAATAGAAATGAAGATCTTGGTACATTCATTACAGTTCCAACAACAGAACACTATTCAACTGGATTGGAATCTGTAGATGGTATTGGATTCGGTCTATGTGTAACATCTGTTAGTCTGTTTGATAAAATCCAAGAACCTTGGTTCAGATATACTTATGTAGAAGAAAAAAATAGATATCGTGGAGAAGATTATCAATTCTGTTTAGATATTAAAAAATATACCAACGTATATGTTGACCACGATTTATCTAAAGAAGTATTGCACTTTGGATCAATCGGATATAACTACAAATGCCCCTTTGTAAGTGATAAGCACTCTTAAATCCCACATCTACCATACTTTATTGATCCAGGAAATTTAGGAACTTCTGGCCAAACAATGTTGTCTGGAAATCCTTCTTGTTGGGGAACATCCAAAAGTGCTTGGCGATAGTCAAGTACTTGTTGCTGCTGTTCAACAGTTAATGATGACCATCTAACTGGTGTATATCTATCAATGATTCTTTTAAGTGCTAGACTTCTTTGACTTCTTACGAGGGTACATTTCTCATCGTATGTCATCTCTGGTTGAGGAATCTCCCAATCATCACCATTCCATTTCCAACCCATAGCACCATCATGTCTGGGTGCAAGTTCTTCTCCTTCCAAAAGAATCGCATCCTCAGGAGAATCTAATACGCAAACATTTTTAACTATTTTAGTAGTTGAGTCTAAGATACAGATGTTCATTTTTTTAGCCCGTAAACTCTAGTACAAAAATAACTCCCTGATATCCAGCACCACCAGCAGCACCAGTTGTGGTGTCTTGTGCGCCTGCGCCACCTCCACCAGATCCATAAGTAGATGCAGTAGTTCCAGCAGTCGCTCCTGCGTTTGCCGCCATACCGCAAGAACCTCCTCCTCCCCAGAAAGAACCTCCACCAACACCACCAATACCCATTTCAGTCGCATCAGCACCACCACCATCTCCTCCATCACCACCACCAGTATTAAACTGACCGCCAGTAGCAAGACCTCCAATACCACCACGTACTGCTACACCAGTTGCCTGAGCACCGCCACCACTACCAAGTGCTCCACCATTTGCTGTTAATGTACCACCAGGACCAGCAGGAGTAAAAGTAGTATTCCCCCCAGCAGTTCCGCTAGTTCCATTGGTTCCAGATCCAGCATTTCCTGCACCTCCAATAGAATATGTTGCTGATGCTCCAAGTTCCTGAGCAGAATAACAACGAATAGCAGTTGCTCCTGCTCCACCACCGCCACCACCAGAGCCAGATGTAACGTCGGCACCATCAGCACCTCCACCACCACCTCCGCCACCAGTTGCGATTACAAGAGCAGAGATTAGATTTGCTGGTGGTGTGTAAGTTGTTCCAGAAGTCAGAACGGTGACTGTCGAAACACCGACTAAGAATCTGTCTCCAAGTGCATTCAGAATATTACCTGAGGTTTGAATATTTCCGTCTACGTGAAGTTTTTCTGTTGGATTTGTGGTTCCTATACCAATATTTCCAGAACTATTACCATTAATCCAACTTACTGAAGAATTACTGATAACTAATTGATCATCTCCTGTTGGAATTGGAACTTCAGAATAAGAACCAATACATACATTATGATCCCCAGTTGTTACATTAGAACCTGCAACAGTACCAATAAGAACATTAAAACCACCACTGGTAGCAAATCCACCTACAAAATCACCAATCATTATATTGCTGATAGCCGCACTTGTTAATCCTGATCCACTACTAGCTCCAATTTTAATATTGGCTCCAGCACCTTTATTACCAGAACCAAAAACAATTTGATCACTTATTCTAGCTGTACCTTCTACATGAAGTGTTTTTGTTGGATTTGTGGTTCCTATGCCGACAAAACCAGTAGCTCTAATAACAAAAGGAGTTGCATCAGGATTTGTTTCATCTTCAACTACTAGAGCATTACCAGAACCAGTTTGAGTGATTCTTAATGCATCAGAAGAACTATCGACAGATATTGTAGAAATACCAGTTACGGACAATCCAATCGCAACAATGTCTTTATTCGTAATCCTCTGAGTTACGGCAACACCAACAAGTTCATGACCACCCAAAGTCGATCCATCATGTACTCTTAATGTATTATTAGTAGTATCGACTGTAACCTCAGCAAGAGCTCCAGTAAATCCTGCACCAGAAATATGATCGGAAGTACTACCTCTCCTAAATTGTATCTCTTTAGTCATAGTATTTTAATAATCATGCAATATATTTTCCATAGTTTTGGAAATTAGTAGATATCTTTTGAGATTTCCACATACTTCCTCTTTGAAGTGTAACAGTCCCAGCACTTGATGTAACCCTCAATCTACAGTTTGTAGCTGCATTATTTACAACAAGTGCTCTTATATAAGAATAGTTTATTGATCCAGTAGCAAGACTTATAGTAGCTGGAAGAGCAACAGTGGCGGAAGTAGAGCCTTCAACTCCACCGCCA
>Ga0129333_10007338_pt1 | contig 10410 bp, 14 predicted proteins | sample CPB6_08_DNA_FD_94474 | JGI IMG/M metagenome (GOLD analysis project Ga0129333, IMG submission 94474) | Freshwater to marine salinity gradient microbial communities from Chesapeake Bay, USA - CPBay_Sum_0.6_0.8_DNA | ecosystem: Environmental > Aquatic > Marine > Coastal | place: USA: Chesapeake...
AAAGTATTAAATCAACATCATCCTGAGCAGTTGCGGCAGTATATTCTTTTTCACTCATAGAAATCCTTTAAATAGGGCACTTCAATTTTTTAACAGCATTCAAAACAATTTGAGGGTTGTAACCATTGTCTCTTAGAAACTGAGCTTGGATCTTGTATGCCTGATACTCCTTCTCTCTCCAGGTATCACAATCATATGTGTCTCCCATAGTCTCATTCTGAACGTGGTGAACAAACTCGTGAAGCAAGATCGATCGCGAAAGCAAATCATCCATGCTAAGTACATCACTATAGTAAACCTGATTACGATAATACAAAGCAGATATTGGGCACTTGGTACCCTTTCTGCAATACATATCCTCTAATTTACTTTGAGTTACTTGGTTTACCTGCGGAGCGCTAAGCGGACCTTCATACCTTGTATACTTCTTAGCTGCAGAAAGAAGTGCCATCATATCTGGTGGTAATGTGTGAGTATGTGCGGGTGTCTGCGCAGGTTGAGCTACAGAATGAACGGGCTGAACAGCAGCGTACTGATCTGCTGGGTCCTTGACAATAACAAAAGTAATATATATTGCTAAAATAGTAATAAAGGTTTTGAACATGGTATGCTCCGAGTGAGTGACATTTATTACTATAATGGAAATCGTTATTTATGTCAACTAGTCAGAACACGCAGTTCATGCGATATTTCAAAGACGAAACCCCATGGCATAACACTCTGTTACGAAATCTATGTATAGTTGTTCTTCTATTAACAACGCTTCTGCTTCCCACGGCTGCTGGAAATAATTTACGTTGCGAAACCGTTTACCTTCCCATATATCAATCGTACCTGTTTTGAGATGCCATGTCCTCAATTGCTTTGTGAGATACTGTTTAATATGAACTGTCTCATGAGCTAGTGTGATGAGACGGTGCTCTAATCCAAGGTCCTCATTGAGCTCGATGATAAACTCTCTATTAGAAACTTTCTCACAAGTACCATCAGCTCCTAGATTAGGTACTTGTAGGATAGTAACATTAACATTTGAGTTATGCTGGTTGAGTTGGGTAAGGTAGAATCTTGTAGCGAAGCGTAGTATATTTGATAAGTGTCGATTGTTAAACTTTCTCGTCCTTAGCTTCATCATATCTTTCAATCATCGTATTAATTACAACTAATGGTAGATCAAATAACCTACTAACATAACTAATCACATGGTTAATGGTTAGGATAAAAGTTGCAATAGAGAACACAACCGAGAACATGATAACAAACCAGCAAAGGTTAACTAAACGATTTAAAAGCATCTTTGAATTTACCTTTTTCTGATTTGATTCTCATTCCGGAATCTGATTTATCGAATACTGGAGTATCGTCATCTAGTACATCCTCTTGTGCGGCTTGCTCTACATCATACAGCTTCATCTTCGATCTATCAACACCTATGACAAATCTTCTATGTGTTCCTGGATCACTATAACGATTCTTAAGCTGCTTGACCATGAATTGATTAAGGTCTTGTAGTTCCTCTGAACTGATCAACGCAATCATGAAATCCGCAGTAGCTGGAAGACCAAAAGATTCTGATGTATCTTCCAATCCAAGATCACTGCTTGTGAACCCGCTTCTTGTTGTTTGAGTAGCGGTAACAATAGGCACATCAAACTCAACAGCAAGACCTCTGAGCTCCTCTGCAATAGCTTTAATGTATGTATAAGAATTGACATTTGCACCGTATTTCAATCTGGATGAGATACAGATGTTAAGATAATCAATGTATATAATATCTGGTTTAAAGTTTCGTTTCAACTTTAGTTCGTTGAGCAAGTGCCTCATGTGACCAGCACCAGCTGAAGCTGTAGGATATTCTTTTATAATTAGCTTACCGTTAGTCTTTTCGCGAACACGATCTATCTTCTTTTGATATGAGTCTCTAGGAAGTAACGCCAGCTCATCAACTGTGACATTAAGCATGTTAGCATCAATACGCTCAGCAATACGTTCCTCTGCCATCTCCATTGTTATATAAAGAACATTATGTCCTTTAAAGAGGTTAGCTGCTGCACAATGACACATGAAGAGAGACTTACCAACACCAGTACCAGCAAGTACCACATTAAGGGTCTTAGTTGGGAGTCCTCCCTTAGTGATTTTATTAAGGTAATCCAGGTCGAACGGAACACGTTTTTCTTTCTTATGGTAAAAGTCATATCGGGAGTCGAAGTCCTCCAAGAAATCATGACCAACGTTCGAGTCAAACGATACAGCAAGAGCATCAGATAGTATTTGAGGAATGGCGCCCTTACTATGATTGTCCTTATCGGTATCGATGATCTGAATGGACTTCATAATAGCATTATATATTGCTCTATCCTGACAGAACTTCTCTGTCTGGTTCAAAAGCCATTCAAGATTTGTAGTAGGTGTATCCTCTAAGTCATTGACAAGAGACTCTACATCACTAAAAATGCTTGCTATTGATTTATCATTGTCCAGTTCAATAACAAGAGCTTCTTTACTTGGAAACTTGTTATACTGCTTTACGAACGTATCAATACTATCATATAGAGCTCGTATGGTTCTTTCTTGGAAATAGTCGGACTTCAAAAAAGGTATGGCCTTGCGGCCATACTCTTCATTGCTCAAAAGATTTGAAAGTATGAGTTTCTCTATCATATTGCTCCAGCAGAATTACAACGGTACTAATTGGTCTTTTACTCAAAAACTCGAGTAGATCTTTATCTTTAAAAAAGAACTTGAATCCTACAGATCCATCACCCTTCCGAAACGTCACTTTGTACTGCTCCACCTTGGGATCCATAGCTGTACTCCTTCCTTGCACACTCTTCTAGTTGATCTAAAATCTCCGGTGTGAAGTAGTTTGCAGGATTGTTATTAATCTCTTTACCAAATACTTTACGACCATCCGGAAGCTCGTATCTAGTTGATACTTTCTTAATGATGTTATACTTTTCTGCCAGATCCAACAAACCAAAGTATCGATCTAGGCCTTTGTCGTAAGTAAGTAACACAGTTGCATCCTGGTTTTCTTTTGAGAGTCTAGATTTGTATGTTTTGATTTTGATTTGGTTGCCGATGATGTCTCCATCGCCATCCTTTTCTTTCTTTTTTGAGAGCATTGCAATAGTGCTGGCAGCATACTTGAGGCCTGTTCCACCTCCGAGTTCTTTTGTCGGTACATAAGCTCCAATGATTTCATAGACGTGGTTAGTAACAAGCATTGGTACTTTGACCTTTGCCAGCTTTAGTGTTAGGACACGGAAAGCAGCTTTAATAACTTGCGACTTTGTCATGTCCCGTACATCTTTACCATCAAGAGAATCTTCCATCTCTTTTGATGTTGATAGCAAGCCTAGACTGTCAAGAACAAACATCATCTTAGGACGTGTGTCTTCTGGCTGCTTCTCATATGCCTCAAGAAGTTTGAGTGCATGTGTCTTGAATTTTTGAATTGTATCTGGCTCTGCAATAATAACTCGAGTGGTATCAATACCACGAGATTCCATCATTGCTTTTGTGACTGCGGCTTCTGTATCGTAGTAGACGACTGCTGCGTTTGGGTTCTTGTCAAGGAAGGCTCTAACGATACCAAGTACGAAGAAAGTTTTACCAGTAGCGGACTCTCCTGCAAAAGCAGTAATTTTGTTATCAGGTACGCCGCCATAGATGCTACCAGAGAGAAGAGCGTTGAGAATATAGCTGCCAGTATCAATACAACCAGAGTACTCAGCACTACCACCGCCGTCACTGGCCAAATAAGTGTCCTCATCACCAATCTCCTTAATCAAACTCTTTAAAAAGCTCATGTTATCTTCCTTATCTTGTTCTTGTCAATAGTAACCTTACCTTTACCTACCTTACCAGTCAACTCTTGTAACTTCTTAAATCTCTTCTCAGCAGCAAGATCTCTATTAACTTCAATGTTAATAGCTCTTGTGCTGTTCATTTTATTGATTCTATTCTGACGTATCATACCCATGTTAGCTGCAATAAGCAACAGTACAGCAAGAGGGTCAAATACAGTTACGATCATTATAATAACCCAGCGGACCGTCTTCTCCAAAAACGAATCATCAGCCCGATCAACAAAAAGCTCGGCGATGTACTTGAGTGGACCGACCTCTGCCTCGACCCTTTTAACTTGCGATGCCAATGGGGATTTCTCAGCGTTAAGCCTCCCAACTTCCTTTTGTAGAGACGAAATCTCTTCCATGAGACGGCTACGCTCTTTCTGTTGTGTCTTTCTAATTTGGAGCGCGCGTTCGGCCCCCTTAGAGTCCGTCGAGCGTGACATAACCTGGTCAACGACCTCATCAAACTGTTTAAGAAGTGTACGATTGGCATTGATTGTTTCATTTAACGAATTAATCCTTTCATCATATACAGCTACCTGAGCAGCAACATCACTTACGGAAGATGTCTGCTCAATATGAGCTTTAGACAAATACCCAAACGTACCCATGGAAGTGATCATCATTAATATGATCACTGCAGTTATTAAGTAATATTTAATAACCGCTGGTGCATAATTCCAATTACGAAATGCCCACGATGCAGCAACCACTTTAGCAGCTTCAAGCATTGACCCCATGATAACAACTGGCCAGAATGAAGCTGCAAAGATTGCAGTGAGACCAAGAATCGAAAAGTATGCAGCTACTGCTGAAAGACCAATAGCAACAGCTAGAGCAATATAGTTAATCATCGTTTACAAGTTTATCCACCTTATCAATAAAGGCTTTCATCTTCTTAGTTCTTTCTGGCCAGTAGATATATTCTTTATCATCATCCTTAGCAAGATTAAGAAGCAGTGGCATAATTAGTTTATAAAGAGTTTCCAGTTTATCTTTATACTCTTTGGAAGTCAACGATAATTCTTGTTCCTTTTGTTCAACTTGTTGTTGGAGCTGACGCTCCATTGATTTTAACTCATCTTCACTAACCGCTGAAAAGCCAAAGTCAGTGTATGCATCATCTAGGTCTATAGTGATCTTAGCCATTGTTTTCCTATTCGAAGAATTGTTCTAGTGTTGCTCTACGTTCTGTTATGTGCCAGTCGATAGCTTCAAGTATACCCTTGATCGGATCGAGAAACGATTTCTCAAACTGAGTGTCATAATCAATATAAGGTTCTATATTGAATTCCTTTGGTAGAGTACTTGGGCAAGATATAACAGTGTCTCTTGCTGGGTTAGGTGGTTTCAAGTACGCAAACTTAATCTTATCACCATCTTTAATATTTTGATACTTATTCTCAAGCTTCTTTTCTTTGAGAAGGCTATTATATATCAGTGAACCTTTAACGTGTATTGGTGTTGATTTTCGATAAATGGAAGCATTATCCTTGTACTTGGACAGATCTTTAACGGATCGTGGAAAAGCAATTTCCTCAAAAGGTAGTAGCATATACTCCTTCTTGAAGTCTTGGATGAACTTTTGAATAGTCTTCTCATCGTAGTTCATAATAACTTCAAGAGCACTCTTAATACTCTTTCTGCATACTGAAGGTGTAGAAGATCTTACAGCCTCGATCCCTTGCATCTTCAGCTTAGGCTGAGCATATGAAACACCTTCGTTATTAAAGACATTCAGAATGTAATGCTTCTTACCTGTCCATATACCCTTGTTCGCAATAGCTTCTCGCTTCATTACCATCTTCTGTTGTTTGACCTTCATGTAGTCGCCAAGCTTACCGAAAGTACTATCAATGAATGGCTGCAGCTCTTTCTCACAAACCTTATCAAGGAATGTAACTATCTTTGCGTGGTTAGTGTCACCTTCCTCAAAGAATTTATTAACCAATCGTTCCAGTCTAATATACATTGAGTCTGTATCACAAGCAATCACATAATCTTCATTCTCAGTCTTGAGCGTAGTATTGAGATAGTTATTGATGTGCTTCTCCATCCAGCGAATAGATAGCTGGCCAGACATTGTGATCGCCTCGGCAAGATCTCGCTGATACCATCTAAAGAAAACATTACCAAGAGCACCATAAGCAGAGTTCAGCTGAATCTTCTTAGCCATCTGCATGTTGTTACATCTTGCAATCTCATTCTCAAGCTCACGAGAAGGCGCTTCCTCATACTTCTTCTTAGCCTCAATCATTCGCTTCTTCCAAGTCGAACGATCATTGTACATAGTCTCCATCAGCTCAGATAAGAATCCAACTTTGTTCTTATTAAACAAAGCACCGTTAGGTGTAATGGTGTAGTTGTTATCTTCGAGCTTGGTTTCAAGAGCCTCCCCCATTGCCTTATCCAGCATACGCTCAATAGTAATATTATCCTCCATACCCACAAAGGTATCGGGACTAATATTATATTGCATAATCAAATGTGGATATAGACTGTTAAGGTCAAAAGAACAAACCCACTTATGCATACCAACCTGAGGGTCTTTAACATAAGCACCAACAATGGGACCTAACCGTTTATCTTCACTACTACGCTGATCTAGCTCTGCTCGTTCCACATAAGGAACAATGATACCTCTATCCATTAAGTAGTTCGTAATAATAACATCCCAAATACGAACAGTGGTAAACGTATCTGTGTAGTTGACCTTTGCGTCATATGTGATAGCAAAGACTTGCTCAATAAATTTTAACTTCTCTTCAAGTTTATCAACAAGCACAACGTCATGTATGTTATAATCTACGAACTTCTCGAAGTCGTTAATGTAGAACTCGTGCATGGTTTCATACTCTGAATAGTCAAGCTTTCTCTCACCAAGCTCATACTCAGCAATATGATCTAACTTATATGATTCTTGAGGTGTGTATGAAAACTTCTTATACAAAGCCATATAATCAAGAACAGATATACCTATAAGATCATATACCTTACTTGATCCATCTCCCCCAACCTGACGCTCACGTACAATCTTCCACGGAGATAGTTTATCTGCTTCTTTCTTACCGAGCATGTTGGTGATGCGTCGATAGAGATATGGGATGTCGAAGTACTCAACGTTCCAGCCAGTAACAACATCAGGTTTCCATTTTTCAGAATTCCACACCTGAAGAAACTTCTGCAGAAGATCTATTTCATTCTTACACTGCCAGTAATGTACATCCTTAGACTTAGGAGTGTAAGGTCTCGTACCCAAAACTATTACTTTACCCTTCTTCCGAAGAGATAGAGTAATAACTTCCTTATCAGCTAATTCATGATTAGGAAAACCATTCAACGTAGAGGTCTCAATATCAAGTGACACTACATTGATCTGGTCTACATCATACTCAACTTCACCCTTATACAGTTCATATATGGCTTGATACGTTGACAGGTTTGAGCCGTAGATATCAAACCCATCAACCTTGTAGTAGTTATCAACAAAATCACGAGCAGCACCGATACCCTCAAATTCGATGCGCTCAACATACTTACCGTCTAAAGTTCTATAATTTGTTTTCTTATTGGAGTTTACAAAAAGGTATGGATGAAATGGAGCCTTTAGGTCGAACCGTTTGCTACCATCATATCCTCTCACATAGGCCGTATCACCTATAACATTCACATTAGTATAAAACCGCATGACACCTCACCTATAAACCACCATTATAATACCACAAAATTATTTTATCAACGATCCTGCTGATGCGATTTGGATACCCGATCCAAACATCTTGTTGTAGTTGTTGAGTAGATCGACATCTGGAGTGAATGTGGTTAGGATATGGTCTTGCTTGAAAACAAAATCCTCTTCTTTGGCATAAGGAGCAAATGGATAGAGTCCAATATTGACACCCTTTTGTGTTGGTATCATCTGAACAATACCGACCTTTGAAAGTTCAATACCAATTGGACCTTCATCTTTACACTCACCAATTAATTCTTCACCGTTAATTAAACGAATAACTTTAATCATTTTTTTCCTTAGAGAAGGGGGACATTGCGTCCCCCCATATTAATAACGAAGTGCTGTGTGCTTTCTTTCAATCTGCTTCATACGATGTTCAAGATCAATATGATCCACAGATTGATTCAAGTACTGAAGTTCTGTTTTGGAAAATTGTGCAGTGCTTGGTTCACTAAACAAAAACTCTCGTGTCACCTTGAGAATGTTTTGGATAGTGTCACTCATTTTTCCTCCGTCAAGAACTGCTTGTCTTCTTTTGAAGGCTTTTCATTAATTTCAATCTTCTTCGGCTTTTTATGCTCTGGAATAATACGCTCGAGGAAAATCTTCAACATCCCATTCAACATCTCAGCATTTTGAATCTCAACTTGGTCGTCAAGAACAAATGTGCGAGTGAATGCACGATTAGCAATACCCTTCCACAAGAATGATTCGTTTTCAGAATCGTCCGAAGCTTTGCCGGTAACGATTAGCTTGTTGTCGACAAATTCAAGTTCAATATCTTGTTTGGCAAAACCAGCAACAGCAAGTTCAATAGTGTACTTGTTGTCGTCTACTTTTTTGATATTGTATGGAGGGTAGTTAGGAATATTTTTTGTTACTTCATCATGTAGCTTTGCCATTTTGTTGAATTGCTCATCAAAACCAACAAAGAACTTATCAATGTCTTTTGTTCCGTATTTGAAACCAGGGCCGAAAGCAAAAGTGTTTGCGAGTGCAGAAAGTGCATCAGTCATTTAAGACCTCCTATTAAGCAAGGTTAATATAAGAATGCGTCCCCGAAGGCAACGCATCCCTATTTATACCTTATCTCCTATAAGAAGTCAACTTTTTATTGATTGTATGTGTAAATTTGCTACGATGAATTCTTTTACTAAAGAACTACGAACGATATCCTCAATACCGAACTCTACGTTTCTGAATGAAGGCATCTTATTAACAACCTCAACAAAGTCCTTCAGGCCTGATTGATCATGCTTCTTGCAAAGGTCTGTTTGTTTGAAATCTCCACAGAATATGATTTTAGAGTTTTCTCCTACTCTGGTGATAATCGAACTCAACTCCTGAAAGTTCATGTTCTGACATTCATCTACAATAATGACAGCGTTATCAATTGTAATACCTCTAACAAAAGATGTAATCATGAATTCCACATTCTTCTGCTCAACTAATCTTTCATACGCTTGTTCTGTATTAAAGAGGTCTTGGCAGATAGCTTTGTATGGTGCAACATATACATCTGTTTTTTCTTTCTCATCTCCTGGTAAGTGGCCAATCTCCCTTGATGGAACTACTGATCTTACTAGCACAACTTTCTGATAGGGATTACTCCTATCCATTACCTCCTCAAGTGCTTTGTAAAGTGCAATAAAGGTTTTACCTGTGCCTGCTGCTCCATGCAGCATGATTGCCTGTGCTCCTTGTTTGTATAGTTCGAAGAATTTAGATTGGTTTTTTGTAAGAGGATCGAATACGTTTAAGTCGTCGATCTTTAGCTTGAGTTTCCTTTTGCTTTGTTCAGGAAATTGGTGGATGGAGGCTTCAGCAGTTCTTGCTTTGTGTTTCATGCGCTGTCCTTCTTGTTAGAGTTGAAAAACAAAAAAGGCACACAGCCTCTCAGCTAATGTGCCTTTTCTTACTACTGCAATACTTTTTTATAGTGCATGCAATAATCCTGTAGTGTTTTTAGTATTTATAATCCCAACACCCCTGACTTGAAGGTTAAACCCTTAGAAGGACTAAAATCTTTTCTCAGATAGTCTGCAATACACTCAAAGCGAAATGCCTCATCATCATGACCCTTAGCCTTAAGCGTAGTCTCGCAGCTTTCGACAAAAGCGATTAAAGAGCGCAAAGATACGTTACAACCATCCTGCAAAGCTGCAGGTTTCATATTAGCTTTACGTTGGTACATAATAACCTCACAAAGATGAAAATGATATAATACTACTGATCTTGAAAGAACGCCAAGCGTTTTTTTCAGTATCCCAAACAGCAATAATATCTTCTTTCTCAGTCTTCACACGATCGGTCTTCTTTTCGTGTGGAACGATAATCGATTCCATCAGAGTACAAACCATATCCCGAACTGTGCCGTCCTGCTTCGTAAATGACACCTTGCATACGCTTTCCTGTAGAAGCTTCTGCATTGTCTGTCGATCCATTTTTCCACCTCTCATAAAGTCTATAATCATACTGGTAAACTTTCACACCAGACTCACTGAGCATTGTATACGAGTTATCATAATTATACAACAGATATTTTGCCCTGCTAGGTACAAATGTTACTATTCTTGTAATACCCTTTTGGATAATACTTTTACAACATTCGTTGCAGGGAAACATAGTCGCGTATAGGGTTGCCCCTTCCACGCTACCGGGTGCGTTGTCTAGTGCATTTCGTTCAGCGTGGGATACAAAAAGTAGCTTAGTTTCCCGGTCGTTATATCGATCTTCACTATCCTTTACACCGCGCGGAAACCCGTTGTACCCCAAACCGATAACTCTACGTTTGGAGTCTACGATAACACTACCAACTTT
>Ga0129333_10007339_pt1 | contig 10410 bp, 7 predicted proteins | sample CPB6_08_DNA_FD_94474 | JGI IMG/M metagenome (GOLD analysis project Ga0129333, IMG submission 94474) | Freshwater to marine salinity gradient microbial communities from Chesapeake Bay, USA - CPBay_Sum_0.6_0.8_DNA | ecosystem: Environmental > Aquatic > Marine > Coastal | place: USA: Chesapeake Bay...
CGACAGCAGACTTGAGCCGCCTCCCGAGACCAAGGCGATCAATAAATCGTCCGCAGTCAGTCGGGAGACCTGCTCAAGTATCTCAGCAGCAGCGGCTTCTCCGGCGCCGTCCGGGACCGGATGCCCTGCTTCCATCACCTGTATGTGATCGGTGGGCATGCCATGCGCGTAGCGGGTGACGACCAGTCCTTCGATGGGCGCAGAGGCCGGCCAGGCAAGCTCCACTGCGCGCGCCATGCTGGCCGCCGCCTTGCCCGCACCGATCACCAGTGTGCGCCCTTTGGGCGGGGATGGGAGGTGGGACGCGACGATCTTCAGCGGATCAGCAGCGGCCACCGCCGCGTGGAAACTATCGGTAAGCAGACGTCTGGAGTTCATCAGTCAGGCGGGTCGAGTTGATCGTCAACCGACATTGTAAGAGACAAGCGCCCATCAGGCAGAGAGCCGGCTCAGGCCCGGTCCATTCGGGTCGGCAGGGACGGATCCGGCGCCTCATCGCGTCTGGCCTGCTGTCGCTCCCACATTTGCGCGTACAGGCCTCTGATCGCCAGCAGCGACGCATGGGTGCCGCGCTCGACAATGCGGCCCTGCTCAAGTACGAGAATCTGATCGGCATCGGCAATGGTCGACAGCCGGTGCGCGATGATCAGCGTCGTGCGAGTGCGCGCGATTTCCCTCAGCTGGGACTGTATAGCCTGCTCGGCTTGAGAATCCAGCGCTGAGGTGGCCTCGTCAAACACGAGTATCGACGGATTTTTCAACAAGGCGCGTGCGATGGCGACGCGCTGTTTCTCGCCACCGGAGAGCTTCAGCCCGCGCTCACCGACCATGGTGTCATATCCCTCAGGCAGACTGACGATGAAATCGTGAATATAGGCTGCGCGAGCGGCGGCGACGATCTCCTCCTGGGTCGCGTCCGGTCGGCCATAGGCGATGTTATAGCCTATGCTGTCGTTGAACAGTACCGTGTCCTGTGGAACGATGCCAATCGCTGCCCGCAGCGAGGCTTGAGTGACCGACCGCAGGTCTTGCCCGTCGATGAGTATCTGACCACGATCGACATCATAAAAACGGAACAGCAGCCTTGCGAGTGTGGATTTGCCTGAACCACTGTGCCCGACCACAGCGGTGGTGGTGCCAGCCGGGACTTCAAAATCCACGCCAAACAAAATCTGGCGGTTTTTCTCGTAGCTGAAATCGGCCTGCCTGAACTGTAGTGCCGCTGCCTGCAGTCGTAGCGGCCGGGCATCAGACATATCAGCGACCTCTCGGTGCTGATCGAGCAGATTGAACATTTTCTCCATGTCCGCCAAGCTCTGCTTGATTTCCCGATACAACACGCCCAGGAAATTCAGCGGCAGGTACAGCTGGATCATGAAGGCATTGACCAGTACCAGATCACCCAGCGTCATGGTGCCGGCGATTACCCCCAGCGTGGCGCGCCACAAGATCAGTGTCACGGCGGCGGCGATGATCAGCGACTGTCCGGCATTAAGCAGGCTGAGCGATGTCTGGGAGCGTATCGCCGCTCGCTCGTAGCGCTGCAGACCATCGTCATAGCGCTGCGCCTCGTATTCCTCATTACCAAAATATTTCACTGTCTCGTAATTGAGCAGCGAATCGATGGCACGGGAGCTGGCCTTGGAATCCAGCTCGTTCATTGTGCGCCGAAAATGGGTACGCCATTCAGTGACGATGACGGTAAAAGCGATATAAGTGACCAGAGCAATCAGCGTGATTGCAGAAAACCACAGATCATATTGCAGCGACAGATAACCCAATACCAGTGCGATCTCGACCAAGGTCGGCAAGATACTGAACAGCGTATAAGACACCAGTGACGATACGGCGCGGGTGCCACGCTCGATGTCCCGGGTGACCCCTCCCGTCTGACGACCGAGATGAAAACGTAATGACAAGGCATGCAGGTGACGAAACACTTGCAGCGCGATCATGCGCACTGCGCGTTGGGTAACTCTGGCGAAAAAGAACTCTCTGAGCTCGGTGAATACCGTCGTGGAGAGCCGCAGCAAGCCATAGGCGATCAGCACGCCGACGGGTAGTACCAGCGCAGCAGCCGGTTGTTCAGGGGTGATCGTCAGACCGTCGATCAGTTGTTTGAGAACGAGCGGCACACCTACGTTGGCCAGCTTGGCCGATACCAGACAGCCGAGTGCCAGCAGCACCCGCCATTTCCATTGCCACAGGTAGGGCAGGAGTGTCTTTATCGTTGCCCAGTCATTCCGAGTACCCTGATTGGCAGGTGCCTGCGGGTGGTGGCTGCTAGGACTGACGTGGTGGCGCATGATGGATGGCGAAAGGCCTTGAGTTTAGGAGGTACGGATTACACAAGACCGGTACGCGCTGTGGCTAGCTGAATGTCTCCAGGCCCTTGATTTTGCTGGACCCCGCGTCGCACAGCGGCGCTGGCTCGCCATAAAACGGAGATTTATTCAGCATCTCCCTAAGGCACTTTGGTTTATTCTGTACTGATCTACAGCGATTGTATCGTCTCTGTCGAGTCAAGATCACTACCGAAACAGGAGCCCGCATGACCTCCCATCAGGAAATCACCTCACTGCCCGACGGCATGCCGACATTGCGCGTGATGCCGATGCCCTCGGATGCGAATGTGCATGGTGACGTGTTTGGCGGCTGGATCATGGCGCAAGTCGATATCGCTGGGGCACTGCCAGCGGTACGGCGCGCGAATGGCCGGGTAGGCACGGTGGCGGTGAATTCTTTTGTATTCAAACAGCCCGTGTTCGTCGGCGATTTACTGTCGTTCTACGCAAAGATCGTGAAAACCGGCACCACCTCGATCACAGTGAATGTGGAAGTTTTTGCCGAACGAAATCGACTCCAATCGGAAGTAGTGAAGGTCACCGAAGCAACGCTGACCTATGTGGCCACGGATGACCAGCGCCGCCCTCGCGCCTTGCCATCCTTGCCTTCCGATACCTAAAGTCAGGCTGCAACCGGCGGCTTACTATCACGTAGCTCGCGCCGCAGAATCTTGCCGACATTGGTCTTGGGAAGCTCATCCCGGAACTCAATGAGTTTCGGGCGCTTGTACGCGGTCAGCTCTTCTTGGCAGTAGGTCATCAAGTCTTCTGCTGTGAGCTCGGGATCTCGGCGAACGACAAACAACTTCACGGCCTCACCGGTACCGGGGTCGGGTACACCCACCACAGCGCACTCCATCACGCCTGGGTGCATCGCAACGACAGCCTCGATTTCAGTCGGATACACATTGAATCCGGATACCAGCACCATGTCTTTCTTGCGGTCGACGATGGTTACATAGCCCGCCGCATTCATGAAACCGATATCACCGGAACGGAAAAATCCGTCGGACGTCATGACCTGCGCCGTGTCCTGCGGCCTGTTCCAGTAACCTTTCATCACCTGAGGACCACGGATCGCAATCTCGCCTATCTCGCCGACCGACAGGTGTCGGCCTTCATCATCCAGTATCGCGATCTCTGTCGAGGAGATTGGCAAGCCGATGGTGCCGGTGAATTCGGTCGCATCTGCCGGATTGGCGGTGGCAACGGGCGAGGTCTCGGACAGTCCGTATCCTTCGATGATGCTCTTGCCGGTGACGCTACGCCAGCGGTCGTTCACGGCCTTTTGCACGGCCATGCCTCCACCATTGCAGAGCTTAAGCATCGAAAAATCGAGCCCGGCGAAATGTGGGTGATTCAGCAGCCCGTTATAGAGGGTATTCACCGCAGGGAAAATGTTGAATCGATGCGCGGATAAGGTTTTGATCAGGCCCGGGATATCGCGGGGATTCGGGATCAGTATGTTCACCCCGCCGGTACGCATTCCGACCAAATAGCAGACGGTGAGCGCAAAGATATGGTAGAGCGGCAGTGCGCAAACGAAGGTCAACGATTCGACTTTCGGCGCTTTGTTCAGTGCGGGCTGCAGCCACGCTTCGTTCTGCAACAGGTTGGCAATCACATTGCGATGACTGAGCATGGCTCCTTTGGACAATCCGGTGGTGCCGCCGGTGTACTGCAGAAAGGCGATGTCATCATGGTGTGGTTTCGCGGGAAGCAGAGTCTGCGAGGCGCCCTCACGCAAGGCCTGCTTGAAGCGTATGGCATTCGTCAGCGCGTAAGGGGGCACCAGCTTTTTCAGGTTACGCACCACGAAATTGACCACACTTCCCTTGATCGGACCCAGCAGATCGCCCATGCTAGCAAGCACCGCGACTCTGACTCGGGTTTTCGTGATGACTCTTTCCAGTGTATGTGCGAAGTTCTCCAGCACGATGATGGCCTCTGCGCCGGAATCATTCAGCTGATGTTCGAGCTCGCGCGGCGTGTAAAGCGGATTGACATTCACCACGGTAAATCCAGCCCGCAAGACTGCCGCGATGGCAACCGGATACTGCAACACGTTGGGCATCATCAAGGCGACTCGTGCGCCGGGCGGCAGCCCCTGGGCCTGCAAAAATGCAGCAAGTTGTCGCGACAGGATATCTATCTCGGCGAAGCGCAAGGATTTACCCATGCAGATGTAGGCTTGCCGATCGGCGTATTTGCCGAAGGCTTCTTCCATCAGCTGGACCAGCGAACGGTAGCTGTCCGGATCGATCTCCGCAGGTACACCGGGGGGATAAGACTTCAGCCAGAATTTCTCCATGCGACACCTCGTGGAAGCTCACGTCTCGGGCGGCCCGATTTACAGGTCGGCGATTTTTATTTTGAACTGATGCTAACGGAAAGCACGAAGATTGTGTTCTTATTGCGATGCAATAGTCTTGTTCGATACATCGCTGTATGTTTGCTGCGCCATTAACAAGTATCGCTCCAGCATCAGGCGCCGCTGCGCCTTGTCTGCTCGCGCTAGTGATCGCACCGCCTGGTAAAAATCGGGAAGATGCTGTTTTTCCTGCAGCAAAGCGCGGAAGGCCGGTACCAAATCGTGATACGTCGATATCAGGGCGAAATGGGCGTTTGACATGGGCTCGCTGAACCAGCGGTCGTAGCCGGCATAGCCCCCCCATGACACTTTCATCCCGGTGTAGTCGGTCTGCATACCAGTCATCAGCCGAGATTTTTCTTGCCGTTTGTCGGCATCGGAGCGATCGCTTCGGTACAGCTCATCCAGCTGCACGCGATAGCTACCGAGCAGCTTCAGAAAATCTTCGCGCCGCTGACGGAAGCTTATATAAGACGCCTTTACCTCATCATCACCTCTTTGCGCGAGCCAGCGATCCACGCCGATTTCTTCCACGGCCGTTGCGAAAGATTCATTGAACTGCGAGTCTCCGGCTGCATACGCGACCTGATGCGCAAGCTCATGGAAGACCAGCCGCGCCAGCTCCGCCTCGGGGTAATGGATGAAGGTGGAGAGCACCGGATCGTTAAACCAGCCTAGTGTGGAGTAGGCGGGGACGCCGGAGACCCGCACGTCCAGTCCCTTTCCACGCAGCTCGCGGGCGAATGACAGGGCGGCTTGTTGATCGTAGTAACCTCGGTAATCGACACAACCTGCAACCGGGAAGCACCACCGCTCGGGCTGTAGCGACAATTCGGGGGTGGCGACGACATTCCACATGACGAAGGGGCGTTCAAGCCGGGCAAAGCTTTTGTAGCTGTCGTTGTCGGGCAAGCCGAGCTCACGGGCAGCGAATTCTCGGATTTCGCGTACGCGTTTGAGCCGTGCTTTCAGATCATCCTTGACCTCGGGATCCGACAACCACCGTTCGATGGGTTTGGCATCGGCCAGCAAGGACATCTGTCCGCGCGCCGCCTGCGCGTAATAACCGAGTTCGGCACACCCACTTAGCAGGCATGCGGTGATAGCAACGCATGCGGCGTAGGCCGCGCAGATTGGACGTGATGATCGTGTCATGTTCAGCCATCGGAAAGGGCGCGGCGGTGCGGGCCCGACACCGGACTCAGGCTTTCTCTACCTGGACCAGCACATCATAAAAAGTCGGGGCCCGCCCCATATCGGTGAGCCGCTGGCTGGTGAGCTCATTAGCGTTCTTGCCATCGGAGGCGAGTTTTTTCCACCAAATGGACAAGGCAACGACCAGACCCTCTCGCGCATTCTCTGTTACGTGCGTTTTGGCGACCATGGATCCACGATCGTTGAACACGCGGACCATGTCTCCATCAGCGATACCGCGCTGTCCAGCGTCCGCAGGATGGATCTCAAGATAGGGCTCTCCTTCGGTGTCCCTGAGGCTCTTCACATTGACGAAGGTGGTATTGAGAAAGTTCCTTTGTGGCGGAGAAATCATGGCTAGCGGATACTTCATCGCCAACTCGGGTGCGCTTGCTCTGGATTCGTAGGGAGCGATATAGGCTGGTAAAGGATCCAGACCGTCTTTTTTCATTTGTTCGCTGTAGAACTCGCATTTTCCTGAGGGGGTCGGAAAGCCTCCTCGAGCAAACGGCGCATCGGCAACGCTGAGTCTCATCCAGCCATCCTGTTTGAGTTGCAACCACTCAAAATGCATCGCATGCGGGTGGGTCGAATCGAAAGCCTGCGCAGCCAGGTCATCATCGCTGTCCTTGAAGCAGGGATCGTCGAACCCCATGGCGGACGCTAGCAAACGGAAGATTTCACTGTTTGGCTTGGCTTCGCCCAGCGGCGCGATCGCAGGATTGTTTGCCACGATGTACAAATGTCCATAGCTGGCATGAATATCCGTGTGCTCTAGCTGAGTCGTGGCTGGTAGGACGATATCGGCATAATCGACGGTATCCGTCTGAAAGTGCTCCAGCACCACGGTGAACAAATCGTCGCGCGCAAATCCTCTCGCGACCTTGGCCGATTCTGGCGCGACCGCCACCGGATTGGCGTTGTATACGATCAGCGCCTGTATTGCGGGGCCAAATGCGTCAGCACCCGAACGAAGCAGATCATCACCGATCGTGCTCATGTTGATGGTGCGTGTCGGCCTGTCGCTGTCTGTCGGCATCAGGTCGGGTCTCTGCAACTGCTGTTCTTTTTTTGGGTAAGTTTCGCCCGACGACAGCAGAATGCCCCCTGCCGGATGACGCCAGGCACCGACCAGCGCAGGCAGGCAAGCGATATTCCGAACCGCCATCCCGCCGCCATGCGCGCGCTGCACGCCATAGTTGACCCGGATGGCCACGGGCTCACCCCGGCGGGCAGTCTCGCCGTACACTCGCGCGAGCATCTCGACTTGCTCCGGATCGATGCCGCAGATCTGAGCGGTTTTCTCAGGCGTCCACTCAGCGACGCGCTCTTTCAGCAGCGGATAACCCACGGTGTAGCGGTCGATATAATCATGATCCAACAAATCATCACGGATCAGGATATGCATCATCCCGAGCGCCAATGCCGCATCCGTGCCGGGTAACACGGGAATGTGGTGGTCGCACTTTTCCGCGGTGAGTGATCGGTAGGGATCAATGGCGATCAACACAGCACCGCGACGCTTTGCCTCCTGCGCGCGCATCCAGAAATGCAGATTGGAGGCAATCGAATTTCCGCCCCAGATCAGAATCAACTTGGAATACTCGTACTGCTCAGTATCCATCCCCATTTTTGCACCTAGCGTGTACTTGATTCCGACACCACCCGCTGAGGAGCAAATGGTGCGGTCGAGTTTGCTCGCGCCCAAGCGGTTAAAAAACCGCATAGCCATGGATTCGCCCTGCACGACCCCCATGGTTCCCGCGTAACTGTAGGGAAGTATCGCTCGTGAATCGTTTTTCGCGAGCAGTTTGAGTTTCTCAGCGATCGTGTCGATGGCCTCCTTCCAGCTGATTCGCTCGAACTTTCCTTCGCCCTTTTTCCCTATTCGTTTCATGGGATATAAAAGACGGTCGGCGTGATAAGTTCTTTCTAGGTACCGAGCCACCTTGGTGCAGAGCGCCCCGGCCGTGTTCGGGTGGTCTGGATCGCCTCTGACGGCAGTGGCCACACCGTCGGCGACGGTGATCAGCATCGCGCAGGTATCGGGGCAATCATGGGGGCAAGCGGCACGTACGATTCGGGTATCCATCAGAACTCCGGCACTATAATTATTTGTTTGATTTGCAATTAGGGCACTAGGCTCGCCTGAAGGTAATATTACACAGACGTTCGTACAGATAACCAGGCAGCTGGTGAGCTAGCCCGCTGTCCGCCCGCTGGCACAAGACTAACCCAAGGAAGAGACCTCCATGAAGCTGATCGATCCCATTCTGGCTTTTCACGACGAACTCAAACAGATTCGGCGCAGTATTCACGCCCATCCGGAGCTCTCGTATGAAGAATTCAAGACGTCGGATCTGGTGGCTGCCAAGCTCACGGAGTGGGGTATCCCGGTCATCCGCGGGCTCGGGGGCACTGGGGTGGTTGGCGTGATTAGTCACGGCAGCAGCAAACGCTCCGTCGGCCTCCGCGCCGACATGGACGCGTTGCCGTTGGACGAGCTAAATACCTTCGAGCACCGCTCCCGCCATGCGGGAAAGATGCACGCTTGTGGGCACGATGGCCACACTGCAATGCTGCTGGGAGCGGCTCATTACCTCGCAAAGAATCGCAATTTTGATGGAACTGTCTACGTGATTTTTCAGCCGGCTGAAGAGGGTGCGGGTGGAGCGAAGCGCATGATGGATGAGGGACTGTTCGAGCAGTGCCCGATGGAAGCCGTGTTTGGCATGCACAACTGGCCGGGCGCGCCCGCCGGGACGATGGGTGTCGTTGCTGGACCGATGATGGCTTCGTCGAATGAGTTCGAATTAAGCATTCAGGGCAAAGGTTCTCATGCGGCGCAGCCGCATCTGAGTACCGATCCGGTGATGGTGGCAGTTCAGATCGCACAGAGCTGGCAGACCATTATTTCGCGTAACAAGAATCCTCTGGATGCAGGCGTCTTGTCGATTACTCAGATTCACTCAGGTAGCGCAACAAATATCATTCCAGATTCGGCAAAGATGATAGGCACCGTCCGCACGTTCACGATGGAGGCGCTTGATCTCATTGAGGCCCGCATGGGAGAGATTGCGGCGCACACCGCTGCAGCTTTCGGCGCCAATGTGGAATTTAGCTTCCGGCGCAATTACCCACCGCTGATTAATCATGAACCGGAAACGGCTTTTGCAGCGGAGATCATGTCTGAGGTGGTCGGTAAAGACGGTGTTCTGAAAAAGCTGGAACCAACCATGGGCTCAGAAGATTTTGCCTTTATGCTGCTCGAAAAACCGGGTTGCTACGTCTTCATTGGCAACGGTGATGGCGCGCACCGCATGACGGGGCATGGCCTCGGGCCGTGCAATCTTCATAACCCGAGCTATGATTTTAATGATGAGTTGCTCCCCATCGGTGCCAGTTACTGGGTGAGGCTCGCGGAGCAGTTTTTGGCCCGCCCTTCGCTCCGGTAACGTGTACTTTCCCGCCCTCGATTCTGCCCTCCGTGGCCTTCACAGTCGCCCCAGAAGGCCAAGTTCAGCCGGGTTTGCTATATCAACACTGACTTGTATAGCTTCGTCTTGAAAAAATGGCTCTGCCCGCTGGGCGGCTTAGCGCTGATGGCCGCCGTCCTGTCGGGCTGCGCTTCTTACGCTCCGGATGCCGGTATTGTTGGCCTCTCGCGCGATCAAGTTGTGGCAAGACTCGGTGCTGCTGACCCAGAGGCCGCCGCCCAAGTTCATGGCCGACTGGACTTTCTGCGCGGCCCTATGGGCAAGCATACTTACTTCGTCTACTTTGATGACCAGGGCAAAGCCGTCCGGTTTGAACAGGTGCTTACCGAAGAGCGTTTTGCGAGGATAGTGCCTGATATGTCCGTGGATGACGTCGTGCTGCTCATCGGTCGATCGCGTTCCACGTTTGGGCTCGCCCGAAATCGCGGTTTCGTATGGTCGTATCGCTACGAGAACCCACTTTGCCAGTGGTTTCAGGTTGAATTCACTAGTGAGGGCAAGGTCCGCTCGGCTGGCTACAGCAAACCGCCCGAGTGTCGCGTCGGGCGCATACGCGCGGTCGCGTTTTGAATTTGACTTGAATGAGGTTGACCGCGCGTCACTTGGTCAGAAAATAAAAAACCCCCGACTGGTAAGCCGGGGGTTTTTCGAATAGTAGCCTGACGATGACCTACTTTCACACTGGTTGCAGCACTATCATCGGCGCAAAGTCGTTTCACGGTCCTGTTCGGGATGGGAAGGGGTGGTACCAACTCGCTATTGTCATCAGGCATAACTTGTAAAGTTGACTGTGTCACCGCTGCTGCCGGTGAACACAAACAACCCAATCTGGAAGAAGTATTTTTTACTGCTTTATTTTGCGGGCGTGATGCTAAATCAATCATTGGCATACGCATAAACACTTGTCTATAACTGTCAATGTTATAGGGACAAGCCGCACGGGCAATTAGTACTGGTTAGCTTAACGCATTACTGCGCTTCCACACCCAGCCTATCAACGTCC
>Ga0129333_10007340_pt1 | contig 10410 bp, 8 predicted proteins | sample CPB6_08_DNA_FD_94474 | JGI IMG/M metagenome (GOLD analysis project Ga0129333, IMG submission 94474) | Freshwater to marine salinity gradient microbial communities from Chesapeake Bay, USA - CPBay_Sum_0.6_0.8_DNA | ecosystem: Environmental > Aquatic > Marine > Coastal | place: USA: Chesapeake Bay...
CCATGCACGTGGTCCGCCCCGCGGCGGTGCTCGTCGTCGCCGCGCTCGTGGCGCTCGGCCTCGCCGCCCCCGCCTCCGCCCAGGAGATCTGCGCCAAGGCGGGCCTCGCGACGGCCGGCACGGCGACCCTGACCTCCTTCCCAACGGGCTCGGGCGCGACGGCGTCCCTGACCGTCGCAGGCGCGCAGCTGGGCCGACCCGCGATCAGCGCGGACAGCGCGACCGCCTATGTGCCCGACGCGGCCGGCAGCAGCCTGGTCGTGGTGGCCGCAGGGCCCCTGACCCTGAGCGCGACGATCGCCCTGCCCGCGGGCTCCGGGCCCAGCAAGGTCGTGCTGTCCCCGACGCGCCCCCGCGCCTACGTCCTCAACGCGACCGCCCGCACGATCTCCATCGTGGACACCGCGGCGCGTCAGGTGGTGGCCACGACGACGCAGCTCGACGGCGCCTCGCCGCTCGTCGACCTCGCCGTCTCGCCCGACGGCGCCACCCTCTACGCCCTCACCGCGGCCCCGGGCCAGGTGCGGCTGCACCTCCTGCCCACGGCGGCCGACGCCGTCGTCCCGGCCTCCACGGTCCCCGTCGGCGCGCTCGAGGCGCACGCGCTCGCCGCCACCGCGAGTCGCGTGGCGGTCGCCGTCACCACGGCGGGCGGCGTCGACACGCTGCTCGTCCTTGACGCGGCCGGCGCGGCGGTCGCGATCGGCGACGACGACCTGGGCGCCGCTCCCACCGCGCTGGCCGTCTCCTCCGACGGCGCCACCGCCTACCTCGCGACCGCCCAGCCGCGGCTCTTCGCGATCCCGATGGTCGCGCCCGCCGACGGCGGGGGCGCCGGTGCCGTCCCCGCCGGCCGCGTGGACGCGATCGCGGTCGGCCCCAGCGGGGCCGTCTACGCCGCCGAGACCACCGCCATCGCCGCCTACACCGCCATTGGGGCGCGCTCGGGCGTGATCGCCGGCGTCAGCGGCACCGGCGTGGCGATCTGCCCCTCCACCGCGACCCTGCCCGGCGCGCCCACGGCGGCCAACGGCGCCCGCGGCGATCGCGCGGTGACCGTCGCCTGGACGGCCCCGGCGAGCGACGGGGGCGCCCCGGTCTCCTCCTACCTCGTGACGGCGGCTCCGGGCGGCGCGACCTGCACCGCGACCGGCGCGTCCTCCTGCACCGTCGAGGGCCTCGCGAACGGCACCCGGTACACCTTCACCGTGCAGGCCCGCAACGCCGTCGGGCTCGGGCCCGCCAGCACCAAGACCAAGCCCGTCACGCCGCGCCGCAGCACCGCCGCCCGCGAGCTCACGGCCACCGCCGTCACGACGCGCACGACCATCAAGGCCGTGACGTTCTCGGTCACCGTGACGGCCGAGCAGGCCGGCAACCTGTCGATCGCCGTGGTCAAGACGCGTCGCGTCTACTGCAGCAGCGGCCGGCGCATCACCGCCCCCGGCGTCTACACGATCCGCTGCCGCATGACCGGCCCCGGCCGGGCCCTCGTGCGCCGGGCCCGCACCGTCTTCGCGGTGCGCACCGTGCTGACGCCGCCCTTCGGCACCCTGGCGCGCAGCATCCAGGAGGCCGCAGTCAGCCGGCGGCGCTGAGCGCGCCTAGCGATTGGCCAGCGTGCCAATCGCGAACTGCAGGAGGTACGCCATCGTGAGCACCGCGCTGCCGTCGACGTCGCGCTCGGGCACGAACTCGATCAGGTCGAACGACGCGATCCGGCCGCGCTCCGCGACGCCCGCGATCAGGTCGGTGACCTGGGTGTAGTCGAGGCCGCCGGGGGAGGGGGCGATCACCGCCGGCATCAGGCTGGCGTCGAAGGCGTCCATGTCGATCGTGATGGCCACGTTGGCCCCGCGCGGGATCAGGTCGAGCACCGGACCGACGCCGTGGTGGTGCACCGCGCGCGCCGGGACGATCTGCGCCCCCCAGGCGGCCGCGAACTCGACCTCGGGCGTGCGGGCGCTGCCGAAGGCGCGCATCCCGACCTGCACGATGCGCTCCACGTGTGGCATCTCGGAGGCCCGCCGCATGGTCGAGGAGTAGCCGAGCGGCTCGCCACGGCGCTCCTGGCGCCAGTCGATGTGGGCGTCGATCTGCAGGATCGTGAGGGGGCCGCCCGCGGCGAGGCCGGCGAGGAACGGGATCGGCACCGAGTCGTCGCCGCCGACCATCATCGGCACGGCGCCCGCGGCGACGATCGCCTGCGCGGTGTCGTGGATCAGGGTGCGGTTGCCGGGGCCGTCCTCGGAGGCGGTGGGCAGGTCGCCGAGGTCGCCGAGCCGGAACCCGCGCGGCCCGAGCAGCGTGCCGCCGACGTCGTAGTTCCAGTGCTCCACCCAGTCGGCGTCGTTGGCCATCGCCTCGCGCAGCGCCTGCATCGTGCCGGCGTGCGGGCGGTTTTCGATGCCGGGGTAGGGGGTGCCGTGCGGCGCGCCGAACAGCACCGCATCCGCGGGCTCCGCGCCGACCGCGTCGAGCGGGAACGCGCCCATGAAGCTCCGGGTCGCCATCGGAACGGCAGCCTAGAGGCGTTCGCCGGCGCCGGCTAGGTCGGGATGCGGCGCATGACGTGCTCCGTCAGCGCGGCGCGGATGCGCTCGTCGGGGATGCGCTCCAGCGCCTCCTCGAGGAAGCCCTCGACGATCACCCGGTTGGCCTCGACCTCGGGCACGCCGCGGCTCATCAGGTAGAAGCGCAACATCGGGTCGACCGGGCCGGCCGTGGCGCCGTGGGTGCAGCGCACGTCGTTGGTGTCGATCTCGAGCCCCGGGATGGAGTCGGCACGGGCCTTCGACGAGAGCAGCAGGTTGCGGTTCTCCTGGTAGGAGTCCGTGCCCTGCGCGCCCTCGGCGACGCGGATCACGCCGCGCCAGACCGAGCGGGCCTCGTCGAGCAGCACGCCCTTGAAGGCGAGGTCGGAAACCGCGTTCGGGGCGTCGTGCTCCTGCGTCGTGTCGAGGTCGAGGTGCCGCTTGTCGTCCACCACGTAGACGCCGCTGAGCCGACCCGTGGCGCCCTCGCCGGTGAGGCGGGTCTCCATGCGGGTCTTGCCCGTGCGCGCGCCCGTCGAGCAGGCGGCCCAGTCGAGCAGGCCGTCCTTGGCGATCTCCGCCCGGTGCGCGGCGAAGTGCAGGGCCGCGTCGCAGCGGTCCTGGACGACGACGTAGGTCAGGTGCCCGGCCGCGCCGACGACGACCTCGGCGACGCCGTTGGCGTAGCCCGGCACGCCGGACAGGTGCTCCTCGACGAGGGTCGCCTCGGCGCCCGCCTCGACCACGATCAGCGCGCGCCACTGCTGGCCCGCGCCCTCCGTGGCGATCTCGTAGGCGACGTGGAACGGCTCGGCGACCTTCACGCCGGCCGGCACGTGCAGCAGCACGCCGTCCGACCAGAGCGCGGCGTTCTCGGCCGCGAACTTCTCGTCGTAGCCGACGATGGTGCCGAGCAGGGGCTCGATCAGCTCGGGCCGCTCCTCGGCGAGCCGCCGGATCGAGCCGAAGGCGACGCCCTGCGCCGCCACGGCCTCCGTCAGCTCATCGACGACCGCGCCGCCGTCGCGCACGACGACGCGACCGGCGTGATCGCCCGCCGCGAGGATCGCGCCCGCGATCTCGCCCGGGGCGGCCGCCTCGACCGGCTGGAACGCGTCGAAGTCGATCCCGCGCAGGGACGTGAAGCGCCAGTGCTCGTCCGACAGGGTCGGGACGGGCAGGGCGGCGTTGGACTGGGCCGCGAGGTCGCGGCGCTCGGCGAGCCAGGCGCTCATCCGACCGAGCCCTCCATCTGCAGCTGGATCAGCCGGTTCAGCTCGACCGCGTACTCGAGCGGCAGCTCCTTGGTGATCGGCTCGATGAAGCCGGCCACGATCAGGGCGGAGGCCTCGGCCTCGGACAGGCCGCGGCTCATCAGGTAGTAGATCTGCTCCTCGCCGAGCTTCGAGACGGTCGCCTCGTGGCCGATGTCGACCTGGTCGGCGGAGATGTTGATGTACGGGTAGGTGTCCGTGCGCGACTCGGGATCGATGATCAGGGCGTCGCAGACGACCTTGGACTTCGAGTGCTCGGCGTCCTTGTTGACCCGCAGGAGGCCGCGGTAGGAGGAGCGGCCGCCGTCCTTCGAGATCGACTTCGAGGTGATCACGGAGGTGGTGTTGGGCGCGACGTGCGTGATCTTGCCGCCCGCGTCCTGGTGCTGGCCCTCGCCCGCGAAGGCGATCGAGAGGATCTCGCCGTGGGCGCGCTCGCCCTTCAGGATCACGGCGGGGTACTTCATCGTGACCTTCGAGCCGAGGTTGCCGTCGACCCACTCCATGGTCGCGCCCTCCTCGGCCACCGCGCGCTTGGTGACCAGGTTGTAGACGTTGTTCGACCAGTTCTGGATCGTCGTGTAGCGGCAGCGGCCGCCCTTCTTGACGAGGATCTCGACGACCGCGGAGTGCAGCGAGTCGGACGAGTAGGTGGGGGCGGTGCAGCCCTCGACGTAGTGCACGTAGGCGCCCTCGTCGACGATGATCAGCGTCCGCTCGAACTGGCCCATGTTCTGGGCGTTGATGCGGAAGTAGGCCTGCAGCGGCTGCTCGATCCTGACGCCCGGCGGGACGTAGATGAACGAGCCGCCCGACCAGACCGCGCTGTTGAGCGCGGCGAACTTGTTGTCCGCCGGCGGGATGATCGTGGCCCAGTGCTCGCGGAACAGGTCCTCGTGCTGGAGCAGCGCCTGGTCCGTGTCGAGGAACAGGACGCCCTGGTCCTCGAGCTCGGTCTTGAGGCTGTGGTAGATCACCTCGGACTCGTACTGGGCGCCGACGCCGGCCAGGAACTTGCGCTCGGCCTCGGGGATCCCGAGCCGCTCGAAGGTGTTCTTGATCGTCTCGGGGACGTCATCCCACGAGCGCGCGTTGGCCTCGGCGGGCTTGAGGTAGTAGAAGATGTCGTCGAAGTCGATGCCGCTCAGGTCGGCGCCCCACTCGGGCATCGGCTTGGACTTGAAGATCTCGTAGGACTCGAGCCGGAAGTCGAGCATCCACTGCGGCTCGCCCTTGTGGGCGGAGATCTGGCGGATGATCTCCTCGTCGAGGCCCTTCGCCGTCTTGATGACGGGGTTCTCCTCGTCGTGGAAGCCCCACTTGTACTCGCCGAGGTCGACGTCCGGCGACTCGATGCTGCTCATCAGGCGGACACCCCCTCGGCGATGCCCACGTAGCCGGAGGTCTCCAGCTCGTGGGCGAGCTCCGGCCCGCCGGAGCGCACGATGCGGCCGTCCATCAGGACGTGGATCCGGTCCGGCTTCACGTAGTCGAGGATGCGCTGGTAGTGCGTGATGATCAGCGCGCCCATGTCGGGGCCGACCAGCTGGTTGATGCCGTTCGAGACGATCCGCAGGGCGTCGATGTCGAGGCCCGAGTCGGTCTCGTCGAGGATCGCGATCTTCGGCTTCAGCATCGCCATCTGCAGGATCTCGAAGCGCTTCTTCTCGCCGCCGGAGAAGCCGTCGTTGAGGGAGCGCGACGACATCGCCTTGTCGATCTCGAGCAGCTCCATCGCCTCCTGCAGCTGCTTCCGGAACTCCGGGATGCGGATCGGGTCGTCCTCGCCCTCGGGGCCGCCCTTGCGGTGGGCGTTGACGGCCATCCGGATGAAGTTGGCGACGGTGACGCCGGGGACGGCGAACGGGTACTGGAAGGACAGGAACATGCCCGCCCGGGAGCGCTCGTCGGCCTCCATCTCGAGCAGGTCCTCGCCCATGAAGAGGACCTCGCCCGCGGTGACCTCGTAGCCCGGATGGCCCATCAGCACGTGGCTGAGGGTGGACTTGCCGGACCCGTTCGGGCCCATGATCGCGTGGATCTCGCCGCGCGACATCTCGAGGTCGATCCCCTTCAGGATCTCCGTGTCGGTGTCGGCGATGGTGGCGTGGAGGTTGCGGATGACGAGGTCGGGCATGGGCGGTGCTCCTGCAATGGCGCCTCCGGGGAGGCGGGGGGTGTCGTGCTGGTCCCTTCGCGGCGGCCCGGACGGCGGACGACGCGGCGTTAGGGGAGTCGAATAAGGGTACCCGAATAACGCCGAACCCGCGGATTTCCTTCCCGCGCTACGGCGCGGCGCCGGGTGCGCCCTCGCTCAGGTAGCTGAGCAGGGCCGTGTCGGTCAGCCACTCGACGGGCGCGTGGTCGTCCGTCAGGGGCTCGCCGGCCCTGGCGACGGGCTTACGGTCCGCCGCGAGGGCGTTGCAGTCCGCGGCGAGCGGACCGGTCTGCGCGGCCATCCGCTCCGCCGCCGGAGCGGCCGTGCCCGCGTCGCGGTAGCCCGTCACGACGGTGTTGAAGTCGTTGACGCGGGCCATCTCGACCTCCGGGAAGACGTGGGCCATCGTCTGCGCGATGCGGATCAGGGCCTGGTCCTGGTCGGGGGGCGCGCCGACGTTGATCATCACGGCGCCGCCCGGGGCGAGCCGCTCGCGCACCGTCTCGAAGAACTCGCGCGTGACGAGGTGGAACGGGATGTACGGCTGGCGGTAGGCGTCGATCGCGATCGCGTCGAAGGCGTCGTCCGAGGCCGCGAGCCAGGGGCGCGCGTCCGCGGTGTGCACCGTCAGGTTCGCCTCGCCCATCCCGAAGAAGCGGTAGCCGGCCTCCGAGACGAGGCCGTCGATCTCGACGCCGTCCACGGCCCAGGTCGGCCAGAAGCGCGCGTACTGCACCGCCGTCGTGCCGGCGGCGTTGCCCAGGACGGCGATCCGCCCGTCCTCGGGCCGGTCGATCGCGACGGGCAGGCACAGCGGGCGATCCCAGTAGCCGCCCACGAGGCCGCTCGGGCCGACCTTGATCGAGTGGGTGGCCCAGCCCTCGTTGAGGCGCAGGATCGTGTCGCCGTCCTCCTCGCGCACGACTTGGACGAACTGGTACGGCGACTCGCCCTCCCACAGCACCGCATCGCCGGGCGCGGCCTTGACCCCGGACTCGGGCACCAGCAGGAGCAGCGCGATCGCCAGGGGCGCGACCAGCGCCTTGCGCGGCAGGAGCGGCAGCGCCGACAGCGCCAGGAGCAGCGCGAACACGAGCAGCGTGCGGCGCGTCCCGATCCACGGCACGAGCAGGAGCACCGACGCGAAGGTGCCGAGCAGGGAGCCGACCGTCGACAGCGCGTACAGCCGGCCCGCCACGGAGCCCGCCTGGTCGACCGAGTGGACGGCCAGGCGCATCGCCCACGGGGCGACGGTGCCGAGCGCGGTGATCGGGATCGCCAAGGCCAGCATGACGGCGAGGAACGAGCCGATCAGGACCCCGGCGGAGAGGTCCGCGAAGGCGTCCGTCGCCGCGCCGAGCAGCGGGCGCGTGGCGAACGGCAGCACCGCCACCGCCAGCGCGGAGAACAGCACGACCAGCCCCAGCCCCAGGGGGCGCGGGTGGCGGTCGGCGAGGCGGCCGCCGAGCCAGTAGCCCAGGGACAGGAACAGGAGCGTCAGGCCGATGATGTTGGCCCAGACCAGGGTCGAGGTGCCGAAGAAGGGCGCCATCAGGCGCGCCGCCGTCAGCTCCACGCCGAGGATGCAGAAGCCCGTCATGAAGACGAGCACGTAGAGGCGGCCGATCGGCACCCCGGAACCGTACCCGCTTGCGGCTCTTCCGCACCTGCAGCCTTAACAGAGCCTGAACACTCCGCACCGGCCGCCCTTCACACGCGCCCGATATTCCTAGGGCCATGAGCGATAACTGGACTCCCACCCCGCCCCCGCAGGGCCCCTCCGGGGGCGCCTACCGCAGCCCCTACTCGACGACCCCGCCGCCCGTCGGCGGGGCGCCCGAGCCGAAGCGCGGGTCGCGCATGGTCGTGCCCGTCCTCGTGGCCGCGCTCCTGTCCGCGGGCCTCGCGGCCGGCGGCACGGCGCTCGTGATCGATCGCGAGGCAGCTCCCGGGACGACGACCACCGTGATCCAGGAGGCCCCGCCGGTCGAGGCCTCCGCGGCCGGCTCCGCCGCGGGCGAGGACCAGCCCGTCGCGGCGATCGCCGGCGGGACGATGGACATCGCCCAGCTGTACGAGAAGTACGGCGCCGGCGTCGTCCGGATCGACCACTCCCAGGGCCTCGGCTCCGGCTTCGTGATCGACAAGGACGGCCACGTCCTCACCAACGCGCACGTCGTCGACGGCGCGCAGGGCACGATCACCGTCTCCTTCTCGAACGACGAGCGCGTCGAGGCCGAGGTCATCGGCGTCGACAACGCCACGGACGTGGCGCTGCTCAAGGTCGACCTGCCCGCCTCCGCCCTCACCGTCGTGCCGCTCGGCGACTCGACGTCCGTCGCGGTCGGCGAGCCCGTCGTCGCGATCGGCAACCCGTTCGGCCAGGACCGCACCGTCACCAGCGGCATCGTCTCGGCCCTCGCCCGCGAGATCGAGGCCCCGAACGGCTTCGGCATCAACGGCGTGATCCAGACGGACGCGGCGATCAACCAGGGCAACTCCGGCGGCCCGCTGTTCGACATGGCCGGCCGGGTGATCGGCATCAACTCGCAGATCTACACCGGCGGCACCGGCGGCGGCAACGTCGGCCTCGGCTACGCCGTGCCGATCAACCTCGTCAAGGAGGTCGTCGCCGACCTGATGGCGACCGGCAAGGCCCAGCACGCCTGGCTCGGCGTCCAGCTGTCGGACGTCGATCCGACGCTGGCCTCCCAGGTCAAGATCGGCACCGACAAGGGCGCCATGATCGCCGGTGTCACCGAGGGCTCGCCCGCGGCCGAGGCCGGCCTCCGGGGCGCCACCGGCGAGATCACGATCGAGGGCCGCAGCTACGCGGTCGGCGGCGACGTGGTCGTCGAGGCCGACGGCAAGCCCGTCGAGTCGGTCGACGAGCTGCGCGCCGCAGTCTCCGCCCGCGAGCCCGGCGACGATCTGAAGCTCGTCGTCAAGCGGGCCGACGGCTCCACCGCCGACATCACCGTGACCCTCGGCAACCAGCCGCAGGATCCCACCGCGCTCGCCCGCTGAGCCACTCCTCCGCAGCGGGCGGACACCCAGGGGGCGGGGTCGGGCCTAAGGCCCGGCCCCGCCTTCCGTCTGCGGGGGCTCAGCGCCGGTCGGCGATCTGCGCGAGCAGGCAGACGATCGTGCCGACGACCACCCACAGGACGGCGCCCGCGATCGCGGCGCCGATGCCGAGGGCGATCGAGAACGGCTCGCCTCCGATCAGCCCCACGGTGAGGGCGACGGCGGCGTGCAGGACGGCCATCGCGTAGGCCGCGACGGCGGCGCGCGGCGCCTGACCGGCGGCGCGCGCGAAGCGCTCGGGGATCGTGTCCATCGGGGACATCCTACCCGTGGGCCTCGCCTGCGGGGCTACAGTCCGGTGCCGACGCGGTGAAGCCGCCGACCCCGCCGATGCGCGCCCTCCTCATCGTCAACCCCGTCGCGAGCCGCGTCAACGCGGCCGTGGAGCGCACCGCCCGCCGCGAGCTGGAGACCGCCGCCGAGATCGAGGTCGTGCGGACCACGCGCCACCTCGAGGCCGCGGAGATCGCGCGCCGCGGCGCCGAGGAGGGCTTCGACGCGGTCATCGTGCTGGCCGGCGACGGCACCGCCAACGAGGTCCTCAACGGCGTCGGCGCCGACGTGCCGATCGGGCTGCTCCCCGGCGGCGGCACCAGCGTGATGCCGCGCAACCTCGGCCTCCCGCCCTCGATCCCGGCCGCGGCCCGGCGGCTCGCCGAGGCGCTCGCCCAGGGTCGCGAGCGCGCCGTCCGCGTCGGCCGCATCAACGGCCGGCGCTTCGCCTTCAACGCGGGCGTCGGGCTGGACGCGGAGGTCGTGCGCCGCGTCGACGGCCGCGTGCGCGGCGAGAAGGACCGCCGCTCCCCCGACGTCGCCTACGCCCGCGAGCTCGCCAAGCTCGTGGCGCGCGGCGCCTACAGCCAGCCGCACATCACCGTCCACGCCGGCCGCCAGGTCGACCGCGTCGCGTTCCTCGTCGCCGTCAACCTCGCGCCGTGGTCGTACATCGGCCCCCTGCCGCTGGACCTCGCGCCCACCGCGACGGCGGACGGCGGCCTCGACATCGTGGCGCCGCGCCGCCTCTACCGCCGCGACCTGCTGGGCTTCGCCCAGCGCGTCCTCGTCGACCAGCGCCACGCGCGCGGCAGCGGCGACCCGCGCATCGCCTACTGGCACGACATCGCGCGGATCGACCTGCGCTGCGACGAGCCGTTCCCGACGCAGGTCGACGGCGACTACGTCGGCGACGTCCTCGACGCGGTCATCGAGGTCGACACCGAGGGCGCCCGCTACCTGCTCTAGGCGCCCGGCCCCTACCATGCGGCCATGGACATCCTCGTCGCCCTCAGCCAGGGCGCCGGCCTCGCCGTCGCCTGCGGGCTCGCCGCCCTGCTTCCCCTCGGGGTCCTCGCCGTCG
>Ga0129333_10007341_pt1 | contig 10407 bp, 19 predicted proteins | sample CPB6_08_DNA_FD_94474 | JGI IMG/M metagenome (GOLD analysis project Ga0129333, IMG submission 94474) | Freshwater to marine salinity gradient microbial communities from Chesapeake Bay, USA - CPBay_Sum_0.6_0.8_DNA | ecosystem: Environmental > Aquatic > Marine > Coastal | place: USA: Chesapeake...
AATTATTAGTTAGACGATCACTCGAAAACGATAATATTGAAGGTTACGAAAAATTTGCTAGTTATTTCGATGGTATGCCATGACGTACTATGGTTTACATCCTCTTCGATGGCGAATACTATAAAATAGGCGTAACAACGAGTGATCACTATAAACGCCGCCTACAAAATCTATCTACTGGTAATGCTCGAAACCTACAACTAATCGCCTATGTAGAATCTCCCTTTGCTAAAGACATAGAGAGACAACTACATAGGCGATTTAAGTGTAACCGAGTTAAGAATGAATGGTTTTGGTTAGATGATACTGGATTAGCTGAGTTGTTTAGGATTCTGGCGACGTTTTATCGCAACCCCACTCCAAAGTAAACAACTACAATAGCCCCCACGATTAGGAAAGCGTTAATCTCGTTTGGTGTCATCGTACACTATATGGTGGAAACTCCAACCATCATAGCAAAATTTTAACGATTATGTGTGACAATTTGATAAATACGGGTTAGAATGGCGATATGCGCGACTTTCTTTACCACATCTGGCTAAGTATCCGACAATACTGGCGGCGGCGTAGAAGCCTTCGTTTATATTGGATATGCGCTATGATAACCAACACTGAGACAGGGACTAAGAAGTATAAATATTACCCTGTGTGGGGCCGAAGTAGAAGTAGCACTATACTCAAAACCAAAGTTAAACTAGATCGTTTGTATTGTTCGCCCCATATCAAGGTGGAATGTAGAGCAGGTTATCAAAAAAAAATGGGTCTAACCCCCCCTCCTCCTCCTTCAGGACGGCTTTAATTAAATAGCTATTTGTTGACATTCTTATGCTGAGTTTGTTAGCATAAACAAATGATTATACTAGAGTTCAAAGCACGGACAAAACCTTCTCAAGCGTCTGCCATAGACGAAGCTATTCGTACGGCTCAGTTCGTTAGAAATAAAGCTTTGCGCTATTGGATGGATAATGAAAAGGTTGGAAAGTATGACCTCAACAAACTCTGTAAAGAGCTAGCTGAGGAATTTCCGTTTGCCAAGAAACTCAACTCTATGGCCCGCCAAGCATCTGCTGAACGGGCTTGGAGTTCAATCAGTCGGTTCTATGACAACTGCAAAAAGAAAGTCAAAGGTAAGAAAGGTTTCCCTAAGTTCAAGAAAAATGCTCGTTCAGTGGAATATAAAACCTCTGGGTGGAAATTGCTTGAACCCAAAAGAATCAAGTTCACTGATGGATTTGAAATCGGTGAATTACGTCTTATCGGAACCTATGATTTAGCTCTTTATGACGAATCTCAAATCAAACGGGTTCGTTTAGTAAAGCGGGCTGATGGATATTATGTTCAGCTCTGCATAAATGTTGAAAATTCAACAACAATGTTAGAACCGACACATAATACCGTTGGAATTGATCTAGGGATTAAATACTTTTTAGCCACTAGCACTGGTGAATTCTTAGAGTCTCCCAAATTCTACCGCAAAGCTGAAAAGCAGTTGAACAGAGCTAATCGGCGTAAATCGAAGAAATTCCGTAAAGGAGCTAAACCTCAATCCAAGAACTACCACAAGGCTAGAAAGCGGTATAGTCTAAAGCATCTAAGAGTAAGTAGGCAGCGAACAGAGTGGCTAAAGAATCAAGCCCTCCGCCTGTGTCAATCTAACGATTTGATCGCCTATGAAGACTTAAATGTGAAAGGACTGGTTAAGAACCGAAAGCTAGCTAAGTCGATTAGTGATGCAGGATGGTCAACATTTCGTAAATGGTTAAACTATTTTGCTGGTAAATACGGGAAGATTGCTGTTGCAGTTCCTTCTCACTACACCAGTCAAAAGTGTTCTAACTGTGGTAGGATTGTTAAAAAATCATTGTCTGTCAGAACCCACAAATGTACCCATTGTGGTTTTGAATCAGATAGAGATACGAATGCTGCAATTAATATCCTGCAACTTGGATTAGATACCCTAGGGCATAGGGAAATCTATAAGCTTGGGGAGATTGAACCTCTGGCTGAGTTGGATCAATCCTGCTTAGTTAAGTCTGGTCTGTGAACCAAGAATCCCCGCTTCTTTAGGGCGGGGAGTGTCAAACCAGAAATGATATACAGTAAAAAGTTGAAGTTTCAATATGAAAAGTAAAAAGGAGACAAAAAAGGCCCAAAAGACTAGAGAGTTAAACGAACGCTTCCATGAGATGAAGACCAGTTGGCTCCAAGACCACCCTCGTTGTGAGCGCTGTAATGGTAGAGCATCTGAAGTTCATCACAAAAAAGGGCGGCAGTTTGAGGAAGACGGGATACCGCTAGTGATTAACGAAAAATATTTTATGGCTGTCTGTAGGGAGTGTCATATGTATATAGAACGAAATCGTAAAGAGTCTTATAAAAAAGGTTGGCTTATTTACCGTCATCAACAGGTAGCTTCATGATCCTACAAATTGTATCTGGTGGCATTGTAGGGGCTGGAGCTATGTTGGCTCTAGGATGGTGGGTAAGTCATCGTGAAGACCGGATGATCGAAGCTTTCCTTCAAGGGGAAGAAGATAAGATCGTCAAGCTATTTGAGCTAATGCTCATTGGTTTTGAAGACGAGAATATTACAGGATTTATGGTTACTAGCCCTGTTGAAACAGGAGTGGTTGCTATGAAGATGATCGTTCATCAAGAAGATGGCGATGTAATCTTCTACGCTCGTGCCGATGGACTTGATGTATCACTGATTAATTTCCAAGAGTGGGCGGCATTAGCTACCTACGAAGTCGTCCAAGCCATTCCTTGTGTAGAGGATTTCGACACTGAGGATGACTGGGATGAAGACGACTATGAAGAAGCTTAAACTAAAGGAGGAAAAAATTAATCAAGTTATTTTGGGGGATAGTAAAGAAAAACTGAAAGAACTCGCAGATAATAGTGTAGATTCCGTAGTTACTGACCCGCCTTATGAATTAGGTTTTATGGGTAAAAAATGGGACTCTACAGGTATTGCTTATGATGTGGAGCTATGGAAAGAAGTTTATCGTGTACTCAAACCCGGCGGGCATCTATTAAGTTTTGGGGGTACTCGTACTTATCATCGTATGGCTTGCGCTATTGAAGATGCAGGGTTTGAGATTCGTGATCAAATCCAGTGGATATATTCAAGTGGATTCCCAGCAGGTAACAAAGATATTTCTGTAGCTATTGACAAAAAATTAGGGGAAGAGCGGGAAGTAATCGGAAAGCGAAAGCATCCAACACTAAAAGATACATCTAAACTCGAAGAACAGGCTAACGCCTCTCACGGTGGAAATATGTGGTCTAGAGAATGGGATATAACCGCTCCTACTACTCTTGAGGCTCAAAAATACGAAGGTTGGGGGAGCAAACTTAAACCCGCCAATGAACCGATTTTGCTTGCTCGTAAACCATTCAAGGGTAGTATTGCTGATAATGTTCTTAATTGGAATACAGGAGGAATTAATATTGGGGGTTGTAAAATCGGCAACGAAAAAACAACATATTCTCTGAAAGGTGGAGAGAATTTGAATAAGTTATCACGACCAGATGGTAACGATAGTGATACAGGAAAAGGATTAGGGGCATGTGGAGTTGGTGCTAAGCAGATTAATATAGGAGCTAAAATCGTTGTAGGTAGATTCCCGGCTAATGTAATTCATGATGGTAGCGAAGAAGTTATTAACACATTTCCTACTACAAAAATAAATGGTCAACTGGCTTCTGCTGCAACATTCTTCTACTCTGCTAAAACATCCAAAAAAGAACGTACTTGTAATGGACAGGTCGAAAATAAACATCCAACTGTCAAACCGATCGCACTCATTTCCTACCTATGCCGACTTGTAACGCCCCCTGGTGGTACATTACTTGATCCCTTCGCTGGTAGTGGTACAACGGCTATTGCCTGTATGAGAGAAGGCTTCAACTACATCCTTATTGAACTAGAAGAAGATTCTTACAATACCTGTCTTGACCGAATTAACGCAGAACAATAAGTTGAAATTACAACCTTAAAGGAGGATATTTACTTATGACTGAAACTCGTGTATGTGTTAAGTGTGGCGAAACTGATATTACTAAATTTCGTGTTGATAAGCGCAGTGATAAGTTAAGGAGTGAATGTAGGACTTGCGAGAATAAAGCAAGGAATGAACGGAAGAAAAAGAATCGAAAAAATAATGATTTTGAGTCTTCTAGTAAAATGAAGACAACACTTACAACAGAGGTTCATACCGATGAAGCCACTGGAGTAATTACAGCAGTTGTAAAGAGTGTGGGCGTACCTGCTGATCCAAAAGAGTTTTTGATTAGCCGAGGACTTGATCCTGAAGCTTATGAAATTATTGATAGTCGGATTGGTTGCCATGCGGTAACAATGAAGATTAAAGATGAACCTGTTCAGGTTATGAATTTTAATCTGAACGTGAAGTTTGTCCCGGTAAAACTAAAAGCTTTTGAGTTTGAGCCTATTAAGTCTTTGCGAATTGAAGTAAAAGAGTCTAAACCTCGTGATCCTCAACCCCAACGGAAACTTCGCAAAGCGTTAATTATCCCTGATAGTCAGAATGGTTTTTACCGAGACTTGACTACAAGTGAACTTATCCCTTTTCATGATCGCGCCTGTTGGGACTTGTCATTTCAAGCTGTAGAACATTGGCAACCCGATGATGTGTTCTACCTAGGCGATATGTGGGACTTAGCGGCGATGGGTAAGTATACCAATCCACCTGAGGTTAAATACACATCTGAGTTGTCAGGTCATGAGCTTGCATTCTGCATTAGCAAGCACAAGCAAATCAAGCCTGACATTAACCAAGAAATTACACCTGGCAATCATGAAAAAAGGATGCGCGAACTTCTGCTGAATAATTTCAGCGAAGCTTATGGTATTCGTCAGTATATTCATGACAAGAATCGCCCCGCACCTCTTTACCCTGTTATGTCAGTTCCGCACATCCTAGGACTAGAAGAGATTGGTGTTAAATGGCACAAAGATTACCCTAATGGCTTAATCGATATTGGACTTAACTGCGAACTATTTCACGGTACTAAGGCTAAATCTCATGGCGGTGATACTGCTAAGGCTTATCTGAATAACACCCGTAAGAGTTGCATCTACGGACACATCCATCGGAACGAACTCGTTTGGCATACATTCTATGTTCATGAAAAGCCTCATTATCGATTTGCGGCATCACCTGGTACGTTCGCCTTGGTGGGGGGCAAGACTCCAGCGGTTAAGGATGACTGCAATTGGCAGAACGGGATGCTACGAGTCACCTACGACCCTACTGGTGAGTTCATCAACGTTGAACCGATTGCAATCACTAATGGACGGATGTTTATGGATGGTGAACTGTTTGTTGGTAACTTCGACATGGAAGAACTCTGTGATGTAACAGGTCACGATTACCTAGTTGGCCAACGTAGACTTGTCGCCTAACCAATCGGTAATCTCTCTACCATTGGTATAGCTATCCACAGTGACAACAAGGGCAGTTTTTGGGTACTCTGCTATTGTTGTCACTGTTGGTTTTTCCATGCTCGATGATAGTAAAAAAGCTCTAATCCTTAAACTGACACTGCGGGGCATTATTCATCCCATTGTGGCAGCAGTTCAAAAATCTTACATTAAAGCCGACTTCTCAATCCTTATCCGTATTATCCTAGTCGATGGCTCAGGAGTGTACGGTTTAGTCGATGCTAACAACGACATATACCTACTCAGTCCGTTTGAATGGCTGGAAAAAGTCGGCGTCGAACATCTAGCCAATGAATACGGTATTGAAAAAGTAGAAGCTATCGAGTAATCGGCTATTACCATTGACGATTCTGTTATTTTAGTTACAATATAGAATGTAGCTAAATATACAAAACGATGAAAACCGTAGAACAACTTACCGCTCGTACTGCCAAGAAGATCAAGAATCGCCGCCAATCCATGTTGGTTCGTTCTCACCAAGAACTAACGCTCGATAATGCTAAACAAGATGAAGTAAATTACCAAGCCTATGAATCCAACTGCAATTGCAGCATTTAGATACGCTAGACTTTTTTCGACAATCATCTGAGAAACTAAAAATTCCATTATAAAAGGTGACTCATTAAGGGCCACCTTTTATTTTAATTATTTTAATGTTTTATATAATCCTAAAAAGCTATCTAGTTGAAGTTTCAACGTTTGTGCTAGAATAATCGAAATTCGCTTGGAGGGTATATGGACGATTATTTAAGAAAAGGAGACAAAGTAACGGCCACTTGGATTGATGCTGAACCTAAAGCGTTGTCAGGGGTGTAGATGAAGGTAAGTGGTGAATTAAAAACAGTGACGGGTGTTGTGACTCATATTCGTGGTGATCACCCTATCCATCCTACAAGTGTTGGAGTAGCGATTATGGATGATGAAGGAGTGGAGCATTGGGTAGACTTAAAATTTGTGAGGAAATACTATGCCTGATATTGAAGAAATCAAAACACGGTTAGCCAATATGCGCTATGACCGTGAATATAATGAACTTAACCTCACTGAGCGGTTAATTGTTGATTGGGAAGTAGAGTGTGAGTTGGAATATGCCGCTGGTATTTAATTAATAACTATTTTAAGTTTAGTTCTATCTACATACGCTCCCCATTCTTCATCATAAACCAGTGATTCAAGAGTGGGGGTTATTGTAACTTCAGTACCATCATCAAATTCTATAATAACTTTACTCTCACTAGCGTAAAAGTTAGCAACTGTTTTACCATTTAATTTATTTTTATTCATACAACCTCTTATATAGTTAACCCGTCTTCAAGAGGGTGCAAGAAGACGGGGTATGTTCTCTATAGGGTTCCATTGTAGCACAGTCTTTAAGAAGTAACAACTTCTATATCAAGGTGGACATTTAACCTTCTCTACGCTAGTATGGTAGAAGTTTGAAGCAAGGAAGAGGATTATGACTTCACCTAACAACGATAACGTAACCGCTAACGATGGCGAATGGCGGCAACATCGTAACAAGTGGATGAAACGAATTACATCTAAACTTCGCCGCAAACATGGTAAACAATTAGTGGAGGAGCAAACCAATGAATGATGATAAATTGATTAGCCTAGAAGAACTAGAACGCAATATCGAAGATGCTATCAATGCAGCGTTTGACCAATGGTTGCAAGAAATCTTAGCTGAGGATGAGTATGAAGATTAAACCCTGCGGCTTGCAAGTAGAAGGTGTTTCAGAATTGACATTCCGCGATTTGTGCATCCATCAATTATTTGTTACATACAGCGGAATTACTTTTATCAAAATTGACTATGAAGAAGCTGTAGCATTATCTACTGGCCTAACTCAACGTTTCGGCCCTATGGAGTTTGCAGGCTTAACCAGTGAACCAGTCATACACTCTCGTATGGATGAGCCTGTATTCAAAGCTATGTTTGTCGAATAGCGTTTTGTAAGAACTGCTACAACCATTCTTTGTCTATCTGCGTTAGAATATGTTGAAATTACCACTTGGAGGTGGAAATGAACGAACCTATGGAGCTAACATTGGAACAGCAGTTCAATCTGCGTTCCTTTGAAAATCAAGTAAGTCAAATGAGTCGTGAGCAAGCCCATCAGTTTTTGGTTAAAATGTATGAGAGGTTTATTGTTAATGAATCTTTAGTAAAAATAGTCGCTAAAGAATCGATGATCGGTATTGTTGATACAAAAAAAATATTCCTAGAAGATACAAAAGAATTTTGCGTTTTAGTAGATTATGCGGACGCCGTATGGCTTGATCAATGGAATTGGTATTCCTCCGAAAGAGGATATGCACGACGTAACGCTGTAGGTACTGCTGATACAGCATCTACTTTGATGCATCGAGTAATTCTAGAGTTTCACGGATATGATCTAATCGGTATGGATGTTGATCATATCAATGGTAATCCACTTGATAATAGAAAATGCAATTTACGAGTTGTCAGTCACCAACAAAACTGTTTTAACCGTAAATTGTCAAAGAATAATTCAACAGGCTACAAAGGTGTTTCTTTGTATAAGCCAAATGGAAAATTCAAAGCATACATAAAGGTCAATTATAAACAAATCGTTTTAGGTTATTACGATACTGCCGAAGAAGCCGCAGAAGCGTATAACAAAGCAGCAATAGAATATTTTGGTGAGTATGCTCGATTGAATGTAATTAAGGATCAATAATGTTAGATGTAACTTCTTTACTAATCCAATATCTTAAGAGTCAACCTGAGGATACTGTTTACTATATCCGAGAGCAGCCCTACAACGTGGGCTATCTGATCAATGAAATTGAAAACGATTCACTGTTTGGTACTAAAGCACTTAATACGTTAATTGGTGAAGTTATTAGCGGTTTGATGGAACGTAAACATCGCCCTTACAAAGAGGAACATTTAGCTTTGACTCAGATGCTTTCTCAAAGTGAGAGTGCGTTGAGTATTATCAAAACCCTCAATATGCAAACTAACCGTGTTACTAGCGGCGTACAAGGCGATGTAGGTGATTTTAACCAAGTTCTACGTCACCCCGCTATTAAACCCCTCGTTGCTCGATTGAACGTTCTACTAAACCAAGATGACTGAATAAGAACTGATTGATGCCTGGTATGAGGCCATTAAGGATCTACTTAAACATGATTAGTATTCAAATAGTTGCCGTCATTGGTTTGATTACTTCACTCCTATTATGGGCGCACTCACTCGGCAAATTACTCGATATGTTTTTAGGTACAGATGATGACCGATGCTGAAATAGCCGCTATCGTCCTTCAAGGTCTTGTCGATTCCTTGGAGGACGATTTACTTTTAGGTATTAACTCTGGAGTCGAAGATATTTACCTAGCCTACGTCAAATCACTCACTGTAGAAGAAGGGAGTTACTGATGCACCTAATAGCTCAAAATAAATATAAATTTAATTTTTCTTCCAGTCTTCAGCGTTGTCATCTACTTGATATTTGGCATCTAAACAAAGCTCACTGGCTTACTTTATGTGGCGTCAGCGTCGGTGAAGTCTATAATAAATCGCCAACCTTGGTTAAATTCGATCTACACCGATTTGGCAATGTTAAACAAGTAAATATTCGCCAATCCCATAATGTAACCGAAGTAGACTTAGATGACTCTTTACTTAGATTTACTATAGAAGATGAATCCAATGGATATCACTATTTATCAGTATCGCTATTCTCAAAATATAAAAGTCTTAGACTACTGTGGCCATTAGTACAACTCGTTTTCTGGATCACCGTTATAGAAGACTCTTTATACTATGCCGATAAATAGCTTTTTAGTTAAATAGTTATTAAAATATATGTTACTATTTAATTGATGAGCATGATGATTACTTTTTTAGTTGGACAAGGGTGCAATTCCCTTCATCTCCACCACGGATTGTAGCTCAGTGGGGTAGAGTGCTTGGTTTGGGGCCAAGTTGTCATAGGTTCAAATCCTATCAATCTGACCACTGGGGGATGACTTAGTTTCGACAGCTAAAAGATTAGAATCATCGTTAAGTGCTTTTCAATCACAAATGCCAAAAACAACATCGTTAGCTTCCGCCGCTCTTTGGCCGTAGCCTAACCTAAAACGATACCCCCCGGCTCTTATGAACTAGGGGTATCGTTTTATCAAGCGACTAATTTAACTAATTATCAAGCGACTAATTTAACTAATTCTTCCATACCTTTTTTTTGATACCGTTTAACTGTTACATGAGAACAGCCCATAACCTCTCCTATCTCTTTCTGTGTCATCTCATCGTAATAGGTTAATCGTATAGCTGTTCTATGCGTTGTTGGTAACTGATCTAATAAATTGCTTAAATACAGCTTTGAATACAAATCATCATAATCAGAAATCGTATCCATTAACTGAGTATCACCTTCTCCCACAGGTTGATCAAGCTGTTGCGGGGGCTTATGAGATTGCTTCGCCTCTACCCATTCTTCCACACTAACTCCTAATTCAGCCGCAATGTCTTCCGGTTTATGACAATTCAACTTACGACTTTTATTAATCAAATCGTTATATTTCCTAGGTGGACGAATTGTATACCCGTTATCTCTAACATAGTGGTACAATTGTCCTTTAATATGAGGAGTTGCATACGTGGAAAATGTATAACCCGCATTAGGATTGAATTTACTAACACATTTAATTAGTGCAATAGTCCCCTCCTGAACTAAATCAATAAACTCTATATTGTTAAACCTATTACAGACCTGATTAGCATATTTTTTAACTAGGCCCATATTAGCCTCGACTAATTGGTTCCTTAGTTCAATAGTTGGCTTAGCTTGATATTCATTAAAACTACTTACTTGCATCCCACCACCCACTTGGCTCGGCATTTACCCCTCTAACATATAGCAATGTTTTTTCTTGATTATCTTTATCCAAAAACTTAGTAGCCA
>Ga0129333_10007343_pt1 | contig 10406 bp, 20 predicted proteins | sample CPB6_08_DNA_FD_94474 | JGI IMG/M metagenome (GOLD analysis project Ga0129333, IMG submission 94474) | Freshwater to marine salinity gradient microbial communities from Chesapeake Bay, USA - CPBay_Sum_0.6_0.8_DNA | ecosystem: Environmental > Aquatic > Marine > Coastal | place: USA: Chesapeake...
ATCAATCTTAAAGGGTTCAAGCCAGGTGAACTTCGCATTAGGACCTGTCATGGCAGAAGTTTTTATGGGAAACATTACCAAATGGAACGATGCAAAACTTCAAGCATTGAATCCAGGTAAAAAGTTACCAGACATGAATATCACCGTGGTTCATCGTGCCGATGGGTCAGGAACTACATTCAACTGGACTGATTACTTAACTGTAATTAGTCCAGAGTGGGAGAAACGAGTAGGACGAGGAGCTGCGGTAAAATGGCCTGCTACCAGTTCAGTGGGAGGAAAAGGTAACGAAGGTGTCGCGGCTAATGTAAATCGTATTAAAGGTTCTATTGGTTATGTAGAATATGCTTATGTCAAGAAAAACAACATGAATTTTATGCAGTTACAAAATAAGGCAGGTAATTTTGTGTCTCCTGATGATTTAACATTTGCAGCAGCTGCAGTTGGGGCCGACTGGTTTTCAGTACCAGGCATGGGGTTAAGCATAGTCAATCAAGGTGGTAAAGACACCTGGCCAGTAACTACAGCTTCTTTTATTATTATGTACAAAGATCCTACTGATAAAAAAGCAAGTGCAGAAGTACTGAAATTCTTTGACTGGTCGTTTAAAAATGGTAAGAAGTTAAGTGAAGAGTTGGATTATGTACACTTACCGCAAACCTTACAAGATCAAATAAGACAAAAAGTTTGGTCACAAATTAAATGAGGCGTGTATGAATGTAGAAAAATCGTATGAGTGTATGGATTGTGGTTCAGAGTTTGAAGTTACACCTATAGGTATAGCTAAAAACATGGCTGATGAAGTTAGCTTTTGTCCTTATTGTGGAAGCGAGCTATACGAGTTAGAAGATGATGAAGAGGATGATGAAAAAGATTATTGGTATTGACTTATCTTTAACAAGCCCCGCATTATGTTATTTTAAAGGTGAGGAATTTAATTTTAGTCAATGTGAATTCTTTTATATGACTAAGAGTAAAAAATTAGATTATCCAAGACCACCTTTATTCGGTCGACTAATGTCCGACCATCTTACTGACATGGATCGATACGTTCAAATATCAGCATGGGCCTTTGAGTGTATTGACCATGTCAATCCTGATCATGTTTTTATTGAGGATTATGCATTTGCATCTACTGGCAGAGTGTTTAACATTGCTGAAAACTGTGGTATACTTAAATATAATTTGTGGCGTGCAGGATTTGGGTATTCTTGTATTCCTCCTACTGTAGTAAAGAAACAAGCTACTGGAAAAGGTAATTCTAATAAAGTTGCTATGGAAATATCTTTTAAACAGGAAACTGGATTTGATATACGTAAACACTTACAATTATCGGAGTCGGCAAGCAACCCCGTTTCCGATATTATTGATAGTTACTACGTTACTAAGGCAGGATTACAATATGTCAAAGCATAAGAAATACGGTTTTCCTTACGATTACAGCAATAAAGTACCTCTACATAAATTTCGTGATAGTAAGGGTAATGAAATTTCTTTTTACAAAGAACTTAAAGGTTATGTTGCATTACAAAAATCAGCTGGTCATCAACAACGAGTAGAACTTGATGATCGTACTCTAAACAATATGTTAGGAACATTAGACAAACATGGTTGGCAAGAGATCGCGGTTTGACCGTTATGTAGTCAAACCTAATATTACTTTAAAAAATAAACTGACAGGGGAACTTATTCAAGGTGACATTGTCAATGAGGAAGATATTGACGGACATTTTTATTACGTGCTTCGAAATCATCGAGGTACGCATAAGTATGTAAAAGAAGCTTTTACTATCTTACACTCCCGTTGATATTTTTATTAGTTAGTAGCATAATGCATAGGCCTGTTGGCATTTATTATTTTTAGGAGATATTATGAGTCAAAGAGATAAACTGCGTCAAGCACTTTTTAATGGTCGTGAACTTACTGCCAAACAAATTACCGCCCAGTTCGGTATTGCTAGCCCTAGCAAAGTAGTTTCACTTCTGCGTATGGAAGATGGCTTGCCTATTTATTCTAACAAGTCAGTTGATAGTAAGGGTCGTGTCAAGTTTAAGTACCGTCTAGGTACTCCTTCGCGCAAGGTAATCGCAGCTGGTTACCGGGCTATGTCTCTTGGTTTAGTTTAATAAAAAGGCCTTCGGGCCTTTCAATACTTTTATATTATGAAAACAGAAAACCCATTTAATACGTTAGAAGGTAAGAACTGGATTAAATCCATGCTAAGAATGGGTCCAGGTACAGTGGAATTTACCAAGGCCGATGGCACTACTCGTGTTATGAATTGCACTCTTCAAGAAGATAAAGTTGTTTTATATGAGAAGAAAACTGATCGAGTTAAGGTACCTTCAGAAGAAACACTAGCTGTATTTGATTTAGATAAACAAGAATGGCGATCGTTTCGTTATGATAAAATTACTAAGTTTTCATTTTCAATATGATTAAAGGTATTACTTTTGGTGCATTTGATTTAGTACATGCCGGGCATGTATCGTTATTTAAAGAGTGTAGCGAAAATTGCGATAAATTAATTGTAGGACTTCACGTTGATCCTAACAACGAGCGCAAAGATAAAAATGTACCTATACAATCGATATTTGAACGGTATGTACAACTTAAAAGTAACAGGTATATTGATGAAATAATACCTTACGAGCACGAAGATGAAATAATTCGCATTCTAATCTATACTAATCCTCAGATTAGATTTTTAGGTGATGACTACGAGTATAAAGATTTTACAGGTAAAGAATACTGCGTTAATAAAGAAATACTATTACATTATGTAAGTAGGGATCATGGTTACAGTACATCAGAGTTAAGGAAGAGAATTGAAACCACTTATTACAGGTAGTCGTGGCTACATAGGTTCAACCCTAGCTAAAACCTTTGTCAAGAAAGGCATTATGCCGGTTGGTGTTGACAAAGAAATAAGACCAAACGATGCTTCTATTTACGGTCTTTATTATCAAGCAGCTTTTGAAGATCCTTATGTTGCTGAAATGATTATGGACATGGGTATCGATACTATTTGTCACTTAGCTGCCGATGCTAGTGTACCTGATAGTGTATTGAATCCAGGTAAGTATTATCATAATAATGTTTCAGCGTTAATCACATTTGCAAATAGTTTAGTTCAATGGGGATGGAAAGGCAAGTTTATATTTTCATCATCAGCAGCTGTATATTCTGATTCTTCTGTACCGGTTACTGAGAGTAGTGATGTACTGCCTTGTAACCCTTACGGTCAAACTAAGTTAATAGGTGAACACGCATTACGGGATATTTTTAGGTTATCAGCAATAGAATTAATTTGTTTTAGGTATTTTAATGTAGCAGGTGCCTGGGATGATGTAGGTGACCATTCTGATTCTAGTCATGTAATTCAGCGCATGTGTGATGCAACGTATAATTCCGATACATTTAAAATTTTTGGCAAAAATTTAAATACACCAGATGGCACTTGCATACGAGATTTCATACATGTTAGAGATGTATGCGATGCACACCTACATGTTGCTAAATGCTACAGTACTCCTGGTAGTATTAGTTATAATTTAGGTACTGGTAATGGTATTTCAGTATATCAACTTTTAGAAGAATTTAACAATATTGTATTGAATCCAAGAATGGTAAGCTGGGAGTACGATAACCCTCGTAATGGTGATCCTATCTTTTTAGTAGCTGATGGTTCAAGATTTACTTCAGAAACTGGATATACATATAAGCACAGTAATATAACAAATATTATTCAATCATCATGGGATTATTTTATTAGGGATAAAAATGAGCGGATTTGAAGAAAATGAAATATCGTTGAATTCACAAGGTGGTACTGAAAGTGTTAAACGAGGGTTAGCTGAACGTTTAGATTTTGAACTGTTAAAAGACTTTCAAATTATATGTTCGCGTGTTAGGCATATAGAAGAAGATAAAATTAGAGTTTACTGGTTACATGACTTACCAGAGGACCCTGAAACTAACCATCTTAAAGATGCCTATAGTCGTGATAGATTTCACCAGTTAGTATTTTGCGGTAACTGGCAATATTCACGATATCAATTAGTGTGTGGAGTTCCTTACAATACAAGTAGTATTGTAATTGATACTCCTATTGAGCCAGCGCCTTTAGTGGAAAAAGACTTTTCTACTATTAGGCTAATGTATACTTCAACTCCTCAACGAGGACTTAATATCTTAGTACCTGTATTTGAAGAATTAGCTAAAACACACAAGAACATTCATTTAGATGTCTTTTCTAGTTTTAAAATTTATGGATGGGAACAAGCAGATACTCAATATGAACCTATCTATGAAAGAATCAGAAATCATCCACAAATGACTTATCACGGGTTTGCTCCTAATGAAATAGTAAAAGAGCATTTACTTCAAGCCCATATTCATGCATACCCTTCTATTTGGCTTGAATGTAATAGCAGGAGTGTGATTGAGGCAATGTCTTCTGGTTTATTATGTGTACATCCTAATTATGGGGGTCTTACGGATACATCAGGTGGTATGAATTTTATGTACCAAGGTGATCAAGACCTTAACAAGCATGCAAGTATCTTCTATCATGCCTTAGATCATGCTATTAAACGGGTGTCAACCGATGATGTACAACAGCATCTTAGGTTGACTAAATTATATGCTGATTCTAGATACTCATGGGATAGAATTACAAGTATTTGGACAGATTTATTACTTAACCTTAAAGACCGGTATCCTACAATAGAAAGTAGAAAAGTACAAGATAAGTTTTATTACGAGACATAGTATGTTTGTAACTAAAGCACCTCTCCGTGTTAGTTTTTTCGGAGGGGGTACAGACCTTCCAGAATTTTTTGAGCAAGGATACGTCAGTCAGGTTATTTCAGTAGCTATTGATGTTAACATGCATATTGTAATTAACGGCTCACCTCAAAATAGAGTTAAAGCGTGCTATGATGTAATTGAAATAGAAGATTCAGCTAGTAAAATTAAACATGATAGAATAAGAAACTGTCTTCAAGCTTATAATATCGATCATAATATTGAAGTTTCTAGTTTTTGTCATATACCTACTAAAGGTACTGGATTAGGATCTTCGTCTACCTTTACAGTTGCTTTATGTTCAGCGCTAGAATCGTTTAAGAACCCTGATAAAAAAATAGATAAAAAAGAACTAGCCGAACAAGCTTTTTATATTGAGCGCGTTCTTTGTGGCGATAATTTAGGTAAGCAAGATCAATATGCAGCTTCTTTTGGTGGGTTTAAATGTTATCAATTTCAAAACAAAGAGGTAAATGTTCAAGAAATACTTAATCCTGCAAACGAAACATGGGAAAAATTAGAAGGTAAATTATTATTTTTTTACACAGGTATTACTAGAGTCGCAAATGATCTTTTAAAAGAACAAGCTAATAATATTAATATTGATAACCTTATTCACATGGTTGATATATCTTCTATAGCTAAGACTTACTTAATTAAAGGTAGGTTAGATGAAATAGGTGACTTATTAGATGTAACATGGAATGCTAAGAAAAGATTGCATAATAATGTTACTTCTCCTATAATAGATGAATATTATCATACAGCAATAAAGCATGGTGCTTTAGGTGGTAAGCTATTAGGTGCTGGTGGAGGTGGTTTTTTAATGTTTTACGTCCCTGAAAAACATCAATTAAATGTAGTGCAAGCTTTAGAACATCTAAAACAGTACCGATTTAAATTTAATACAGATGGAGCTTCCCTTGTCTATCGAGACGTCTGAGTTTATAGAACAATACAGATCTAAAATTAATGCCGGTTTATCGAGCATTGATCCTCGTATTTTTAAACATATAGTAAAAATAATAGTAGATGCGTTAGAATCCCGTCATACTATCTTTGTTGCTGGTAACGGTGGTTCATCAGCAATTGCCGAACATTTTACTTGCGATCATAGTAAAGGTACTGCTACTAATACTACATTTGCACCTAAATTCGTTAACTTAACTAGTAATGTCTCGTTGCTTACTGCATATGCTAATGATGTAGGTTACGAGCATGCATTATCTGAACAGTTAATATTACATGCTGACAAGAATGATGTGTTAATAGTAATTAGTTCTAGCGGTAATTCTATGAATATTATTAATGCTATTAATGTTGCACGTGGGTTAGGTCTGACTACAGTAGCATTAGTTGGGTTTGATGGAGGGCTAGTTAAGTCTTTAGCAGATTACTGCATTCATATTCCTATTGACAGTTATGGGATTGCTGAAGATTGTCATCAAAGCGTAATGCACATGTTGAGTCATTACATAAGAACAGTATATACTAATCAAGACATTAACACAGTAAGACTATAATGATTATCTTAGATTTAAGCCAGGTCATGATTGCTAATTTTATGGCCCAGGTAGGTAACCATGCCGGAGAACAATTTGAAGAAAATTTGTTCAGACATATGGTACTTAATTCCATACGCTCATACAAAGTAAAATTTGGATTGACTTATGGGGAAATCGTTATAGCTTGTGATGATAAGAAGACATGGCGACGGGATGTATTTCCTCAATATAAAGGCAATCGTAAGAAAGCTCGAGATGAGTCAGATATTGACTGGAGTGCTATATTTAATACTCTAAACAAAGTTAAAGATGAACTTAGAGATAATTTCGATTATCGGGTTTTGCATGTAGAAGGAGCTGAAGCAGATGATATTATTGGCACACTGGTACATGAATTTGATTACAGATTTTTAATTTTATCTGGTGATAAAGACTTCAGACAATTACAACGATATCCTAGAGTAGAACAATTTGACCCTATCCGTAAAAAATATATTTACGAGTCACATCCATTTAATCAACTTAAAGAGCATATTCTTAGAGGTGATCCCGGTGATGGTATACCTAACGTTCTTTCACCAGATAACTGTCTTGTTGATAGTATCAGGCAAAAACCGGTTAGTAAAAAGAAATTAGAAACATGGATACAATTTGATATTGATCAATTAGAAAACAATCCTGACATAGGTGTTAATTTTAGACGCAATAGAAGACTAATTGATTTAACTTGTACTCCCGGTGATATTAAATCTAAGATTATAGATGCATTTTATCAACAAGCCAATAAACCCAGAGATAAGATGTTTAATTACATGATAAATAATAAGATGAAGCAATTGATTGAACATATACATGAGTTCTGATGAAAAAGTCACTTTACTATACATTAAAAGAATGCTCTGAACCACGCCCTGTAAAGGAACGTGTTGAACGCTTACAAAGATCAGTATCACCAGTATTACTACAGATACTTAAATATGCTTTTGATCCGAATATTAAATTTATTTTACCTGAGGGTAAACCTCCGTTTAAACCTAATGAATTTGTAGATCAAGAGGGTGTATTATATTCAGAGGCAAGACGTTTATATTTGTTTGTAGAAGGGGGTAACAACAATCTGACTAGTTTTAAAAGAGAGATGTTGTTTATTCAATTCTTAGAAAATATAGATAAGAATGATGCTGAACTTATTTGTGCAGTAAAGGATAAAAAATTACCTTTTAAGTCACTTACTGCAGATGTTGTTAAACAAGCTTTTCCTAATTTATTTTAAGGTATGAGTAAAACTAAATTTAAGACTAAAAAAAATTTTCAAGATTTTGATGATTTAGATCATAGACGTATTAAAAAACAACGAAGCATGTCTAATCAAAAACAATTTAGACAAATAGATAATGTTTTAAAAACAAAAAACGTTAATAAAATTTTAAGTTTTAGCGACGAATCATTTAAAGGTAGACTATGATACATTTAGAACTTTTATTACTATTACTTGTTATAGGCATTGTGGTAGGTTGTATTGTATACATTTTTAATGGTCCTAAAAAAGAAATAGTAAAGGATCCTCAACCTCTAATAGAACCAGAACCTAGTCAAGTTCAAGAAGTGTCTGTAGAAGAACCTACTGTACCAGTAAAAAAATCTACTCGAGGTAGAAAGCCTCAAGCTAAAAAACCACGCAAAAATGCCTCAGTATAAATTTCGTCATAAAAATACATTAGAAGAAACTGTTATTACTATGCGTATTAGTGAGCTGGATAACTACAAGAAAGATCACCCAGAATTAGAAGTAGTAATAGGAATCCCAGGGTTAAGTGATCCTGTCCGGTTAGGTCTAAGAAAACCATCGGATGGGTTTAGAGATGTACTTAACAAAATTAAGAAAAATAATCCGGGGAATAATATAAACGTGATTTAAGGAACTTTGTGGCTAAACGATCTGGTAATACACATGCAACAGAATCAAACGGTATCGATAAACCTTCTAACTCATTACCACTTAAAATAAAACTGGATCACTTAAAAACATTTGATCCACTTACAGACAATCAAAAAAAATTTTATGATAGTTATAAATTAGGTAACTATTTTATTGCATTGCATGGTGTTGCTGGAACCGGTAAAACATTTATAGCTTTATACAAAGCATTAGAAGAAGTATTAGATCGATCTAATCCTTTTGAAAAAATTATTATAGTAAGAAGTGCAGTACCTTCTAGAGAATTAGGTCATTTACCAGGTGACTTAGATGAAAAGACAGAAATTTACAGACAGCCTTATCAGCAAATTTGTCATACGCTATTTGGCCGCGCTGATGCATATTCAAGGTTAGAAGAACAAGGACACATAGAATTTATATCTACCTCGTTTATTAGGGGTATGAGTTTTGATGATGCAATTATTTTAGTAGATGAAATGCAAAATATGAATTTTGAAGAGATAGATACTGTAATGACACGAGTAGGCTATCGATCAAAAATTATATGGTGTGGTGATTACAGGCAGACAGACCTTAGAAAAAATAATGATAAGTCTGGTATACTTAAATTCTTTGATATAGCCCAACATATGTCATCATTTACGCGAATCGAATTTACAGCAGATGATATAGTAAGGAGTAGCCTGGTAAAAGACTATATTTTAGCTAGGTTAAGACATGATGATGCGACAGACAAGAACTAACTATTTTAATTTAAACTTACTTCCTAGTGTAGCATTAGAAAGAGTAGAAATTAACGGTAAGAGACTGTATCGTACACCGTCAGGTAATCTATACCCATCGGTAACTACTGTACTATCTGGAATGAACTATCAAAGTATTCAAGCCTGGAAGAATTCTATTGGAGAAGAACAAGCTAACCGTATTATGACTAGTGCAGCCAGGCGCGGCACCGGTATGCATGAATTGTGTGAACGTTACATGCTTAATCACGATGATTATAGATTTCGTGCTATGCCTACTAGCATTTTTATGTTCAATCAAATAAAATCATACCTTGATCGGCATGTCGATAATGTATATGGAGTAGAGATGAGACTTTATTCCGACGAGCTTAAAGCTGCCGGCACATGTGATATGTTTTGTAGGATGCATAACATCAATACGGTGGTAGACTTTAAAACATCAAGTAGGCTTAAAGAAGAATCTAAGATAGAAAATTACTTTTATCAAGCTACTGCATATGCTATGATGATTGAGGAATTACATGAAAAAACCGTAATTCCTCAAATTGCTATTTTGATTGCTACTCCTGAAGGTGAACCTCAGTTCTTTTTAAAGCATACTAGCTCCTATCGATCAAAGGTATCCGATTACTTTAAACTATACCATAGCAGTTGATTTAATATTCGTAAGTCGTTACAATGACTTATATGATGGAGGTTTTATGATACCTAGTGTGGATTTACTTAATTCTCTTAATATAGAGCGTAATGGTTCTGAAATACGAGCTATTCAACATACAAGGGATTATTTGGATAATCATCCAGATCCTTTGCGTGCTGCCAATTCTATTATTGGTAAGTTCAAAATTCCTCCTTTAGATAACGTTAAGAAAGCTTATGTATTTGCTATGACAGCAGTGGAACAATCTATGAAACATGACTACCCTACTATTGAAGCCATTATGAAAAGGGCTAATGATCGTATCACACATATTACTGATATGATTGGTCCTGCAGCTTTTGTAGTAGAGAAAGAAGAAAACCCTAACAAAGCGCCTTCTGGTTCTAGACGTGGGTCAAAGCGTGAGTTTGCTAAGTCACTGTACCTTGATAACAAGGATACTATGAATGACAAGGAAATAATTGCATTAATTGCTACAGAAATGCAAGTGTCCATGCCTAATGCTTATACATACTTGTACAACGTTAAGAAATTATTGAGTAGTTGATTTATTTTTTTAGACAGGATACAATGTATATGTTAGGAATTCAAACAACATCTAAGTTTATAGCCAAGCCAACGGCACCGGATTATAATCATAGTAATGATTGTTTGTTTGTTGGGGTTAGTGTATAGAGTAGTCAATAACTTATACTAACCCCAGGCTTAACAACCTGGGGTTTTTTTATGGCTAATACGTTAGTCA
>Ga0129333_10007345_pt1 | contig 10405 bp, 7 predicted proteins | sample CPB6_08_DNA_FD_94474 | JGI IMG/M metagenome (GOLD analysis project Ga0129333, IMG submission 94474) | Freshwater to marine salinity gradient microbial communities from Chesapeake Bay, USA - CPBay_Sum_0.6_0.8_DNA | ecosystem: Environmental > Aquatic > Marine > Coastal | place: USA: Chesapeake Bay...
CCATTCAAACTGCACTGCCAAGACGCATTGCCGCAGTCACTAGCTGGGTCTACAATTGTGGCCTAGGGAACTACCGAGTTTCCACGTTCAAGAAACGTATTGATGCGGGGGATTGGAATGGCGCAGCCGATCAGTGCATATTATGGAATAAAGCTGCTGGCCGAGTCCTTCCTGGCCTTACACGCCGTCGCGCTGCTGAAGCTGCCTTAATGAGGTGAGCCGTGCCTTTACAAAAGATCCTTAATCGTCCCGGTGTAAACAGAGAAAATACCCGTTATACTTCTGAGAACGGTTGGTATGTCTCTGACAAGGTGCGATTTCGCCAAGGAACGCCAGAAAAGATCGGCGGCTGGGCTAGGATTTCATCCAATACATTCTTAGGTACTTGTCGGGCATTATGGAACTGGGTAACGCTAACAGCCAATAACTTAATGGGATGTGGCACCAGTGCTAAATATTACATTGAAAGCGGTGGTGTATACAACGACATTACACCTATCCGCCAGTACACGTACTCAGCCACATTAACTAATCCGTTTACTACTACCAACGGGCAAAATACGATCTCTGTTAGTGATACTGCTCATGGCGCTCAAGCTGGGTCTATTGTTTACTTCACAGGATCTTCAGCGGTTGGCGGTATACCGGCGGCAGAGATCAATACCAGACATGCCATCACATCCATTACGGATGCTAATACCTATGTCATTACAGTAACTACGGCAGCTACATCCTCTGCAACTGGCGGTGGAACGGTAACAGCTACGTATTACATCAACGGTCGGTTACTTGGTACTGATCCATTTGCTACGACTAATGGCAGTAATGTCGTGACAGTCACGGCCACCGGTCATGGCGGTCAGACAGGTGATTACGTCACCTTCTCTGGGGCGTCTACGTTTGCTAACGTGGATATGAATGGTGAGTTCACGATCACTGTTATTGATACGAATAGCTACACGGTAAATGCTAGTACCAATGCCTCATCTACGACATCAGGTGGTGGGTCTGCTGTCCGTGCTACGTATCAAATTACTATTGGGCCAGAAGATCAGGTTGCTCAGGTTGGATGGGGGGCGGGTGCATGGGGTGATGGTAAGTGGGGTGGTGTAGGCACTTTTGTCCCTGATGCGCTGAGACTCTGGTCGGCCATGAATTTTGGTGAGGATCTTGTATTTGCACCCCGTGGTGGTGGTATTTATTACTGGGATGCGACTAATGGCCTAACAACTCGGGGCGTAAGTATTGAAACATTACCAGGGGCGTCAAATCCTCCGGTGGTACAGAACCTTGTGTTTGTATCAGACGTATATCGGTTTGTTTTCTGTTTGGGTGCTAATGATTACCTGTCAGATGTACAAGATCCTATGCTCATACGCTGGGCGGATCAGGAATCCATAACCGACTGGACGCCGACTGCGACAAATCAAGCCGGTTCGTTACGCCTGTCCCATGGGTCCAAGATCATTGCGGCTATACAGACTAGGCAGGAGATTCTTGTCTGGACAGATACGTCACTGTATTCATTGCAATACCTTGGGGCGCCTTTGGTATGGGGTGCTCAGCTCCTCGCCGATAACATCTCCATCGTTGGGCCAAATGCAGCATCGGTTGCATCGGGCATTGTGTACTGGATGGGTGTTGATAAGTTCTACATGTATGACGGGCGGGTTCAGACGCTTAACTGTGATCTGAGAAAGTATGTATTTCAAGACATAAACAGTACGCAATACTTGGCTTACTTCTCAGGAACGATTGAAGGCTTTAACGAAGTGTGGTGGTTCTACGCCTCACAAGGTTCTACAACCATAGACCGGTATGTGGTGTACAACTACATGGAGCGGATCTGGTATTACGGGAACATGGCACGAACCGCATGGTTTGATGCAGGGTTGCGTGATTACCCGCAGGCGGCTACTTATAGCAACAACCTGGTGAACCATGAGTTTGGTAATGATGACAATACCAGCGGCATACCAGTACCAATCAACGCCTATATTGAATCGGCTGAGTTTGATATTCAAGATGGTCACAACATAGGATTTGTGTGGCGCATCCTGCCCGACATTACGTTTAGCGGGACAAGCAATACGAACCCAAACCCAAGTGTCACCATGACGCTGATACCGATGATGAACTCTGGGTCTGGCTATAACAGCCCACAGTCTCAAGGCGGTTCTAGTTCGGCGGCTGTAACTAGAACATCCACGGCGGTGATTGAGCAATTTACTGGCCAGATCTACACAAGGGTGCGTGGACGGCAAATGATATTGAAGGTTGAGTCATCTGACCTTGGTAGCGCATGGCAGCTAGGTGCTCCTAGAATTGACATCAGGCCGGACGGGGTTGCTACCGGAAGAGGTATAAGGTGAGGTTCTTATTAAACATGTATAATGACATCTTCATATCAATGGAGAAAGTTATGAAGTTTGTTGATAGGACAGGGCAAAGATTTGGGAGGCTTGTGGCGCTAGCTCGTGCAGGAACCGATCAAAACAAAAAAGTATTGTGGCGTTGCATATGTGATTGCGGTAAAGAGACTATTGCTACGTCGGGGTCCCTTGTAACAAAAAACACAACCTCTTGCGGATGTTATTTAATTGAGAAGATCACAAAGCACGGTTGCTACAAAAAATCTTCGTATCACACATGGAGAGCCATGATGAGAAGGTGTCACGTCAGCACTGACAAGGACTACCCATTGTATGGCGGGCAAGGAATAAAAGTATGCGACGAATGGAAAACGTATGAGAACTTTGCCAAAGATATGGGAGAGCCGCAAGGAGACGAATCGTTAGACAGAATTGATACGTACGGGGATTACGAAAAAACCAATTGCCGATGGGCTTCACGATCGCAGCAACAAAAGAATAAACGCGAGACGCAATTTAGCAGCGGGATTAAAGGCGTCATAAAGTACGATACAAATAAATGGATTGCTTGTTTAAGTCACAAAAACAAAAAATTCTACGGCTCTGTTAGGCAAAGCTGCGAGGAAGCGTTGCAAGACAGGAAGCAGCTAGAGATGTTACATTGGGCTACAGGGCGTGGCGCATGAGATACCTAGATAGTCCTCAGCCGCCAAACCTGCCGTATGCACCGCAGGAATGGAATCCTACGTATCAGGAACAGCTTAATAACGTCCTGCGTCTTTACTTTAACCGGCTATCTAACGTAACAAAGTTTTTGCTTGGCCCGGATGGCGGTAGATTTATGAGCAACCCATTTGGAGCATGGTCAAGCGATTCTGATCAAACCGCTGTAAGCACAACAGAAGCATATGCGGTGACATTTGATGTCACAGATATATCTGATAGCGTTTATTTGGCTAATAATTCACAACTAACGGTTACCCACCCAGGTGTTTACAATTTACAATTCAGCATTCAGTTTGCCAACACATCTGTTCAAATCCATGATGTGGATGTTTGGGCTGCAATTAATGGCACAAACTTAGATAACAGCAACTCAAGATTTTCCGTACCTAATAGTCACGGTGGTGTTGACGGGCATTTAATTGCTGCGCTTAATTTGTTTATAACCATGCAAGCGGGTGATTATGTAGAGTTATATTGGCACACTGACAGTACAAATGTAAAAATTGAACAGATTAATTCAGCGTCGTCGCCAACAAGACCTGCAACGCCATCAGTAATTGCGACGATGGTTTTTGTTTCTTCAGTACCGGAGTAGCAATATGGCTGATGAGTTTAACTATGATTTTGGATATGGTGGAACCGGTGATGTCTCTATCAACGAAACCATCAGCCCAGACATTATTGATGAATATAACGTAACCGGAGGTGCTGGTACGCAAATACCGGGTGGCGGAAGTTCTGGAGCAGCATCTACACCAACTAGTACAAGCATGTGGGATAGCTTGCTTAAAGCGGTATTGGGTACGCAAGGTGCAAGCGGTACCGGCGCAGGGCTTGCTTTAGGTCTTGGTGCATTAGCGGCAGCATTATCAAGGCAGCAAGCACCAACAATTAAAGCGCCTGAATATAAGGCCGCCCCCGTTTATAACCGTGCATTGACCGCACCCCTGTATGCGCCACAACCGACGCCGCTAAAGTCAGCATCAGGTCAGAATATCTACACGCCCATGAAGGGTATGCCGCTATTCTTTAATCCTAATCCATTTCAGTTTGACCCAACAGAAGCGGCAAAGCGGTATGGCCCAACACCTGAGCAAATTGCACAAGGTCAAGCGGGTTACGAAGCAGGGTTAGCTTCTTTGTACAAACCAATCACAATCACGCCGTTTACTTATGGCACTGCAGCACCTGCCCCCGCACCTGCTCCAACACCATCTGGTGGTGAGGTTGTTACAGGGGCCACGGGTGGTTCTGTTGATGACATCTTGGTGGGTTATGGTGGTGGAGAAGTTGGCTACAACCAAGGTGGCATGGCTATGGGTCGTTACCTTAGCGGGGGCGGCGATGGTATGTCTGACAGCATTCCTGCAACGATCAACAACAAGCAACCGGCGCGTTTGGCAGATGGTGAATTTGTAGTTCCTGCTGATGTAGTTGCTGATCTTGGTAATGGGTCATCAAACGCAGGTGCAAAGAAGCTGTACGCCATGATGAAGAAGATTCGTCAGGCTAGGCATGGTACAAGCAAACAGCCGCCAGAAGTAAAGGCTGAAAAGGCGATGCCTGCATGAATGAGTGGGAGCGTTGCAGCGCATGGATCCAAGCGGCTTTGGATCAAGCGGGCAATTTGTTTTCCCTAGAGGATGTGTTAGAAGCTATACAGACAGGTAAAGCACAGTTCTGGCCTGGTAAGGATTGTGCGTTAGTAACAGAGGTAAGGCAGTACCCGCGCAAGAAGATATGTAATGTGTGGCTTGCTGGGGGCGATCTTGAAGAGATTAAACATATCGTGACGTATATACGAATGTTTGCCAAGCAAGCAGACTGTGATGCCATCACGTTGCAAGGGCGTCCGGGCTGGCAGAAAATATACCCGCAACGATTGAAATCAGTAACTTTGATGGAAGAGGTGTCCAAATGAGCATGGGCGGCCCGTCGCAAACAGTCACGCAAATGCCCCCGGAGTTCCAACTCCCGTACATATCTGATCTGTATCGGATGGGGCAGCAGGTTGCATATACGCCATACACTGCCTATAGCGGGCAAAGGTATGCTGAAACTGCGCCTCTGTATCAACAAGGTGTAGAAGCTGCACAACAGGTTGCTGCATCTCCTGGTGTTCTAGGGCAGATCAATGTTGGCGGCCAGAACATGGGCGTCATGCAGGCTTACATGAATCCGTATCAACAAGCGGTTACGGATGTGGCTAAGCAGAAAGCTGTACAGGAATACGGATCTGGTTTGCAGTCATTAAGAAGCAATGCGGCTGCTCGTGGCGCATTTGGTGGTTCGCGTCAGGCGATTATGGAATCAGAGTTAATGCGTAACCTTGGCACTAATTTATCCAACATACAGATGCAAGGATCGCAGCAGGCGTTTAATCAGGCTGGTCAGTTGTATCAACAAGATTTACAGAACCAGATGCAAAAGGCTCAGACCTTGCAGCAGCTCGGATTGACTGATGAATCTCGACGCCAGAGAGATCTTGATGCGATGTATCAAGAGTTTGAGCGTCAGCGTAATTATCCGGCGCAACAGGTGGCTCAGTATCGAGACATTATCTTTGGCCTGCCTGGATATAAATCTGAATCAAAATATGAATCTTCTGGCAATCCATATACCCAAGGGTTAGGATTAGCGCGTCTCTTGTACGGGGGCTAAGCAATGCAAGCACAAGCAAATACCGGCCTTGGCGGGGATGTCAATATCCTTGAGGCCATGGAGATGTTTAAGTCAGTACCTGATCAGGTGCTGCCCAAGTACGCACAAGATCCTAAGCTAGCGATCTTTGCCGCGGCGGAAATGGCTCGCCGTGATGACATGCGTAAGCGGTATAACCAAAGGGCGCAGAAGCCTAACAAGCCTGTAGTAGCACAGCTGGCTGAGTCCATGGCGCCAAGTATGCCCATGATGCCGCCTGGTATGAATGCTCCTCAAGAGCCACAGCCGATGCAAATGGCACCGTCGCAAATGTCGCAGCCACAAATGCAACCAGAAATGCAATTAAAAATGCAACCACCTATGCAGCAACAGATGCAGGCTGGATTAGGTGCTGTTGCGCCGCAAGGTATGGCTGGTGGCGGCATGGTAGCTTTTGCTCCTGGCGGATCAGTTCTCTCTCAGGAGGAACTGGAAGAGGTTCGTCGAAGAGCGAAAGAATCTGGCTATGTATCTCAAAAAGATGCAGAACAAATAGAAAGGGAAAGAATACAAAGAGAACTGGACGTCCCTTTCCGTCCAGCAAATCCTATGGCTTCGCAAGCCGCAAAGCAACAATTTATGAGGGAAGAAGCCGCTCTTGGTCCTTTTGTTGGCCCGTTAGTTCCAAAACCAGGTGTGCAAGGTGCTGCACAACCTCCACAAAGACAAGCTGTTATTCCTACGCAGCAAGCCCCTGCTGCTCCCCAGCCCATGGGTATTGAGCAGATCATTGCCATGGGCAAGAGAGCCATGGCAGGGGTTCCGCAGATTCAAACCGAAGAGCCTTACGAAACTGCCGGTCGGTCGCAACAGATTTTGAAAGAAAGGCAGGCGGCATTTCCAGACCAGATGTCTCCAATCATGGAGCAGCTGAAGAAGTTCTACGCCCAGCAGCCTAGTCAGGAAGACATCCAAAAAGCCGCTAATCGCCAGATCGCTTTATCCATGATGGGTAGTAAAGACCGTAACTTTCTTGCTGGTTTGGCTGGCGGGTTGCAGGCCGGTGAGGATGTTAAGAAGTCCATGGGCGCAGAGAATCGTGCGATGCAACAAGCTTCATTGCAAGCACAGTTGGCTCATGCAAAATACCAAGATGCTGTGCGTCGTGGGGATTATGATGCGGCTGATAGGGCAGCAAGAGAAGAGCGTACATATAGACTGCAAACGCAGAAGCTAGCGCAAGAGCAAGCCATGATGCCTCTAGAAGTTGGCATAGGATTGGCGCGGGCTATGGCTCCAAAAGGTGGTGGCGCAGAGGCAGGATTAAAGCCAAAAGATGCCGCCGAGATTCAAATGAAAGTAATGGCAGTTGCCAAACCAGAATTAGATGCTCTTGAGACAGAGTACAAAACACGAGCAAGTAATTGGTTTTTTGATCGAGGCCCTAAGAATTACCAAGAAGACCCAGAGTATCAACGTCGTCGACAGGCTATTATTCAGCGTGTTATGTCAGAGCAAGCGCCTCAGCTTATGGGCGTGGCTCAAGTTACACCAGCAGGAATGAGACAACTTGTGGGGCGCTAAATGCCTATCTTCAATGTACCTGGCCGCGGCCGTGTTCAACTACCTGATGGTTACACGCAAGAAGAGTATGCGTTAGCAGTCAGTAAACTGAGTGGTGCCGATCAGTTTCAGCCTGAGTTTTCTTTTGGTCAAAAAGCCGCTGCGCCTATAGCAAGGACGTTGCAAAACATAGGCACGTCTTTAACGACCGAATTACCGGCTATGGGCCTTGCTGCAATAGGTAGAGATGAAGCCGCAAGGGAATTGCTAGGTGAAGCAAAGCAACGCTATGCAGAGACAGAACGCATGGCGCCAAGGATGTACCAGTCTTATGAGGATGTGACAGGTCCGCTATCGGGATTAGGCTTTGCCTATGAACGGATTGGAGAGGCCTTGCCTTATGGACTTGCTATGTTGTTACCTGGAGGTGCCGCTGCTGCTGGTGCTAGAGGTATTGCAGCAAGGGCTGGAACCGCTGCTACAGAAGCTGCCATTGCCCGAGGTTTGCCTGCTGCGGCTGCTGAATCTCTTGGTGCAGCTCGTGCAACACAAGTTATGCAACGCGCAGGATTGGGAGGCGCTGGTGTTGGAGGCTATGCGCTAAACGCTCCTGAAACCTTTGCCAAGATTGCAGAAGAAACCGGTGAACTGCGCCCTGGTGTTGCATCGGTTGCTGGAGCTGGCCAAGCCATATTAGACCTTGTTGCTCCATCGTCATTTCTAAGTAAGCTGGGTTTGTTTGGAAAGCTAAAAGCTAGCGAAGAAATTGCAAAACGCGCAGGGCTTAAAGAAGCGGCCAAGGACCTTGCAATCGCAGCCGCCAAGACTGCGCCTAAAGAAGGGTTAACGGAAGGTGCACAAGGTGTAATTAGTAACGCAGCCGTAGACTTTGTGCGCGGTAGTGGCGATCTATTCTCACCAGAGCGCATCAAAGAATACTTTGAGCAAATGATTTCAGGCACCATTAGCGGTGGTGCACTTGGCGCTGCTGGTCGTGGTATTCAGCGTATTGGTATGCCTGTTGAACAGCCTACTGAACAGGCTGTTGAACAAGCTGTACAGCCACAAGTTACACAGCCTGCCGCTGACGACACCCTACTAAAGTATCAAATTCCTTCCATGGAAGGAATTACCCCCCAGACTGTTACAGATCAATCACTTACGCCACAACCTTCAAGTGTTGGCTTTCAAGTTCCCCCAGAAACCTTCACAGAAACGCCTGTTGACCAGAAATATTTTGAGCAATTTGTTGCGGATATTATGGCTGGCGTGCCTCGTACAACACCCGAGGATCAACAGTTTTACGCCAACAACGCGCCTGTTATTGAGCAACGGTTGCGTGAGGCTCAGGCCGCACCTGCGTTACCAGCGCCCACTGGTGAGGTCAATATACCTGTGCCGCCATCAGAGACGCTACAACTGGCAGCGCCAGCAGTTGCTGAACCAGTAGCTGAGCAAGGGCCGCCAGAGTTTGTGGAGCCACCCCCAATGGAAGGTCCGGCGCCGCTGAGCGAAGAAGACCAAAGGATTGCAGACGAAATAGCTCAACTAGAGAAACAAGCGGCTGAACTAGCTACGCAAAAAGAGGCCGTTGAAGCAAGAGAGCGCAAGCGTAAGACGCAAGGTGATACGTTCCTTAACGCGTTGAAGAAGGCCGGTGTTAGCGCAAAGGATGTTGCGGATATACGCAAGACGCAATCTGACAAGAACCTTGATAAGGCCGTTGTTAGTGGCCTGTTGGACCCATGGCTTGGGGAGTTTTCATCTGTTGCGGTTGACCGGGCGGATGTGTTTGACCAGAAGATGAAGCAAAACGAGGCGGTTGAATATCTCAAAGACCGCATCTTGAATTATGACTATGTAAGCGACACGACGAAGGCTGAGCTTGCTGATTTAGATCTTAAGCTAGACGAAGTGTTAACCATGATTAGGGAGTATCGCAGTGAACTTGAAGCCAATCTTGAAGCCGCGGAAGCTGCCGATGAGCAAAGAGTTGTTTATGAGCAAGTGGAACAAACTGTCCCCGAAGGCGAAGAACGAGTTGCTGAACCTGGCGAAGCTGCCAGACCTGAACGCGAAGCTGCCAGAGCTGAAGTAACCTTCACGCCTCAGTCTTATGCTGAGCAGATGATGGATGGTACGTTGCCTGATACAGATGAGGCTTATGCGTACTTCCAAGAGAACCGGCAAGAGATAGAGCAGGCACTATCTGACCTAGAGGACCGCCGTGCCCAGCCGATGATGAAGGCTACGGCAGGCCAGTCTAAAACATCACAGAGCCATGCGAATGATCTAGGTGGGATTGTGGTCTGGCAGGACGGTGATCTTGCGCTCATCCGTGCTCATTCATTATTAACAGGCGATCCTGTTTATGTGGTTGCTAACGGGTCTTTCCGTTCGCGCACAGATGTAGAGAACTACACAGGCAATCTGATCAATGCACCACAAAAGGCGCGGTTAGTTGCAGTCAAGGAATCACTTGAGAAGAAGGACAAAGCTCTGCATGACAAATCACCATTCATCAAGTTTGATGCCGATGGTGTTGCAATGTCGCAAAGCATATCGCCAGAACTTGCTGGTGTGATTGCAGGATGGAAGAAGCTTCTCAAGATTCCACAGGGCGTCTATGTCACGACCATGGACGACATAGTTGCCAATCGCGGTAAGTTCACAGGGCCGCATCGTACGATCGGTTCGGCTGCGCTTAGTGATGACCTTGGGTCTATGAGGAAGATGCCCGATGGTAACTACTACATAGCCTTTACCAAGGACGCATCAGTTACACGGATGCTAGAGACGCTAGCCCATGAGTTTGGCCACATCCATGAGCGTGAGTCATTTAGGAGCGCCGATCTTGCAACACAGCGTTCCATACAAGACGAGTTTGATAAGTTCCTAAAATCCTCCAAAGGCAAATCGGCTAGGGATTACATCCAGTCCATGCGGGCGCGAGGCGTTGGTAAAGTTACTAAGGTCGGAGAGAAGACTAAGTTTGAGGATTTAACGCCTTACTGGAAGAGCTTTGGTGAATGGTACGCAGACCAAGTATCACGCTGGGCAACGACATCAGAAAAGCCGCTGACGGTTGTAGAGAGGTTCTTCAA
>Ga0129333_10007346_pt1 | contig 10405 bp, 18 predicted proteins | sample CPB6_08_DNA_FD_94474 | JGI IMG/M metagenome (GOLD analysis project Ga0129333, IMG submission 94474) | Freshwater to marine salinity gradient microbial communities from Chesapeake Bay, USA - CPBay_Sum_0.6_0.8_DNA | ecosystem: Environmental > Aquatic > Marine > Coastal | place: USA: Chesapeake...
GACTGTGGTTCCTGTCAATCGCAGTTGCGTATTTGTAGTAGTTCTCAGGATCGTGCCCAAGCAGGTAGCGCTCTGCTTCAAAGATGGCATTCAGATCTGAGCAGTAGTCAGGTGTTTGCGACTCGGACAATCCACACATCCTGGCTATTTTGAAATTGATTTCTGTGTTGGTCATTTCAATGCCTCCTTTGCGATTTCCTGCAACCAGTCTGCGCGGCTCAGTTTCAACGGTACAGGTCCCGGCCAATCGCAGAGTGCAATGCGCCTAAGCGCAAGCTCAAGCAGTTCGATGCGCTTCTCTGCGTCTTCCAAATCCTGTTTGAGCGTCTCAATAATTGATTCATGAAAATTAGGTATCATTTTCCGTTCCCCCACTTGTTGAATGTCCTGAGAAAAGCCTCTGCTCTTACCAGTGCGGTAGAGTGTATTGCGTTCTGCCATTCGCGAGGCAAAAAGTCGATATAGTCAACCCACTGCTCTTCAGTCAAATACGACTCTGCTTGGTACATACAATTTAAGCACTCGCAATAATTTGGGACAGGACTTTGCTGGCACCACACCTCTGGCTGACAGCAGTCTTCGTGCTCTTCGCAAGGAACAGCTAAACGCAATTTTTCAAATGCTTGCTCTTTGCTTTCGAAGTACATGAGAGCAGTCTCTCCTCCGTCAATGGAGATGTACCAAGTCTGGATCGGCTTCCATCCGCAAATCTTTGCGATGCGATGATTGATTTGTGATTTATTCATTTTCTTCTAATGCTTTCTGCGCGATTTCGCAAGCGACTGAACCATTGTCAATTTCGGCAATTCTCTCAAGCGCAATTTTATACCTGTAGCGAGCTATGTCGTTCCAGTTGCATTCCTTGCTCAAACTATTGATCCTTGCCAAATCGTTCATTGCCTGTCGGTTGAGACGGTCAATTTCTGCCGCCAATTCTGATTTTGTCTGCGTTTTCTTTTTCATGTTTACTGAGTTTCGGGTAACTTTTGCGTTTTCTATTCGCGTCACGCGGGTGCGTCGCGCTTGGGTTGCTTCCCCCCCTTTATAATAACTCTTTATAAAGAAGAAGTAAGGTAACTAGGGTAACATGACTCACGGTGAGCAACTTACGAAGGTAACTTGTTCAGGAAACTTGAGAAACTTTGCGCCAGCGCTTTGCCGTAGTGTCGCCAACTCGCTGGACATAGTTTGACCAGCCCAGCCGCCTCAAAATCACGCCTACACGCTTCGCCGCTGTGTTGGACTGATGCTCTACATCGATTTGAAGCGGATTGGTAAGCAGCTCTCTTGCTGAGTAGGTTCTGTGGTCCATGACATACTGAGCTATCACTTCTTCCCAAGGATCCTCTGGGCGACGCTCGTCTGCCTCCGTTTTTGCCTGAAGCTTTGGCACATCCCACCAATCCTCTCCGTTCTCCCAGCGATAAACTGCCTCGGCAAATAATTGATCTCGATTTTCCTGTAGCCATTTCGGCGACAGAAATCCGCACCGCACCGGCCAAAACCTTCGCGCTCCCGTATCGTCTGCTTGCCAGTCGTCGCGGTTGGTCGTGCCGGCGAACACACTTTGCCTTGGGTGCTCTTCGGTAAGCCTTCCGTACGGCACGCGAACACGGTCAATGCGCGTGCTCATGATGCCTTTCAGGCGGTCCACATCTGCGCGGCGGAAAGCGTGCATTTCAGCAACTTCAATGAGCCACTTGCCCTTCAGGGATAAAACGAAATCCTTACTTCCAAAATCTTCGTGACACTCGCCAAACCACTCTCCCCCGAGAATGGCTAGGGCCGATGATTTTCCGGCTCCCTGCGAGCCTTCAAACACCGGCATGGTATCAACCTTGCATCCCGGCCGAAACGCTCGCGCCACCATGGAGGTTATCCAACACTCGCCCACGCGAGCCGTGTACACATCGCTTGCTGTGCCGAATCCCTGCGGCAACAGCTGGTTCAACCTTTGTACTCCATCCCATCGCAACTCACGCAACCAGCTCACCAAGCAGTTTCGGCGATTGCCTCGCGCAACAATTTGAACCGCCTCATGCACACGATCGGTGCCTAAGGTTGGAAATTCAAAAACCGCTTGAATCCAGCGATTCATGAGCCCAGCCAAATAGTCTGTCCAATTTTCCGTCTCTTCAAACGCATCCGTTTGAACCTTCTCAAGGAATGTATCGTACCAAATCTTTCCCGCCCATCGCGGATGCTTTTCCAGCACGCGACAAACACCATCCAAACTCGGGATGTACTTGCCTTGGGCGCCACGCAAGAACCCGTATTCGTCAAGGTTAGGCTTCGCCTCCGCAAGCTGCTCGGTGACTTCCACTCTTTGAATGGCCTCAAATTCTTGCGTTTTGATAATTTGAGTTTTCGTTGTTGTTCGCGAGACCACCTCCTGTGGCTTGCTGCAGCGTTCAGCAGCCGCAAGTAACGCAACCACAGCGGAATGTTTCCATCCGTCAGCGATCGCATCGGCAACATCCCATCCTTCTGGAGCGTCTTCAGGCGGAACGACAATTTTCACTTCGCAATTTTTCGCCATCAAGATTTCCGACAGCTCTTGCATTGCCTTCATTCCGGGAGCATCGGCATCTGGCCAAAGTATTACGCGGCGATCACGCAGCGGTTCCCAGTTTGCTTGCTTAACAGAGCTAGAGCCACCAGGCCAAGTGATGGTAGGAGTGCTCGGATCGAGAGACCGATACGCATCGGCACATTTTTCGCCTTCCACGACAACAACAACTGCTTGCGGCGCGATGCTGAGTTGCTCCATGCCGTACAACGGTCGCGGATTTTCGAATCCCTTCCACCGCCAAACAATTTGGCCGCTTGCGTCGTACCATGGAGTGCGCGGACGGATTTTCTTTTTCCCGCCTTCATCGGATCGGCACACGATTCCAAGCACATTGCCCGTGGTTGTTTTATAAACATACCGGATCGGGAAATCATTTACCTGCGGATTAGGCATATCCTCTGGCGGGTCCGTCACAGGCTCGAACTCTTCCACGGGCACAACCTTTTCGGCCGCGACTGAAAGACCGCAGAACCGACCGCCAAGCTCCTTGGCTGCCTCAAATTGAGACAAACCTCTCATGGCTGCGTACAGGCTGATCGGATCCGATCCGCCTTTTGCGTCCTGAGAAAAATCCTTCCATACGCCTCGCTTCAAATCAATTTTTAGAGACTCTCCTGCTTCGCCAGCAAGCGACCCAACGCAAAAGCTTGCGCCTATTTTACGGCCATTGGGAAACCACTGTTGAAGAACGGATTCAAGATTGGAAAGGACACTGCGATTGACTGCTTCAAAATCTAACTTCATATTTTTGTTTCTGCTTCTTCGACTGAACGAACAACGATTGCGATTCCGCCGAACCGCTCCACGACTTCCTGCCAAACACGCTGCTCTGAACGCAGAGAGCCGGAGGCAGATTTAATTTCGATTGATAAAAATACGGCTACCGTTTTGCCGACATCCTCTGGCCCGATGACCATTGATTTCCAGCCGATCAAATCTCCAGATCCGGGAAGCAAGCCAAAGCTATGCCACTTCCCAAACTGATCCTTGATCTTTCCGACATGGTTTCGGAATAGCCTGCAATCCTTCCTAGAACCGATTGCCTGAAGTACTTCTGCTTGTATTTTATTTTCTCGCATATTTGCTATTTTGCCAACGGTAGTATGCCCATCCCGGCTTGTACCCGTTCAACTCAGCGATCTGCTGAAAGTCTTCCAAGGTTCTAGCCGTAGCAGACATTGCCGCAGTGATGACTCGCATGTACGCACCGTACGCTTCATCAAACACATTCCATTCATTTTCGGGATGCTCTTGCTGCCTCACCTTTGCGATGTAGTCGCACAACGCAAGTGCCGCATTGCCGCGAAGCGTAAGACAATTGTTTCGCGAATAAACATTGTCTGGAATCTCCGGGATTAGCTGATTTGCCAAATCCCAACCCACCTCTATTGAGTCCTGTACGGTCTGTATGATTTTGTTTTTATGGCCGTAGCATTTTGGCGGGATCCATGCGGGAAGCTGGGTGAGCTCGCCTTCCAGCTGCTTCAATTCAGCACGCGGAACAGTTTGGAATTCGCAGCCGCATTCTGGGCACACACGACTTGCCACAGGAACGATTGCCAAACAGTTGTCGCATCGCTTCAGCGGCGCTGCTTTCTCTTTTTTCTCCGCGCCTTGCAAAGACCACTCGCGAGGGTCTTCTGCTCTTCCGTGGTTCAGCACCCATTGACCAGCAGAGTTGCGCGCCACATTGCCGACATGATCAATAACGATCGCGCAATCTTTTCCGGGAGCAGGACGAAGCACACGCCCAATCTGCTGCAGGTGAAGCCCAAGGGATTTTGTCGGCCGAAGCAGGATTGCCGCAGTCACGACAGGAACATCGAAGCCTTCGCTGACGATGTCGCAACTGGAAATACCGTGCAGCTCTCCGCTCGCAAGCTTTTCAATCGCGGCGCGATTTTCAGCGTAGGTTGCTTTCGAGTGCAACGCGTGCCAACGGTAACCTGCTTCGCGGAAGCCTTCAGCAACGGCGATGGAATGAGCGATGGAGGCGCAAAACGCGATGGCAGGAGCGTTTGCACAGGTCTTCGTGTAAAAATCCACTGCGTGACCAGTGACTCCTCGCGTGTTGACAGCGCGCTCTATTTCCGCATGAACAAAATCGCCCATGCGCGTCTTCATGTCCTCAGTATCAATGAGTTGCGGAGACAGGTATTTGACACGCGACAGGAATCCTTGCGACATGAGGCTGGCTACCGTTGGCCCGATAACCATTTCATCAAAGACTGATTCCAGACCCGTTCCGTCAAGGCGCTCTGGGGTCGCTGTAACCCCGATCACCTTTGCGTCGGGGTAAGCCTCAAGGATCTTGTTCCAAGAGCCTGCTGTTGCGTGATGGGCTTCGTCGCAAATAATCCAATCCGGCTTCCACGCAATTCTCGCGGTTCGCGTTTTCACCGTATGAACACCAGCGACCTGCGCCAAGTGACACAACTGCAAGGCTCGTCTGGATGCGATGAAGCCGTGAGGAATGTCGAAGCGCGAAAGCGTCTCGGATATTTGATCGAGGAGAAAATCGCGATGAGCGAGCAGCAGCACGCGATTTCCTCTCTGCGTGAGTTGATGTGTCAAGTAGCTGAACATCACTGTTTTGCCCGCTCCTGTTGGGGCAACCAAAAGCACACGCTGGTGCTTCTGCTTGAATGCTTGGCGCAAGCTTGCGATCGCCTGCTCCTGGTAGTCTCGTAACTTCATTTGAAAAAATGCGTTTATAGGATGCGCATCCCCCTGTGTTTCATCAGAACGGAATGTGATCAGCAGCAGGAGGAGTTGCCGCAACTGGAGTTTCGCCTGTCGGCGTTCCGCGAGGCATCCAGCGAAGGATTTCCATGAACTGCTTTCCAGCGTACTTGCCTTCTGCGCGAGGCTTGCCAAGACCGATTTCGACAATGCCCGTAGCGTTCACCAAATCTTCTGCTTCAAAAGAAACAGGATCGCCAATCGCATCGTCAAACCCAAGCGAGTGCCGCACCTGCGTGATCTTCCACGCCGCCTTCTCGGTATTGTAAAGCTTCTCCAGAAACTTCATTTCTCCGCTCGGCCCAACAAGCACATCCATTTCAATCATCTGATCTCCTTTCATGGAATAGGATTCAGAGGCGGAAATGACTCGCGCCAAGTAGGTTCCCGGAGCTAAGAGTCCGTTGCTTTCTTTAGGTATGTATTTAATCACAGGGATGCTTTCTTGGTTGCTGCTGCTTTCTGGCACGCTTTGTAAAAGTCGCTGTCAGGACTCACTCCGCGAACCGCTTGCTGGAACGCTTCGACCAATCCTTGAAGCGTAGTTGCTGAAGTGATGGATTCAGGAACCTCTGTCGGCTCAACAACAGTGGTTTCCGCTTCAGCGACATAGGTGATTTTCTGCGGCGCAGAATCGAATGTGCTCACCTCTTCCGGCGTGTACAGGCCAACGATCACTCCGGGAAACACAGTGCGCACGCCCTCGGAGATGCACCGTGCGCGGAGCATGGCAGCGGGATACTTTTCCAAGTTTCCAATACCAGCTTTCTTCGCACGGGGAATGTTCCAAGTGATGCTGACGGTTCCGCCCAACGGATGCGTGAAGGTTCCGCACACAAGGTCATCACCGTAGGCTTCCCAGCAAACCTTACCGCCTGCTTGCTGGAAGCGAGCCAGCATCGCATCGGCCGTGAGCGAAGGTTTACCTCCGATGATGTGGTAATGCGTTGCCGCTTTCGCCGGATGGAGCCCATCGGCTTGGGCAACCAGCATGAGCGCCGCTGCCTGCTCGGGCGACTTGAAGCCGAAGCAGCCTGCTTTGGCAACGACAGCTGCCATGCTTTGGATTTCTTCGAATGGAATCAATGGTAGTTCTGACATAGTTGGTTTGGTTTGGTTTACGCGTGTAAGATGCGCGTCCCCTCTTCTGCATACTGCTAATTGTTGGAAGGCCACAGGTAAGGAAGATCGGATGGAACAGACCAGCCGAACCGTGCGTAGTGATCGGGATCCTTGCGAAGGAGATTGCTTTGGTGAGAGCGATGAAACTGCTCATCGCCAATCCACGCTGGAAACTCAACGGGATCGCGACCCATGGCATCGTAGAAGAAATGACTCATGGAATCGTTGTATCCGCGAAGCTTCCACTCTTGGCACATACACCAGCCGTACAGCGCAAGCGCACGCTCGTAGCCGAGCCACATGCGCGTAGCAGGATGATTGTACCAAGGAGTTTTCTTGTCGCCGCTGATAGGACCCTTGCGCAACGCATTGAGGATTTGCTTGCACTCTACCCGCTGCTTGCCGAGACGAAGCCTGTCGAGAACGATGGCCGATTTGACGAATGAAGGCAAAGGAAGGAATGTTTGCATGACAATTATTTGGATGCAACCAACGCTGGCTGACTGCTTTTCGAACGGATGATGTGCTCTGGAAGCTCAGCACCAGCAGCGGAAAACAATTCCTGCGTTTTCTTCGCAGAAAGATTTCCCATAGCGCGGATCGCATCGCCCGCACCAACAGCACCAGCTTCAACGGCAAGCGCGATATCTTCGGCTTCCACAAACTCTGTCACGCGAGGTCGCTGCAATTTCCATCCGGGAACAGTGTCGCCGCGTTCCAGTATCGCGCGTGCCTTGGCTTTGGCGGCGTCCCGGAAATCATCAAGAACCGCGCACCGCTTGAGGAACAGGCCAAGCCGCTCGGGGTCGTTCAGCATTTCCAGAAACCCATGGTCCTGCTCAACAGGCACAAGGCTTGCGCCAACCTGCATCGCTTTGCCACAGGAATCAACTCTCGCCGGACAGGTGAGAGATTTCGCGCACCAGCCACAGTAATCGTTCAGCACGGGAGGCTTTCCGATGTTATCCCAAACGCTACGCAGGAGAGCGGTTGCGGATTCGTATGTCCACTCAAGCGTGACTACTTTGCGTTGGTCGCAGAACAACAAGTAGGTGGTCCAGGTCGACTCGCAACGCATTTCCATCAACCCAGCAGCATACGCAGCCATCTGCGCGGCGTAGTCGTAGAATTGACCAGACTTCAAATCAATGGACCAGCGCCCATTGAGCGCAACCCCATCGACAGTCCCAACATGATCCATTCCAAGAGTTTGCACCTTGCACGAAGCTTCATCGGTAACGAGCTTGTCGGTGACACCGCCGAGTTTCATGCACTCATTGATGGCCCAGCGCACGGCTTGGGCGTCTTCTTCGGGCAGATCCCAGTTGGGAAATTCGCCAGTTGTCCACGCGTGACGAAATTGCTCGTCCAGTTTCGTGCCGCGTTCAGCAGCTGGAGATGGAGCGCCGTTCGGGTTGCTTTCGTACTGCCCGCAGGCAGCAAGTTTCGGGAGTAGTGAATGACGGATCATGATGTGTAACGGATGAGGAGCCAGATGTTGATGGTGAGAAGGATGAGAAACACGATGCTGTTGACGAGATTATCGGACAGCACAAGTGCAACAAAATCAGCGACAAACATAAGTGCAAACGCTGCGAGGTAACGGTGAGTGTAGCGACGAGTATTCATATCGTGCAGCACCCACAACAGGGCGCATCTTCACAGCGACCGTTGCGGTTGCGGTAGTAGGTTCGGCCGGATGAAAAGCTGACGCCGTAGGAAACCCTGTCGCCGGCAGATTCAAGCAGCGCACGCTGTTCGGGCGAAGCGCAGTCAACACAGGTAACAACCCAGCGACTGTCTTGACGCTGAAGCACACCAGTTCGCGAGGGAACATAAGTGCCGCAGTTCGAGCAATTTGCGGAAAACTTATTGTTCATGGACATCGTCGCTCGTGTGTTCGGCCAGTTCCAGAAAATCCACCGTATTCATGAAACCCTGCACGATTTCTCGCACAAACAGGTTTTCCGTAGTGGCTTCCCCGATGACTTCGTAGGTCAGCTCTTTGAGCGCCTCAGCGAGGTCGTGCGTATTGTCGTGCTGGGCTTCCTGCTGGTAGTCGAAGTAAGACTCCGCGAGCCAAAGGTTGCAGACCCAAGTTTCCCAGTTTTTCCATCCGTTGTAATTGCTCATAGTGCGTTGATTTTAGAGACGAGTTCCCATTTGTATTTTGCGAGACGATCTTCAAACGCAGCAGCCTTTTTCTCGGCTTCTGCGACGATGCGATCAGCTTGAGCAGCCGCATCCGCGAGGAGTTTTCTGTTTTGCGCTTTGGCTTCCTCAATGATTCCGTGCGCCGTGCGTGACGCTTCCGCGAGGGAAAGCGTAGGTATGTAATCGGAAGCAAGCGCATGACGGAGTTCCGTCAGCACGCTGTAAATAGCTCCCTTCGAATAACTTTCGGTCGGCATCGAACGGGCGAACCGCTCCCATGCCTCCAACTCTTCTTGCTTCGTCATAGTAGTTACTGATTTGCGAACGGAGCCGGATAAGCTCCCCGACGCGCACCGCAGAAACCTCCTCCTGCGGTGCGCGAACGGGAACTGACCCGTTTACGCAGGCTCCTGAGGAACGGCGTCTACAGGGTCATTTGCGGAGGTTTCTCCAGCAAGCAGCGCATCCAGCTGAGCGCGCACGGCGGTCTGAACCTCAAGCAGCGCAGTGCGTTGCGACATGAGACGATCGGCGCGATGATTGATATCCATCAATTTGATTTCGATGGTTGCGAGACGCATTTTCAGCGTGTGGGATTTTACTTTATTAGCCATGGTTTTGTTTGTTGGTTGTTGGTTACGCGGAAAGTGGAAGCTCCTGCAAATAAGCGCGATAGGTAGGATGCAGAATGCCGATGGAATGCTTCAGCGAGCGGAGAGCCCAATACTGAGCGCAAGCACCGTCTCCTTGTTCGTAGCAATGAGCGGCTTCGCGGACACAATACAGAGCGTTGTCTTTTTGGGCGCCGTCGGGCAGTTCGTGGAGACAGGAATCAGCGGTAGAAATGAGATCGTCGAGCGTGATCATAGGGAGTCCGTAAAAGGGTGATTAGAATGCGGCCGATACAAATGCCTCGCCGATATCCATGGACTCGTAAGCGGACTCATTGGGAGGCGTGCGGAGCGAAGCACGCACATAGAGGCTTTCACGCTGACCGGGATAAGCCGTGTTGAACACGACGAAGCAAATCACAGCAAGGTCGATGCCCTCCATCTCCAGACGCTCACGCAGGCGAGCCTGCTTTTCGCGCACAGTAAGACCGGGATCGTAGTCGTGCTGCCAGTGCAAATCGTTGATTTCAATCAATTTCAGTTTCAGGTTCATGCGAGTAGGTAGTTTAGGTGGAGCAGAACCGCTCCCCGCTGCCGCCTCCGCAGAGCGCGAAGGCAGCAGGACGGGAGCGGTTTAGTCTTGGATGTCGGCACAGGAACAGGGTTCACAGAAACCGCCTTCGTTCAGGTCGCGGACGGGGAACACTTCGCGACAGTCGGTGCATTTGACGCGGAAGCCGGAGATGCGGCGATCGACACACAACGAAGCGATACCGATAGGCAGCAATTTCTTGCGACCGCGCTCTTCAATCTGGAGGAAGCGATCGCCAGTGGATTTGGAACGGACAGAGGTGATGACCATAAGTAGTAGTAGTTGACTGGAGCGGGATTGCTCCCCACAACCGCCTCCGCGAGAGCGGAAGCAGCTGGACGGGAACACTCGGCTACTTGGAAGCCGCGCACAGGGTCATGAAGCGCTCGCGGGTAGCAGCGCCCGAGCCGCACCAGTGAGCGACCCACAGGGACCTGCCAGTGCTGCGCACGAAGCGAGACAGCTTACCGTCGCCGCACCGCACCCACTGACCACGCTGAACACGCAGCGTGCCGTTGAGAATTGCGTCTTGAACACCGGGAGCCCAGAGGTTGAGAGGAGTAGTGAATTTCATAACGAGTAAGAGTTTAGACTAGCAAAGCACGCTTGGCA
>Ga0129333_10007347_pt1 | contig 10405 bp, 8 predicted proteins | sample CPB6_08_DNA_FD_94474 | JGI IMG/M metagenome (GOLD analysis project Ga0129333, IMG submission 94474) | Freshwater to marine salinity gradient microbial communities from Chesapeake Bay, USA - CPBay_Sum_0.6_0.8_DNA | ecosystem: Environmental > Aquatic > Marine > Coastal | place: USA: Chesapeake Bay...
AAATCAAGGCGCGGCTATCAATCAGCGTGTCAGACACGCAGGATGATGCGATGCTGGAGGCCTGCGTGGAGGCAGCCAGCAGGCAAATTGATGCCTTCACTGGCACGCGGTTTTATCAGGCATCAGAAGTGCGCTACTTCACTCCACTTGATGGCCTTGCTTGCGCTATAGATGACGCCACAGCCGTCAGCCTGGTGGAGCAGGACTTGCAGGCAAATCGCACCTACAGTGAGACACTGACTGCCACTGACTGGGAATTGTCGCCATACAATGCCGCGCTTGATGGCAAGCCATATCAGCAAATCCGCATCAGGCCTGATGCTGTCACCTCCTTTATCGTGCAGCCGCGTGGCGTCAAGGTGACTGGCACGTTTGGCTGGAGCGCCACTGCGCCTGTGCCAGTCAAGCAGGCGTGCTTGCTGCAAGCGGCGCTGCTTTTCAGGCGCAAGGATGCACCATTTGGCGTGGCTGGTGGCGGCGAGGTTGGCCAGTCTGTGGCCAATGCCAGCCTTGATCCGCAGGCAAGGCTTCTGCTGACGCCTTACAGGCGCTTTGGCCTGGTGTCGCTTGTATGAGCTTTGCCGTGGAGCTTGAAGGCTATCAGCGCTTTGCAGATAGCATCAGGAATGTGCCGATAGCGCGCAGGCTGGATACTTTCCTTGCTGGTGTGGCCATATCCTTGCAGAACGAGGCAAAGATGCGCGCGCCAGTGGATAGGGGTACTTTGCGCGCCAGCATTGAAAGATCAAGCCACAGCACGGAGACAGGCGGCTATGCGGAGGTTGGCATAGCTAACCGCCTGAATTACGCGGCAACCATGGAGTACGGCGCAGGCATGCTTAATGACAATCCTGCCTGGCCGCGCGTGCCATTCGTGCTTGGTCCTGCTGGCGTGGCTGCGCTTGATGCGTGGAGCAAGCGCAAGTTTGGCGCTGATGGTCCTTCAGGCTATGCCATCTATGTAGGAATGCAGCGGCGCGGAGGCATAGCGCCAAGGCGCTACTTGCGTGGCGCACTTGAAGCGCGCGCCAGTGATATAGTCAGCGGCTGGCAGACTTTGATTGGCGGCCTGATCCGCAGCGTGGCCAATGGGAGCATTGAGTGAACATCAGCAGCCTGCGTGATGGCCTGAAGGTGCGGCTGGCCACGATCAGTGGCTTGCGCGCTTATGACACCATCCCAGATAACTTTGCTCCGCCTGCGGCCATCGTGGCACCGCCTGTGCGCATACAGTACGGCACCAGCCTTGGCCGTGCCTTTGATAGCGTCACCTTCACAGTGCGCTTGCTGGTGGCAAAGGCCACAGATAGAAGCGCACAAGACAGGCTGGATGCTTACCTTGATGACAGTGGCGCCAGCAGCATCATAGCGGCCATTGAAGGCGACACCAGCCTCGGTGGCGCTGCCAATCTGGTGCGCGTGCTTACCTGCCAGGGAATTGGCGTCTATGATTATGCTGGCGTGCCACTGCTTGGCGCGGAGTTTACTGTGGAGGTGATTGCGTGACTTGGAAAGCAAAGGCGCCGCTGTATCACGATCCTTCACAGTGTGAATTTGCGCCTGGTGAGACTGTGCCTGATGCCGTGGTGCAGGATAGTCCATGGCTGGTGACTGAAGGCCTGGTGATTGATCCTGACGCCAAGGACGTGCAGCAAGATGCGGCACCAGCGGATGAAGCGCAGCCAGAAGAAGTGGCAGCGGAGGAGGAGGCATAAATGGCCTTTGTAGCTGGCAAAGGCGCGCGCGTCTTGCTTGGCAGTTATGATCTGTCGGCCTTCCTAAAGAATGCCAATGTGACGCTGGCCAAGGACACGCTTGAAACTACCGTCTTTACTGACAGCGCCAGGCGCTACATTGAAGGCCTTAAAGGCGGCAATGCCACGCTGTCTGGCTTGTTCGATGGTGATGACAACCTACAGGATGAGCAAGTCAATGCTGCCTTCACCAGCAGCAGCACTATCAATGCGCTGATTGCACTTGGTGGCCTGACGCTTGGCACGCCTGCTTATGCTGGCCGCATCTGGGATGCACAGTATGAGCAAGGCGCCAGCTTTGATGGCCTGGTGACCTTTGGTGCCAATCTGCAAGTAGACCAAGGCTGGGAGCGTGCCATCAGCCTGCATGCGCTTGCTGCAAGGACTGGCACCTATACGGAGACTGCTGTGGATAACGCAGCAGGCACCAGCGCTGGCGGCGCTGCTTATCTGTTTGTGACTGCGCAGTCAGGCACGGCAGCCACCGTGCTGGTGGAGCATAGCACTGACAATGTGACTTTCACCACGCTTGCCACCTTTAGCGGCCTGACAGGCACTAGCAACACTCGAACTACGGTGCCTGCCACAGTCAATCGTTATGTGCGCGCCAGATTGTCTGTGGCAAGCACAAGCATCACGTTTCAAGTGTCATTCGCACGCTTCTAGGAGGAGGCATCACAAATGGCTTTCATTGCTGGCAAAGGCTACCTCGTCAAGGTAAACAGTGCTGACGTTAGCGCCTGGCTGACTAACGTATCGTTTCCGCTGACTAAAGACGCGCTGGAGACTACCACCATGGGTGATAGTGCCAGGGACTACATTGAAGGCCTGCGCAACGCTACTGTGACGCTTTCTGGCCGCTGGGATGGCGCCGTCAATGACCTTGATAGCGATTTGTATACGGCCTGGAACAGTGGCAGCACTGTCACATTTGCGCTCAATCCTACTGGCGCTGGCACTTCTGGCACGTCAAATCCTTTCTATACAGGCTCATGCCATGTGACTAACTATGAGCACAGCGCGGCCTTTGATGGCGTGGTGGCCTTCAGCGCCACACTTCAGGTTAGCGGCGCTGTCAGCCGTAACACTGGCGGCACCACTTGGAGCAGCCTGTAATGCAGCGTGATGCTATCCTGGCGCTTCTTCAGCCTGCCTATGAAGCCATTGAGGTGCAAGGCATCAGGCTGAAGGTCAAGCATCTGACAGTGCGCGAGCGTGAAGTCTGGCGCGCGGCAAGCACCAAGGATGACGGCAGCCTCAAAGCTGATTGGCTGCTTCAGCTACTGGCGCTGGCCGTGCATGATGAAGCCTGCCAGCCTGTGTGGCCTGACTTGGCGTCTGTGGATGGTCCTGATGGCATCATCAGTGACATGGCCAAGGAAGTGCTGCGCATCAATGGCCTGGCGGCAGATAGCCAGAAGGAAGCACAGGGAAACTAGAAAGCGCGCCGGAGCGAAAATTCATCTTTGCTTTGGCGCGCAAGCTGTCTATGACTGTGGCCAGGCTGGAGGCTGAAATGACTAGCAAGGAGCTCACTGAATGGGCGGCCTTCTTCACGCTTGAAGCCATGGAGCAGGAGCAGCAGGCCGCCATGCAGCGCGCCAAGTCAAGGATGCGCTAAATGGACGAGACTACACTTAGGCTGCGGGTAGATGCTGACACTACTGAAGTCAGCGCATCACTTGGCCGCGCGCGTGATGAATTTGGCAGATTCGTCAAAGTAGCTAAGGAAGGCGAAGATCAGCTAAAGCAGACTGGCGCCGCTGCTGATGATGCAGGACGCAAGATAGCTGGCGCCAGTGACAGCGCATCAATTGGCTTTGGCAAATTGAGCCTGGCTATGACTGGCGCGCAAGTGGCAGGCAATGCCTTGTTTGAGGCGCTGGATGCTGTGGCGCGTGGCTTTGCTGCGCCAATTGCTGAAATTCTGGACGCGGAACAAGCAGCCGCTATGCTTCAGGGTACATTTGGCGGCCTGACTGCTGAAATGGAGGCAGTCAGCGCACTTGCCAGCCAGCTTGGTGCCGTTAATGCATTCTTTGATGATGACGCGCTTTCACAAGCAGCGGCCACACTAAAACTATTTGGCGCCAATGGTGAAGCCATCAAGGAATTGCTGCCTTATGTGGAGAATCTGGCAGTCGCCTTTGGCGTGGATGTAAATGACGCAGCACAGCTTGTCGGCCAGGCGCTTAATGGCCAGACGCGCGCACTAGCCAGGATGGTGCCTGAAGTGCGCGGAGCAAACAGTCAATTAGAAGTGCTAGCAGCCTTGCAGGCCAGCGCCGCGCGTAACGCTACAATTGCCGATCAGCGCACAGCAGGCCTTGGCGGCCAGCTTGCCTTGCTGAAGCGTCAAGCAGCAGACGCGGCGCAGGCCTTTGGCACCATCATGCTCCCTGCCATCAGCGGAGTGCTAAAGGCCATCAATGACTATGCCTTGCCTGTGCTAGGCAAGCTAGTTGGCGCTGTGGCCGCTGTAGGTGCAGCACTTGGCGCGCTGTCTGAAGTGCGGATAGGTGGCTACCGCAATCTAAGTGATGAGTTTGCTGATGTGGTGCGCATCACCAAGGAGGCATTCAGCAGCACTGACGCCTTATTCAAGCGCATACAGGTTGGCGCGGCGCCTTCAGCCAGTCCTGCCTTGGCTGCTGGCGGCCTGCGGCCTGTAGACTTTGGCGGCACCAATCGCACTGCTGGTGCTGCTGCTGGTGCTGCGCTGCGCGCTGTGCGCGGCGCTGAGGCGCTTGGTCCTGAGGTGCCGCTAAGTATGCGGCTGGAGACTTACACTGAGGACCCTGGTGCGGCGCGTGCGCGTGAGGAGCGCTTGCGGAAAGAAGAAGAAAGGCGCCAGAAAGCGCATGAAGATGAATTGCGCAGCCTTGAAGAATACAGGCAGCGGCTAGACAAAGTAAGGCGTGAAGAATTTGAAGCCAAGCGCCGCGCGCAGGATGAGCTTAACCGCTTCTACTTGGACAGCGCCATTGCTATAGGCACCAGCATCAGCCAAGTGCTAAAGAAGGCATTTACTGGCGCCAAAGTCACAGCAGATGAGGTGCGCGGCCTTGTAGGTGATGTGGCAGTCCTGACGGCTGGCATTGTAGGTGGCGCCATTGGCGGTAGGGAGACTGGTGATGTGGCTGCACGAATTGCGCGGCCTTTGACTGACGTGCTGCTGCCTGTGCTGGAGGTAATGGGCAAAGGCCTGCTAGGGATTGATGCCTGGACTGAAAAGGCTAACGAGACTTCACTTAAGATCACCAATGACACCATCAAGGCTGGCGAAATGCAGATTGAGGCAGCCTTGATACAGGCTGAAGCGGCAAAGAAGCAGCAGGAGGCAGCCATTGGCGCTGTCATAGGCAGTCAGGATCGTAGGCGCGCAGCGGCCAAAGGAAGTACATCACTGGCTGCCTATGATATCGTTGGCGCGCTTGTGACTATCCCTGGCGGTGGATATGAAGAATTGATCGGCCAAACTATACGCGGAGCCAGTGATGAGCAGCTTGCAAAGTTAGGTCAATTGGCAAAGACAGCACTTGGCACAGGAGTGGAGGCAATTAATGCAGGAACAGAAATAGCCAAAATTCTTACTGGAGGACGCGCTCAAAATCTGTTGGATTTTGGCTTTGGCAACAATTATGAAGTCACAGAGCTTCTGCTACAGCTAGTGGAGCGCTTTGGCGCTGGCACTGGCACGGCAGGGCTTGCGCCTGGTGAAATCGCACAAGGCACCACGCCTGATCGGCCTGTCTATGTGTTTGACGTCAGGCCGCGTGATGACTTTGGCTTTGCGCCGCAATCCTTCTTCTTCAGGAATCGTGGTGCTGGCACTAGCCGTGCTGTGGCTGGCGGCGAGCCGCTGCCTGCTGCACAGGCTGCACCAGTCACACCGCGCTTGGCGCCTGTGACAGGCGGCGCACGCGGTAGGGCAGCAGGATGATAACGCAAGACAGAAATGGCAATGCGCTGCCAGCCACGGTTGATCCTGGCCGCCTTCAGTGGAGCGCGCGCATTGCCTATACCGCTGGCGATTATTTGACGCCTGCCAATTGGACTTACTATGAATTGCCAGCCGCTGCCATCTTGCAGCGCAGCCGATCAAGCGTGCTTGATGGCACCACATGGCAAGTCACACTGACTGTGCTGGCTGAAGCCGTGCCGGAGCTTTCTGACGTGCAGGCATACTATCAGCTTGAGATTGATCTGGTAGATGACACAGGCAATCAGTGGCCGTATCACACAGGGCCCATTGATGCCATTGAGGATAGCTATGATGACGCTGATGGCGCCATCGTGGAGACACGCAGGATCAGCAGCTTTGGCACGCTTCAGCGCCTGAAGAATGCCAGGTGCAATGGCTTCTTCTGGGATGGAAACAGTCAGGCAGTAAGTGGCGGCCAAGTCTTTACTGGCTATGCCGAGCCAGTCAATGTGGCCTTTACTACCACTGGCCTGGCTGGCACCTTCACGGTGCCTGGTAGCAGGCACACTGTGGATGCCACCATCACTGGCGGCACCTATCCTGGCATCATAGTCAGCGCCAATGCTGACTTCAGCGCACCTTACACCAGCCCGGCCAATTACACTGTCACTGCCACTGACGGCAGCGAGCTTCAGCTTGTCTTTGCCACGGCGCCTGCCGTCACAATCTATGTCAAATATTGGGCCTTGCGCTACTTTGCAATGCGCAATTATGGCATCACATGGGGAGCCTATCCTGGTGATCCTACATTCGTGCGCATCCCTGATGGCACAATGCCTTATGGCGCGTCTGAAACGGCACCACGGCGCAAGCTGAGTGATAACTTCAGCACATTTGCTGCTGCTGGATGCACAGCCACCACAATCAATGTGCAGGACCCGGAGCCGTATAGGAATGTCTTTACTAGCCGCCTTGTAGCACCTACAGGCATGGGGCTGGAGATTTTAGGCTATACCGCTGCTGACGGCACTGAATACTTTGCACAGATAGCCAGCACTGATGCCGCTGGTGTCATCACGCTTTCTGCTGCCTTTGTGACGCCGCCTGGTGTCGCAAATCCTGTGCCTGAAGGCGCGCCGCTGCGCCTTGTTACCACGGAGATTGAGCGTGAATACATTGCAGACAGTAGCGGCGTGCGCGCGCGCTTCTTCACCACTAGTGGCCTGTTAACGGAATACAGCAGAGACAGCTTTGCCTTTGATGCACGCGCAGGCCTGCTGGTGCCGCAGCGCGGCAGGCACTATGACAGCGCCACTGAGGGAGTTTATGCTGACGGCCTGCGCCATGTGCCAAGCATCAAGGGTACGCTTGGCTTGAATGACGCAAGCATTGAGTCATTCGTCTATCGCACCTTCACTGACTATCCCACGCCTGATGTGACGCGCTTCTTTAGGAGCGCTGCTGACTTTGTGCAGGGAGACTTCAGCGGCTGCTTTGTGAAGGCCTACAGCGCGGCAAATACCACATGGGATGCCGTGCTACGTGAGGTGACTGACTTGGCAGCGGCGCCAAATGTCTTTGTGCATGACTTGTCTGATGGCCGCATCAAGGTTGGCGCTTACTATCAAAAGGCCACGCCTGATGCCACGCTTGATTTGCTTCAAGGCATCACGATAGAAGCGCAGCCGGAGCCTATGACTGCCGTGGCCGTCAAAAGCATGGCAAAGGAGCCTGTGAACATTGCAGGCCAGTGCAGGAATGTCATAGCAGCAAGCGTGAGCACGCTAAATAATCAGGCGTATCTATTTGATGGCGACAAGAGCCTAAGCACCACATGGAGCGCGGCAGCCGCTGGCAATCTGGCCACTATCACCATGAATTTGCCATTCCTTGCGCCGGAGACTTTCCCTACCCTAGAAAGCCTGCGCATATATCCTGGCGGCACACTTGGCGCCATCAGCGTCAAAGTCACAAAGACTACGCTGGCAGGCGTCAGCTCCACTAGATATGTGCAAGGCATGGGCTATGCCATACAGGAAGCCAGCAAGACAGTCATCATCCCTGGTGCCTTGCTGGAGGAGGCTATGTTTATCCTTGGCTTGGACTACAGCAGCCGCTTTGCCATCGTGATAGAAGGCAGGCCAAATGATGGCGTGGCTGCTTCAGCGGCGCAATTCAGCGCCACTGAAATTGAGCTATACAGCAAAGTGCAGGCAGTCTGGGTGGCACGCATGGATGACACCACTAGCGGCGCTCCTACAGGCTGGACCACAGAAAATCAGCAGGGCTTTGGCTCGATCTGGTGGCAGCGCCAAGTCACGCGGCCATATAGCAATCGTTATGTGCCAAGCACATATTTGCGGCGCGTCATCCCTGGCTATGACAGCAGCGGCACATTCAGGTTTGACAGGCTGCAAGTCATAGAAATGGAGCAGATAACGGCCATGGAGTGCAGGCGCTATGCGGAGACTTTCATGGATGAATATATGCGCCTTGGCAGGACTTATCAGGCACAGGCCATACTTGATCCGCGCATTGATCTTGGTGATACAGTCACGATTGCACTTGATGACGGCCAAACGCTTGATCTGTTTGTCTGGGCCATTTCTGACAGTGGCAAGGCAGATGATCTGACGGCCAGCTATACCTTGATTGACTACAGCGCCTGACGGCTGGCGCAGGACTGGCTAGGATAGACACATGGCAATTCCTACAGGGCCAATCCTTGGCGCCGCGCATCTTGATGACGGGGTAAATTCGCGCTTTGACTGGAGCCGCGCTGCTGGCCTTGCTGACACAAGCCAAGTAATGCGCGGCAGCATTCAGGACACGTTTGATGGTCCTTTCAGAATTGCACCACGGCGCCAAGCACGGCCTGCGCGTGACGTGGTGCTTGCAGGCTATCTTACAAGCACTGGCGGCCTGGCTGAAGGCTGGAGCCGCCTGCTGTCAGTGCAAGGCCTTGTTAGCACGCCACTGGCAATCTTGCAGGTTGGTGGCCTTGGCCTTGAAGTAGTGCCACAGACGATCAGGCCTGAAAGACTCAAGGCCATGCTTGGCAATCAGCTTGACTATACCAGCACCGTGACGGCTGTGCCTGGCACTTGGCGCGCGCTGTATGGCAGCGCTTCTGGAGACACTTATGGACTGACGGCGAATGCTGAAAGCCTGATCAATACGCTGGCCTTTGCGCTGGCTGCTGGCGCGTCACCAAGTGTCACCAATCTAGGCACTGCGCCTGCGCCGCTGGTGCTGACGATCAGCGTGTCAGGGCCGCGCACAACCCGGTTTTATGTGCGCTGCACGGCGCCAGGCTATGCCAAGCGCATCAGCGTGACACCACTGGCCAGCGGCAAAGCCACCATCACTGAGGATATGGGCCTTTATGTGCCGCCTGGTGTTAGCACGCTGCGGTATGAGGAGGCTAGCGGCGCCTTGATCACAGGCATCATTGCCAGCAGCATATACGGCACGCGCTGGCGCTGGGATGGCCTTGCTGAAGCTGAAGCCACGCGCAGTGAGGTGATTGTCTACAATACGCGGCAGCAGCGCGCATATGCAGCCGTTTCAGGATTTACAGCTAGCACAGGCCTGGTGCTGTATGGGCCTGACGTGCCTAGATTTGGCAATGCTGGCACTTATGATGCCAATGATGCTGGCTTGCTGGTGGAGCCTGATCGCACCAACCTTGTGCTTCAGTCACAGGATTTAACTACCACTTGGACTACCACAGGCATGGTGACACGCACGGCCTATGCTGCGCTGTCGCCAGCTAATACCAGCACCAGCACGCGCATCCAATTCACTGCTGGCATGGCTGGCAGTGTGCAGCAAAGCATCACGCTAACGGCTGCACCTTATGTGGTGTCTTTCTATGCACGCGCCACCAGCGTGGCTGGCCAGACATTTACTGTATCAATGGGTGCCATCCTTGCCAGCACCATCATCACCACTGGCACAAGCTGGGCCAGGTACAGCTATCTTGTCACTGGCACTGCGGCTGCCTATACGCTGGCATTTTCAGACAATGCCATGGCTGCATCTGATGTGCAGATATGGGGAGTGCAAGTGGAGCTAGCCACTGGCCAGACAGCGGCAAATGCCAGCAGCTATATTCCTACCACTAGCACCACGCAGCGCCGCTATGCAGACTTTGTGGCCACGCAGCCACTTGAAAACCTGTGCGCCTGGAGCAATCGCTTTGATCAGACTACAGGCACCAGCACCACGCGCGGCCTGTGGTATGTAGCGGCAGGACCTGTAACTACAGCCACACTTCAAGCAGGGCCATCAGGCGTGACGGATGCAGCCACGCTTGCAGCAGCAGGCGCCGTGGCAGGCATCCAGCAGCGCTTGCTTAATGCGGAGCATTTGTCTGGCAAGACAGTGGCATTTAGCGTGTGGGTGAAGAATAGCACCAGCACGCCTGACAATGACTGCTTTATCAGAATTGAGGAGTTTGGCAGTGTCCCTGGCTTCAATGATCACAGCCTGACGGCGCTTGACGATCAATGGCGGCGCCTGACGGTGCAGCGCAAGCTATCGGCAGGCGTGACGGATGTATCAGTGCAAATCCGCAGCAGTGGCGCCATCACTTACTACTTTGCGCACGCACACGCATATATCGTTAGTGAAGGCACATACAATGCCGTTACAGCAGGAACGGCCAGCATTTCAGCGCCATACATTGAGACACAGGCCACGCCTTATGTGCGCATCAAAGGAT
>Ga0129333_10007348_pt1 | contig 10404 bp, 27 predicted proteins | sample CPB6_08_DNA_FD_94474 | JGI IMG/M metagenome (GOLD analysis project Ga0129333, IMG submission 94474) | Freshwater to marine salinity gradient microbial communities from Chesapeake Bay, USA - CPBay_Sum_0.6_0.8_DNA | ecosystem: Environmental > Aquatic > Marine > Coastal | place: USA: Chesapeake...
TCCCGGTAGACTACACGATCTACACCTTCGAAAGGATGACGCTCGCCCATGTCTTCAACTTCGTAAACGCTCCACTCGCTGTTCTTGATGCCCAGACTGGCCTTGACTTCGTCAAAGTGACGACTCTTGCGAGAGAAGGCACGATCGTCCTGATCATATGCGCTGGCTAGGCCGCGACGGATTTCGCTGGCACTGTGCGCCAAAAGTTTGAACAATTCAGGATTGAGAACGTCCTCAAGACGACGAACTACACCGTCAAGAGTACATAGGCCATTGTGAACGGTCTTGAATTCTTCGGCGGACAAAGTAGGTGAGCAGTTCATATTAGGCAACCTTAGGATCAAATTCGCAACCAACATCTGCCGCTGCCGAGGACTGCGCCAGATAATCATAATATTCAATCAGCGAGTCTGCAACAGCTCGAACCTCGCTGTAAGTAACATTGAACTTTTCAGCAATCTCTACATAAGAGAGTTCGCCTTGCTCAACGGCGTCCTGGATATCAATGGACAAATCGCTCATTCTGGACATCATCTGCTCCGTTTTTGTCACTATGAATACAGTATAACATCAAACGAAAACCCTGTCAACCGCAGGGTTTTTAGCAGTTTTTTGTGCGTTGCACAAAAACAACACCTATTTAATAGGAATTTTTAATGTCAAAACGGTCAACAATAGCTTGTCTGCATTTATGAACCGTGAATTCCACAACACTACGATCGTAGGTAGTGTGTGCATGACGACAGTCGGTATTGTCTAAGGCCAGCAGGCATTCCTGAACAACAAGTTCAGCAAATCGTTCAATTCCTTCTTGGGCATAGCTGTCAAGCTCATCCCAACAACCTTGTGCAGTTAATCCTGCTTGATATAAGCAATGTTCAATTCTTTCATTCATCTTAGTGCGGCGGCCATAATATAGTCTCTAACCTGGACTCGACCTTGGGGACCAGACTGATAGACTTCTTCGGGTGTCTTCATATCAAAAGCCCGATTAGGGCTATTCCACCAATCGTGAATCAATTGCTCTCGACCTAATAGTCCAAGCAAAATTCTATTCAACGGTGGTTTAATGACTACATCAGACATACGGTTATTTATTAAAGGTGGCGACCAAACAAACAATAAATCACAAACCACTTGTTGTATGGATTTTCAACCCAATAAGAATTTTTACGCCAGGTCATACCATCGGGACCCCACTGCCAATGATATGTTCCAAAACGGATGTTGAACCAAAGATTGCTCACGATTCAACTCCGAATTGTTTGATAACAAGATTTAGTGCTTCAACAACTTTGATATTGAGTGCAACATCTTCAGGATGCAGATAGGATCCTTTTTTATAATCTTGTAGTTCTTTTTTTAAGAAAGAGCGATACTCTTTTAAATTAAGAACGGTGATTCGATCTGCGGTTTCACCGTCCAGTGAAATGGGTCCAATTTTTTTAGACATTTATTCAACTCCGAAATGGCGGCGAATGGCACCGGCACACTCTCGGGCAAATTGGGCAGTGGGGGCTTCGTTGTGTAGGAAACGGCCACCTTCAACAACCCCCAGACATTCCCGAACAATCCTGTGCCCATATTCGATCATTTTCCGTTCATCGTATAGATCGAATCCACGACCATCATGGGACACCTGATAATCAACTATATATGGATTGGGAAGTAATTCTTTTAACCGTTCGTTCATCGTGGATCCAGTCCGCCCGTGCTAACGATATCAGTATAACTGGAATTAGTCTTTGCTGTCAAGTGTCGGATGGCCTCTTCCCAACCTTCCTGAAAAGTATTCCAGTGGTCTTCCAACAGATCACTCATATACTCGCCATTGGGTTTGCGACGGAGGCCGTGTGCTGTGGGACTGCCCGCAAATTGCAGTGACGGGTAAGTGATATTCTCAAATGCCTGTCGCATGGGATCGGCTTTTGGAAAGTCCACAGGATTACGGGTGTTAGTATAGTGTGTCATTTGCTTTCTGTCAGTTTCTTTTTCAATTGGCGAATCTCGGCCTTGAGATTGCGATTCTCATAGTCAGCCCAGCCTGCCCGTTCCTGCATTTCACGCATTTGTTTCTCAAAGTCGCGGTCGCTGGGAGTAACATCTTCTTCTGGGATGATAAAGAATTTACCCTGATCCCAGTCAAAGCCCATCTGGGCATTCTTTACCTTGACAAAAGGGCTTCCACCTACAGTAGAGTATGGGAGTTTGATCTGGATCACCACCTCGGGATCTTCGTGACGACCGTCCCGGTGATAGAGATTGACCAGGCGGTGTAGTTCGCTGAATTTCACGATTCCGCTCCAAAATGTTTGAGTAAATCTACCCGTGCTGCCTCATCTATGAGTCCAACATTTTCATTGATCCAGTCAGCACTTTCTTGGACAATCAACAGTGCGAATTGTTCAAAGGCCTCTGCGGCGTTGACATTTTTTGTCAGCACGATTCCGTTATGCTGGGTGCCCAGACCCACCTGGTCTGCCAGTTCTTTAATTCGTTCGTTCATAACACTTTACCTAGTACACCGTAAATCAACGCATCCAGTTCTTTCTGATAATCTTTTCCGTTACGACGATTCAACCAAATAGTTTCCAGTAATCCACGCATAGCATCAGCATCAACGTATTTGGTGTTGTAATCATGCCCACGGAGTTCCAATTCTTCAATTAAATCATCTGTATCAAATTCATCTAGATTAACTTCTACCTCGGCGGTAACATAACGATAAGCCATTTTTCTTTACCTCACTTAATTAAAAAACTAAAAATAACCATAAAAATTGTAAAGTAAGCAGCCGCACCTACCATCAATAGATATACAACGACCCAAACGCCTGCTCTATCTCCTTCACTCATTCTTCAATCCCGAAATGTTTTTTAATATCATCAACGCAGCGACGGACTTCCATATCCTCACGGTTCAGATCACCCATGAACCGACTATTGAGTACCTTAATACAATCCTGAACAATCAACTCGGCGAACTTTTCTAGATTCATGCTATCTAGCACTGGCGGCTTAGGATCACCTCCATAGAGATAAGTTTCGCAGTATGCACCTGCACGGGTTGCCAGATCATAGATTCGTTTGTTCATTTCTGTTGTCTTTGTTCTACAATCCTCATGATATGTTCAACCCACTCCGGATTCCGGTCAATAATTTCGTCGATCACATCATCTAGTTCATCCAGACTTCGCTTGTCCTGTGCAGGATTACGCAGGCATTCCAGCATTTCATCTAGAGTAAGATTTTTATCAGTCACTGTCGTTCTCGATTGAGTTAAACAGCAAAAAGGCAAACTTCTGACAGAAAACATTGAACCAAAGTGTGTTCATTACTTCTTCAGGTGCACCTGCTTCTCGAGCAATTTTAGCCAGTTCTTCGTTCATCGGTCAACCTTCGATTTTTACGCTAGATAGCCATTCCAGTTCTTCTCGGGCTTCCTTCTCTGTATCAAAACCACTGGCATCGTAACTACCATCGTAGAGTTTGACATAGTAGCCGCCTACACCTGGACTATGATCCACATCCAATCCATATTCGCCTACGCCTTTGATTTTAAAGATAGCCTGATCCATTTTACATGCTCCAGTAGGTCTCACTGGCCGGGTTGCAACACCAAGGAGTATCCGCGGCAATCACAACATCTTCACCGGTCATCAAGTTCTTGACAACCTTGGTGCCCACAGGATGCTTGATGTGGAATAGGAGTTCTTCCAAGACTTGGTAGACAGCCCGGCCTGCGTTACGGTTAGAGCAAGTAGCAGACCTCTTAGCACCTGCCGCACTCTCGAAATACCGCTTGTCTTGATGAGGAAAATCTTTGTGGAAAACTACGTACATTTTTGACTCCTAAAAATTAAGCAGCCTTTTGAAAATACTCAGCGACTTGGTCGCCGGTGATGACATCGCCGTTACGCATGGTGTAGACCACACGATAGTTGGCCACACCGCCACCCATCTCCATGTCATATTCTTCGGTCTTACGTTCGACAGCAGAGTTCATGTAGCCATGCTCACCGTTCTCCACGGTGCGGTTGGCAACCCAACGACCACCGATCCAGCGCAGTTCGTAGGGGGTCTCCCAGGGTTCGCACACTACAGCCGAGTTGTCAGCAACAGAGTAGTCAATGACATACTCTTCGAACATGTCGTTGCGAGTGTTGATCAAGGCAGTCAGAGTAGGGATACCCTGTTCTTGAACCCGGGCGACATGAGCAGGAGTCAGGTCGGGAACAACAAAAGTAGAGCCGCCCTTGAACTTCCAGTAAGGCTTTTCAGCAGAACCGTAGTTTTCGCGCACTTGGGTTTGAATGACGATCTTCATACTTGGCTCCGTTTGTTGACTGTCTATGTAGTGATTATAACCGAGATTTTATTCTAGGTCAACCGTTTTTAGTGGCTGTTCAGCGCAGGCTGATGTGCACGGATCAGCTCGCGTTCACGAGCATGAGCAGGCTTGCGGCCACGGACGAATTCTAGTACACCGTAGGTATGAGCTTGGGCGCCGTGTTCACGAATGCTAGCACACAGGGCCCAGCTCTTGCCTTCGGTTAGTGCACGACGAACGTGCTTTTGCATACGAACACGCAGGGCCTTGGCCACCCGTTGACCCACCACAGTGATACCCACATACTGCTCGCCGGTTACCGTGTTAGTAACAACATAAACAGCATGTCGCGTATCTTGACGGCGTTTGCGGGCTTGCTTTTGCATTTCCATATGGAAATTATAAGGTATTTCGGGCCCGTGGTCAACCGTTTTTTGTTGCAAAAAAACCACAAAAATCGCAAAAAACCCAGGGTTTTGTAGGGTTTTTGTGCACTGCAACATTAAATGTTGCTATTTTGCCACGATTTTAATGTATCGTAATGCCTGCTCTTGACAAGCTCTGAGCACTTGCTATACCAAAAATTGCCAAGATTTTCACTACATTTTCAGGAGGATCATCAAACAAATCATCGGAGCCAAATATTGTTTTTAGATTGCCCTCGCAGTCTACTAGGAATCCGAAGTCATCATCGTCGATGCTGATGTCGGTATTTTGTTCAAGGTCTTCCAAAGACCATTCGGAGTTGTTATCTCCGCTTTCGGATCGTTTTGACATGATCGACTCCTTGTGCTAAAAGTATTTACTCACGACGATCCGATATTATCGTGATAGTTTATTGTTACACACTAAACGAACTTCCGCAACCGCACTGACCGCTGGCATTGGGATTGTTGATTACAAAACTACTGCCCATGAGTTCTTCTTTGTAATCTAGAGACGCCCCATTGAGATATTGCATACTAATAGAGTCAACTAATATCTCAAAAGGATCTAGATTAACAGCAAAGTCATCCTCATTTTTGGCGTAATCCAACATAAATCCATACTGAAATCCCGAGCAGCCGCCGCCTTGAACATACACACGAAGAAAGACTTCTTCGCGACCTTCTTCGTAAAGTATGTCCGAGATTTTTTCTTTGGCGCGGTTGGTTACGATGATCATTTGAATAGTATCAAACTCATAACCACTGTTTGTGCAACAAAGCCAATACAAATGGTTGCAATGTATAGAAAATTACGTTCAATCAACGCCTTGAAGAACAGAGTAATCAGTGCACTCCAAACAAACAGCATGATGTCCACTGGTGGTAGCTTGTCACTCTTTCCTACTAAGACTGCCAACAAGGTTGGCATACTAGACAAGTGCAACAAAATAATAGTTACCCACCCTAGGGTATGTGCACTCATCTTGCCCAAATGTGTGGTAATAAAATACCAAATAAGAGTAGGAATTTGCTTAACAAATTCAAAGATACTGGAAATCATTTGTGCTCCTTAACGATAAAAAATATGACGGCCAACCTTGGCTACCTTTTCACGCTTCCAACCTGGATTAACATAGTCTGCATGATAGTACAATGCTTCAGTTAAGCTGGGAAGTCTAAAGTCTTCAAGTAAAACTTTTTTAGCCACAGTCATGCATTCTTCATAAACTGCCTTGTTCATTGGCTTCATAGCAGTTTCTCGATCGCAATACCAACTGAATTGGCAAACTACCTTTTCGTAAAAAATGTTCTTTTGATAGATTACACGGCAAACGTCGTTAGGGAAACCTGAGGCGTTTGTACGATTAATGGTAACCTGAGCCACGGCGACCTTACCTTCAAATGGTTCGCCACCAGCCTCGTGATAGATATTCTTGGCCAAGCAGGCCAATTGACGCTCACGCATTTGTGCTGTGACGTCGGATTGTTCAGCAACAGAGGCATTGCCAAATTTATGAGTCATTGTCCATTTCAACAGTGCGGCACTTAGTAGTAAGCCAATTGCCATCAACACCGTTGCAGTAATAATTACTAGAGTTTGGGGAACTTTGACATTTTCATTCAAAGTTACCTTCGACGGCAAGTAAGTCATTATATCTCCTTCTACAGTGAATGCTTAGTGCATATAATGAACATGTCATTATAACACAAGCTCGAAATCAAGAGCAAGCTAAACGGTTTAACAGTTAACCTTGTCCGGATTTTTTCTTTTTATACCACTCAACTGGATCAAGTTGTGTGTTAATTGGTATGCCACGATCTTGTAGACGTTTATGGTTGTAACCTTCGTCGATACTGGCAGTGATTGCTTGGCCGGCAAAATTTGGAGTGGCCATAGTTCGAATAAACGATTCGGTTCCCTGATCAAAATCATCTTGATGCACGGTACCTAGAGTAGCAGAAAATCCCAAGACTTCGTCAACTGAACCTTTGGGAACATCTGTAGGGTCAAACCCAATCTTATTAAGATTGACTTTTTCTCTTAATAAACTGCTATGAAAATTAGTAAACTGGCTATTACCGCGAGCAAGATCGGCCTGCAACTCAGCGTTGGTTGAACTATTAATAGCATTTACTGCCGCAGTGATCTGCGCAGCAGCCTGCACACCCCCGGGATCGCTATTTTCGTCAACTGCCTGTGCAGCCAAAATTGCATTACGCAGATTTTGTCCTAGTGTGCTATTGGCAATTTTTGCTTGCAGACTGCCGATAGTAGTACACCCTTCTGAATACGGTTGACCTGATGCTGATCCAAGAAAATCTTTAATAGTAGGACTACCAAAAGCCCCAGATCCCTCTGGCATTTTTTCTAACGCAGTAGCAAACAAGGCATTTACCTGACTGCCTCCCATGTTAGGCAATTGATCGAGAAAGTTAGTGTTGGTTACTTTGATATCACCAACGAAATTCCCAAGGTCGCGAAAATCAGTAAAGCGATCGGTGAAATCAGCATTGTTGAATTTTTTAGACAAGGCAGCAAATGAACCACCAGCTGCCGCTACTCCGCCGGCACTGAATACTTTATTAATGTCTAATACATCGGCTAGACTTTTAATTGAATCTGGATTTTCTGGTTTAAATCCAACGCTTTTAATAATAGTATTAAGGTCGGTTCCAGTAACTTTGCTCAACGCAGAGGTAAGGCTTTTTTGGTCGATGTTAGATAAATCGCTAACATTAATTCCTTGTCCACCAAGAATTTCTCCGAGTTGACCATGCCCTTTATCAATTAAATTTTGCACCAGAGCTCTGGGGTCATCTAAACTAGTTAACTTAGTTATGTCAAACATACTGCCCATTTTGGTTTTTAGATCGGCAGTTAATTGTCCAAACTTTTCTGTGCCCAGTGCGAATTCTTTAGATAGTCCATTGGTAACAAAACTAAGAGGATCCTTAAGATTGAAACCTAAATTTTTTGTAAGATCGCCATTGGTATATTGATCGATTAATCCTTTGAAATTAGCAGTCGAAAATCCCGAAGTCGATGCTTGGGTAAGCAAACTAGTGAGACCTTGTGGACCATTGGTTAATAATTGTGTGGCTTGCCCAGAAATACTAGTGAACAGGTTATTAGGATTGATTCCGGTAATACCCTGAGGAACCAAACTGGTCAGATTAGAAGGTACAGCACCAGTTAAAAAGCCAGGTGCACTTTGTATGGCTGATGTAATTGCAGTTAATCCACTGCCCGCTCCAGCAAGAGCACCCTGAGCTGCCGATGCAATAGGAGAAGATGATAGTGCCCCTAAAGCCGAAGTAAATCCGCCCGGAATTCCAAGCCCGGTACCACCCATGATTCCTGCACCTGCTAATGTTTGCAGAGCTGTACATAATTTACACATAAAAGTATTTATCTACTTTTATGGCGGGTTTCAGTACTTTTGCTTATATAGCACCGACCTGAACGTCGCAACTACCCATTATAACTATGTCACCACAGGCAGCAGGACTACCTTGATGTGCTACCGGCTGACCTTCGGCTAACACAGTACAAGCTCCTTTTATTAAAGGACTAGGAACTTTGTGCGGACCTTTAAAAGGCTTATGTGGCACAACAAGGTCGCCCACTCGTGCCACAGGCATGCCGTTGACTAATACCGAACAAGCGCCTTTAAGCACTTTGCCTCCTAAGCCCACTGGATCCATGACAGTTCTGCAGGCGCCCGGCATGTTTATCCTTCGGTATTAACTACAACAAAATAATGATCTCGCATTTTTTCGTGTGTGCGACACATAGAAATAATATGCTGATCTCTTAAGGTTAAATTTTCTTTGTCTGGATCTAATCCAAACATAGCTTGAATTAAACCAATTCCCTCAGGACTAGTAACAACAATACAAGGCTTGCTGAGTTCATAGGTTTGATTATCGGTGCTAACTAATACACCGCAAATTTCATCCCCAGTGACAGTTTTAAACGATAGCAAATCGCCAATTTCGTATTTGCTTTTAACTTTCTCGATTAACATTAACTTGTTTCCTTTAGTACTTGAAAAGCCGCATCGTCAAGTTGAGCCAAGCCTTGATATCCACCTTCTACAAAAACTTTACCGTTATGATAAATTTGCGGGACTGTACGATGTCCAGCATTAACAATAAATTCTTTAGCAGATGCATCAAGATCTACACGAACTTCTTCGAATGCCACACCTTTTTGTTTTAGTAACATCTTAGCACGATCACAAAAAGGACAATTTGATTTACTGTATACTGTTAACATATTATTAAGATTGAATTGTAGTTGTCACTACAAGATCATTGCTTGAAAGTTCTAGATTTAGATAAATTCTCGATTCGATATCAGCAAATGCATTGATATTTAGAGCAATGTCTTGATCGACTATTTGATTGGTCGTAGGAAATGGTTCTTCGTCGCGTAATAAACGACTAAATCTAACTAAAATAAATTCGTCTTTAATTACCGACATTAAGATTAGATTAGATTATACCTGCACGTTAGATACAAAATTTGCTTCTACTAGAACCAATGCAGGAACAAGACCTTGTGCAAAAGCTTCTACGTTGCTTCTTATTTCTTCGGTGGCTGCTGTGGTATTGGCAACATTAGCAGAATCCGGAACCAACAGACTAAATCTAATTAAAATCTGTTCTTCATCAATTTTGGCCATTTATTTCTCCTTAGATATCTGGAAGTTCACTGTGCTTAACGGAATCACTCATTACGCCGATGACATAATTAGTGCTTTCATTTTCCTGTAGAGCAGTTTGCTTCTTATTAATATTTATGTGTTTGTTGAACCAAGGTATAGGATTAGTTTTAGGATGCTCTTCCAAATATTTGATTCCTACTTCTTTTAGCTTGGTAAATGCGGTATAGTCAACAAAATCCTTAAGAATTGCAGCATTCAATCCAATTACTACACCCTTCTTAAACAAATAGTCAGCCCAGGTTTTTTCTTCTTGAATAACTTCCAGATACATAGCGTACACTTCTTTTTCGCAGGCTTCAGAAATAGGAACGAAATCGAGATCATCTTTAATTGTCTGATTGATGATCCAAGCAGTCCATTCAGCGTGTAAGATTTCATCTTGCAGGATAAGACTGATAATGTTGCCGTTACCGATATAAATTCTATTTTCTACCATTGCAAGACTGGTAGCAAAACTGACCATGAACCGTAGGGCTTCAAGGGCGTAGGAGGCGTGTAGTGCCATCCATATGGCTCGTCTATGCTCCATAATATCAATTTCTTCTCCCAGCTCTTTACGACAGTTAAGCTGGTGTAAGTTTTCGTAGTGACGACCAATATTAGCAGCCATACCAGCAATTTCACTTGTATCGTGAATCTTGTTAAATTCCTCTTTGGGTACACCATAAACATTCCTTATGATATGACTGTAACTCTTGCTATGAATACTGGTTTCAAAAAATCCCCAGGTCAGAGTAAGAGCCTCTAATTCAGGAATACTGCATACAGGACCAAATATTTGACTTGGTGCCCTGCCCTGAATACTGTCCAACGCAGTTTGTCTTAGTAGATTTGAAGTAAAGATGTGTTTAACTGCATCACTGGCTTCTTTGTGATCGATTTTATCTTTGGTCAATGAAATTTCTTCGGGTACCCAA
>Ga0129333_10007349_pt1 | contig 10404 bp, 3 predicted proteins | sample CPB6_08_DNA_FD_94474 | JGI IMG/M metagenome (GOLD analysis project Ga0129333, IMG submission 94474) | Freshwater to marine salinity gradient microbial communities from Chesapeake Bay, USA - CPBay_Sum_0.6_0.8_DNA | ecosystem: Environmental > Aquatic > Marine > Coastal | place: USA: Chesapeake Bay...
ATGTCGCCACCTGTAAGTATAACATTGTTATTCTTAACAAGCTGAACAGTACCTAACCCACTTATATTTATCGTTGCTCCATTTGAATTAGCAGTATTAAACTTTATGATGTAGGCATCGTTTACTGCGTATGGGGTTGCTCCTGTTATTGTTGTAGTATATTGGTCTGTCACCGCTGCTGTTGCTACTCCAGACTTTATCCCACCACCAGATGCAGTAGATGTTAATGTACCTGCGCTAAGAGAAAGACCACTACCTATAGTTATTTCTTCCATCACTCCGACACCAGCTGTGCTTCTACCTATCAACTTATTTGTATTCATTGATGTAGAGATATCTGGCGTTGCCCCTCCGCTTGAAGTTATTGGACTTGTAGCCGTAACATTTGTAACAGAACTCGGTATGTCAGAAGTTGTTGCTATGGTATAACTTCCAGTTGTCTTATTAGGAAACTCTAAGATAACCCCAGAGTTAGTAACATTTGTATTTTTTAAGTCGCTCTCAACTGTTCCATTGTGTAACCCAAGCAAGCCTGTGTTATCTAAGTAAGCGTACTTTCCAGATACTGCATTCTGAGTTCCAACCGCAGTAGGTAATACTTGACTAAAGTCATTAGTAATATCCCCAACAGTTATTGTATTTGTTGTTGTTGCTCCTAAGTCAGTTACATCTTGTAAGTTTTGACTTCCCCCTGCTGCAACAAGAGGATTCCCCGATGTTCCATCGCCAGTTATTGTTACTCCGTCAACATTTACTCCGTTGAACTGAATTATAGGATTCTGTACATCTGTATTGTCTACTGACACCACTCCGTTGCCATCGTCTGTTACAGACTGCACCCCAGTTGGAGGTATAGATGCAACTAAAGGACTTGATGGTGTTCCCTGCCCTGTGATTGTTGTTCCGTCTACGGATATTCTTACTACAGGATTTTGAGGGTCTAAGTTATTTGTGTTTAGTCCTGTTACGCTTTCTACATAGTTGTATACGTTTGGGACTGGTGTTGGGGGTGGGTTATTGTAGTTGTAGTTTGTTCCTACGCAGTCTAACCCTATTGCTTGTTCGCTAATCTGTTGGATAATGTTCCACACATCTGTGTTATCTATACACTCTTCTACAACTAACTGCTCTGCATCAGTTAAGAAGTCTATCCAATCTCCAAGCTGTATTAATGATTGTGTTTGTTCTGCTGTTGCTTCCTCTCCCTGCTGCCATCTTTCTAATATATCAGAAGCAAGCAAGTGTCTGATGTTTCTTGCCTGCGCTATTGCATTGATTATGTCATTATGGAATACAACCATTTTTTTATCCGTTTTAGTAAATTAGTCAGTCAGCACCCACAGCCACAACTTGAACATACGGCATTTATCTTCTTGATAAATCCATTGCTCACGCTGTAAGCTGCATAATTAAATTCATCAATAGCAGTTTCTAACCATGAACTAAGTTCTTCTGCCTTGCTTGTTAGATTCTTGCAAGTAGCACTCTTAGCTTGTGCTTTTCTCACACAACATCTTGCGTTTGTTACTACAAGAGCGTATGCTGTGCAGCTGTAAGGAATGCCATCTACCTCGTAAGATACTACACCTTGCCACACTCCATCTGAAAAGCTTGAACCTGCACCGATAGTAGTTGAAGTTAAAACCAACTGAGTGTCTTCATCGTTTGCAGGGAATCCTGTGAAAGTATACTCCTCGCCTGTTAGTGAGTTAGTTAAAGTACCGCTTTGGTTTGTGTATGTTCCAGCTGTTAAGCTTGGGTAACTTAGAACCATTTGATTTGTAGTTCCCATACCTAAGGTCATTGACAGACCAGAGCAACAAACGATTCCAGAACCATCAACTAATTCTTGTAAGTAAGCCAACGCATCGTTAACAGGCTCTGGGTCACCCTCAAAGGCATCCCATAAATCTGCAACTATTTGTTGTTGTGCTAATATTTCGGCATAGGCTTCTACCTGTGCAGGGTCGTTCTGATTAACACAATCTTGAAGACCTGTGATTATGGCATCTATGTTCTCTGTTTGGAAAATGTATCTGGTATCGTTTGCTAAGTAAGCATCGTATTCGTCATTCCCTTCGCCAAGAATACCATAGATTCCACTTGTGTAACACTTGTAAACACCATCTGGGTAGTTACCTGTTTGTGTTTCGCTATGTGTTTGAGGAGTGGCTACTGCCTTGTTCCAGTTCCAAGTGAATTCTGTTATTGTGTTGTCTACTGTATACTCAATGTAATTACATCTTACACCTAAGTTATAAGTATTTAATATTGTTGCTGTGCTTGGTATAGTTAATTCTATCGTGTTAGGAGAAGAAAATGAAGCACTTAGAGTAATATCAGCAGTCGGGTTTAAATTATTTATGATGTTGTAAGCATAAGTAATAAACTGATTTATTGCATTTTGATTGCCAGTAGGGTCGTCATCCCACAAGGCATATATCGTGTCATAAATAGACTGAGCGTACTCCTTTGTGCAATTTTCCTGTGGTGTGCTAACTGGCATGACAGGAATGGCTATTGTCAAATAAGTCGTGTCAAGAATCTCATTAGAACTTAAATAAGTATCGAATGGTGGCTCATCGCCACTATCAAACGAAGAAACATAAGTATATATTGCATCCTTGAAAGAATTTGTAGGGGTGAACCAAGTCCCTATCTGCACACTTAATGTGTCAGATGTGTTAATACCTGTTAAATTTGGAAATCCAGCCTCTACAGACTGTACATTAACAGGTATGTTTCTTCTTGTATCTGTTAAAGTTGTAGAAAAATTAGTATCAGAAGCAGGAGAAGGGTTTGCCCCTAACTGAGCATCTAAAAAAATAGCTGCTGCTCCTGTGTCACCGCCTGTTCTTGTTAGTGTTGTAATATAATTATATGTAGCCATATCACAAATTTATGTTTTATATAGGGTTGTGGTGTTTTTTAAAAAAATATCTATTTTACACTTGTAATTTCATTTATCTTTTCATCTATCTTAGATTGAGTAACACTATATGGAACTCCTTTTTTGTAATAAATTTTATCTAAAGCGGAATCAAGATTAGACAAAGCATTAGAAATATCTTCCTCGTATGCATCTAAATCTGAGTTATAATCTCCTCTTTCTTTTTTGAAGTTTACAAAATTGTATTTAGAAATAGCACTTAACCCATCGCTCATAACTTTATTCTGCCATTCGCTTATTGTGTATGGCTTTTTTGTTTTTGGATTTTCATCATCTGGGTCTGGGCTAATATTTAATTTATAGTCATACGCATCTTTTGCAAATTTCCCAAACATTACTTTAGTTCTGTCTGTGAATCTGTCATACTCCTCTACTGAAGGTGAATATCCGTCTATATCTTTAAGTGCTTTAGAATACTGAGTTTTAAATCTGTCTTTGAATCCTATATCTCTTAGCCATCCATCGACTTGAGTTATGTTCTTTGCTTTGAACATATCTACAAGAGCTACAATACCTTCTCTGTTTACATCAGAATACTTAATGTCTTCGCCTAAGTAGTTCTTTTTGGTGTTAGTATAAGTTATACCTGCAAGACCAAATTGTTTCTGTATTTTTTCTGATGTTGTCTTTGCTTCTTGGTATGTGTCACCACCTAAAGCTGCTCTTGTTCCTTGTAATGTTTGGTTTAATAATCCACTCCATACCATGTAACTTGCACCATAGTTTATCATTGAGTTCTCAATAACATTAAGTGCTTTTTCAGTATTACCAGATTCTATTAATTTTTTAATATCTTGATTTTCATTTGTCTGCATTAAGTAAGATTGACTCAAGAAGCTATTTGTTATGTAACTTATTGAATTTAAAGCATCTGCAAATAACTCTCCACCTTTCGTTTTCTTTTCATCAGCTTTTTTGTTAAATGCTTTCATAATATTTGCATCTATCATTCCTGCTATACCAAGCCCACTCAGATAAGATAAAGGTATTTGTCTTCCAAACAAAACAAGAACATTTTCTGGCTCTGCTTTTTCTTTTACAGTAGACTGAGAACCTAAAGATAATTTTTCAGCTGAACCATACAATCCTGTTTTTGGATGTTTTCTTCCTTCTTTTTCTTCATCATCATCCCATTGCTTACTTAGTGCAAATAATGCTGCCCCTACTCCATAAAGAATAAGATTGGTAAATACTGCTGTTGATGCTATATCTTTTGCTTTTTCAAATGCCCTTGCTTGAGCCATTTTGTCTTCAATAGTTGTAGCTTTTTTAGATTTTGCTACTCCTGCTATTACCATTGATTTGGCTAACCCATAAACTATTTCTCTTTCTAATCCTTTTTCTATGAACCCAGATAAACCTTTAGAGAACGGAAGGAGTGCATTAGGAATAATACTTCCGTATATTTTTGCTTGTTCTGCTGCCGAATCTTCATCATACCCCTTCATTTCAAAAATTTTCTTAACAATTTTTTCTACAACTGGTTTTGATAAATTAGCCGACCCTTCTGCAATTTTCCCTGCCATTGTGGCTACGCCTAAGTTTTGAAAGAAATCAGTCTTATAAGTTTTTTCTGTACTTTCTAAGTCGGATAATTCCCTTGCCATAGGTCTTATTAAAGACTCCCTCATTATCTCATAAGTTCTTCTTCTTACTTTGGTTTCTGTTACTTTCTTCCCTGTTGCAATTACATCTTTTAAAGCTTGGTCATAGTAATCATCAAAATTTTCCTTGCTCAGTATCTCGTTTATCTTTGCATCTATCTCTGCCTTTGTAGCATTAGGGTTTTCAAATTCCAACAACTTTCTCATGTACTTAATGTCGTATGCCGATGTCCAATACTTTTGCCATACTGCATCCATGGCATCTAATATCCTTCCAGAATATCTTGCACTTTTTATTATCTTTCCTATGAAATTTGTAGGTTGTAAGTACTCAAGTATTCTAAAGTGAGGCATACCGTTATTATCAGCCTCTACACTAACTTTACTTGCTTGATTTACACCACCTCCAACTAATATATCTCTAAAGTCACCTTGTTTGAAGCCTCTTTTTGCTGCTCTAAAGAACTCAAAGTCACCCCTTAATGCTCTACCACCTGTTATTGCAAATGCTTGTTCAACACCGCCAAGGGCATTTTTTATATTAGAAGTTATTCTTCCCAATAATGTTGCATACCTTACCGCTGTCGCTATCTGAATCCATCTTGCAGGCATTTTTGTTCTTACAAATGCAACCATCTCCTCAAGGGCTTCATTCTGTAAATTACTTCCTATAGGTAATTCTTCTACTTGGTCAGCCAATTCTTTTAGTTTAACCCAGTCAGCAGAAGTCATATTTGTCATTCCTTTGCTTTGGGCTATTACATCTAATATTTTATTATTAGAATCATCGAAAAGTCCCATTCTGTTTTCTACAAGCAACTGACCTATTTTACCTCGTACAGCTTTTTTGGTTTTTTCTGACTTGCCTTTAAGTAGATTATTAATGTGTGAGTCCGCTACTTGTTTTCTTTTCTCGTTGATTAAATTTTGATACCTTTCAGCAACAACATCAAGAATCTTTTCTACTTGAGCAGGGTCGTACTGAGCCAAATCACTCTTAATCTTTTCGATTAGCCGCTGCCTTTCAAACATTTCAGCCTTGTTTCCTTCTGATATTAATGCTCTGAAGTTTACATTGTTGCCAGTACCATAGCCGTTGTTAATTAAACTTTGCTTTATTGCGTTGAAGATAACACTATCATTCAGCATATTGTCATACACAAATGAGGTGTAGTCGTTTAAGTAAAGGTTTAAATCGTCTTTGTCCTGCTGGCTTAGAGTATTGTCTTGGGCTATTTTTTCTTTTACTTGCTGTACTGCATCGTTCCAAATGCTTGCATCTAGCTTTCCGTTTTGTATTGCATCAAGTGCTTTTCTAATAGCATCGATAGGCTCTACTATAGTTTTTGCTGTTTCTGGCTTATTTCCTTTTAGTGCTACTTCTCTTGCTTTTTGAGTTAAGGCTTTTAAAAGGAATTCAATATAAGTATCTTGTTTACTTATAGTGCCTTTCATTGCTCTTCTTAAATCTGACAAAATAAAATCAGATAATTTATCAGCAGCTTTATTGGCTGTTAATGTAACATGAGTCGGAGGATTCTGTTGATAGTATCTTTCGTTTGCTTTGTTCAATTGAACATCATATCCATCCATCAAAGCATTTAATACTCTTGTGGCTAATTTTTTATCAATACCAGCCACTTGAGAACTATCAAGATAATTCAATAGTTCATTCTTAACTCCACTCTTGTTCTGTCTATACCTATAAAGAATTTCTTTCCAGTCAATACTTCCTTTTGGAGTTACATAGCCTAAATCTTTTAGTGCCTGCTGAACAATTTTACTTGCTTTTCCTTTGCTTAATACTTGGTCAAAGATAAAGTTCTGATAGTCGTTCAAGAAGTTCTTCAATGCATCTTTTTGAGCATCGTCTAATTTTTCATCTGAGTCAATTTTATCTTCAACCAATGACTTAGCACCTTCAAATAGTTTTGCTCCGTCCATATCAACAAGACTGTCAAGAGCGAATCTTAAAGCATCGTAAGGATTAGATACAGATTTGGCACTCTGAGGATATGTTTCTTTTATTTTATCTTTTATTACTTTTAATAACTCGTTTAGATACTCTGATTGCTTTGGAGATATTAATCCTTCAGCGTTCTTAGCATCTCTTACTATGCTATCAGCAAGTTTTTCTTTTGTTTTCTCAAGAGTTTGCAGTTCTTTTTGATATGCATCTGCATTTTCTTTTGCTTTTTCTGCTTTCTTTTCTGCTAACTTAGCCTCTTTAAGCTTTTTCTGCCTTTCAAGTTCTTCTATCTTTGCTCTGTTGGTGTCCTCTATATCTTTTAAATCTTTGTCTAACTCGTCATTAGCACTCAATCCTTCAGCAAATCCAATGTCCCTCATCACCAGCATATCTCTTGTCTGCTGATACAGTTCTTTTAATTCGGATGGCTCAAACTTTTTGTCTAATGTCTTGCTAAATTCTTTTGCAAACTGAACAATGTTCATCGGCTTGCGTTCCATTAAGTAATAAGCCAACTTCTGAGCAGAAGTTAAATTACTTGTGTCTTGGAATAATCCGCTTGACTTTATATCATTGATAATATCAGAAAGGCTTTCGCTCTTTATAACAGCTAACTTGTCTTTTACATTCTTGTATGCTGTGCTTACCTTGTCTTTTATGTTTATTGTTTTTCTTGCTTTTTTTGCAGCTTCTAATTGTGCATCTAAGTCAGCTATTTCTTCTTGAAGTTTTTCTATTGTGTCTTCTTTCTTTAGAACCTCTGATAAGAAGTAATCTATATCCTCGCCTGCTTTCTTTAGGTCTTCTTTTAGTTTAGCAATTTCGTTTTTAAGCTTTTCGTAAGCAGGTTTCTTGTACTTGTTTTGTTGTCTTTTAGCCCACACTATCAATCCTTCTGATGTAAGTGAACCCAAAGCCTTGTACATATTAACCATCCTACCATAGCCTGTACCCTCTAAAGCGTACTTTTCTGCTTGGTCAACGGACAGATTAACATATCTTTCTTTGCTCTCTTTGTCTTTAGCTATTTTGGCTAATTGATTATAATTGGCTATAAGCAATTGTCTTAGTGCTACCTTTTCTGTTGTGTTGTCAAAAACTTTCTTGTCTAATAAAGCTGCTACCTCAGCCATTCCATCTATATCATTCCCCTTTTCTGCTGAGTAAAAACTCAATATCTGCTCGGCATTTAATCCTACCGATGCCATCTTCTCTGGGGTGTACTCGCCTAATTTTTGTATCTTTTCTTTTACCTCTGGCAATATATTAGGATTAGCAAGTAAGTTTTCTACTCCCTGTCTTAAATTGCCTTTTGTTCCTACCTGCTGTAATACTTTTCTCAGAGGTTCAATATCATTCTTTAAGTGAGGCATTAACTCCTGCAACTTATCAGTTACATTATATCTTTGAGCTTGACCATCTTTTATAAGTTCAGTAGCTAAGTTGTACATATCTTGTGCAAACTCGTCAGCCATCTGACCCAAACCTTCTTTTGGTTTGTACTTATCAAGTATATCTTGGATTTTAACTTTTGACTTGTTCTTTTCTAATTCAGATGCTTCAAGGCTGTTTATCCTTTCGGTGGCAGCGTTTCTCATTTCTTCAGCTTTGGTAAAGTTCTCAGAACCAAATACCTTTCTGAATATTTCTTTCATTGCAGGACTTGGCTCAACCAACTCATTGCTCATTTTTCTGTAAAGGTCTGCTAAGTGCTGTCTGAACTTCTCAAATATTCCTGCTATCTTTCTACCAAAAGTAGTGTCTGTTCTTACACCTCTTTCAGTAGCAAAGTATCTCTCTGCTGATTTTGCAAACCACTCGTGAACATCAACCCCATTCTTATTTTTATTCTTTTCTACATCAAAGTTCTTTAAGTCGTTTAGCAATTTCTCTTTGCTTATTTTACTGCCTGTTTCTTTAATGTACTCGTCTATAATCGTGTCGAGGTCGTTAGCAAATTCTTCGTTGGTTGAACTTAATTCTATTATCTCGTCTAAGTAGTCGTGTCCTAATACTTCGTGAACTTGTGTTGTGCTGTCTGCTTTCTCATACATTGAAATCAAACGCTTCATCTTAGCTGCTTCTTTACTCCATGAACCTTTGCGGTCTTGAAATAAAGACTGACCTGCCCCTGCGGTTTTTGATTCTTCTATTTGCTCTATATAATCAAATGATGGTCGTTTTTTGCCATATCCTCCAATGTCATTAATTTTAGGATATGAATATTCATATTTAAAAGCTCCACCATCTAAAGGAGTTTGGACAATGTTTTCAGCATTAGGATTTTTTTTCTTAAACTCATCTAATGTCTGATAAGTTCTTTGAACCTCCCCAAATACATATCCATCAAATCGGTCTTTTACTCTTTCCCATTTTTCATTTAAAAAACTTTCTCTTTCTTTTGTATTTTTTAAAAGCTCTTCTCTTTCTTTTTGAGACTTTTCATATTTATCTATTTTGGACTTTAACTCATCAACTACACCACTTAAATCCGTATTTTGATAAATAAGCATTTCATCTCTCATTCTATAAATATTTTCAACAGAATGGTCAGATATTCTTATTTTTTGCTCTGTTCCATCGAGTCTTTCCACATATAAATAGTGACTTGTTCCGTAATCGGTCTCCGCTATTGCACCTTTTCTAATCTTAAATCCAGCAGATTCTAAAGCATCTATAGTTGCTTTTTTCTTTTCTTCTAAATTACCTTCTGTTTGATTTAACCCTCCTTTCTTTTCTCCACCAAACCAATACTGCTTATAATAGTCTTCCTTGCTTATGCCTTTAATTCTTGACATAAACGCTGCCTTAGCATCAAACAATCTTGCTGTCCATACAGATTCAGTAGGACTAAAATTAAATAGTTTTCTGAATATTACAGCAACATCCTTTGCGTTTCTTGGCTCGTTGATGCTTTTTTGTTCTGACTCCTGTTCTTGCAATGGTGTAACTTTGGCTTCTTTTTTAGCTGCCTCTATTGCAATAAGAGCGTTTTCTGTTAGTCTGTCAAGTCCTCCATCATGTAAAATTTGAACCCACTCTCTATAGCTTAAATCTTGATTAGGCTCTAAATTAAGAACTTTAGCCAACTGTGGGCTTACAACAACTCTACATGGTTTTGCCATAGCTTAGAATATTTTTTTTTCTAACATTAATAATTCAAACTTACTTCCCGATACGCCCTCAAGCATATTTAATTTGTCCGAATACTCGGTTACGGCAGATAGTTGAATCTTTAGAAACTCTTGAATAAGACCAAATGTACACAGGTCAGTAGTAAACATCTTATCTCCTGCTTTTTCGTAGTCCTCGTATAACTTATACTCTAACTTGTATGAGTCCTCAATACCTTCAACGAGGCTCTTGAACTCTACCTTTGGGTCTACAATCTCTGGAAGCATTGGAATAACATTCCAGTCTACTAAGTACTGCTCTATCTTCTTTGCGTGTGTTAGTTCATCATCGCTCTCCTTTGCAAAAAATTCAGCAGCTTTTTCGTAACCTACTCCCTTGCACCAATTACTCAATGCTCGGTAGTGGTAAAAAGCATCATACTCTGATGTTAATAAAGGCAGTAACATATTTACTACCTTCTGCTCTAATTTGTTTGGTGTCATGGGCAACCTTTTGTTTTAGTAATTAATCCTTGTTGTTCTAATTGAGAATGGATGTCTTTTATGTTGTCAAAGATACGCTTTAAAGTTGGATTTTTTATTGACTCCTGCATATTTCTGAACTCTTCTGCTGCTTTTCTTTTATCCATACCTTTTGATTCCTCTATGCTATCGTAGGCATCAAATAGATTGTCTATTTCTTCTTGGACACTTTGTTCGGCAGCTTTTTGCCCTTGCTTGCCTTGTCCCATTCCTTCACTACTTTCG
>Ga0129333_10007350_pt1 | contig 10404 bp, 9 predicted proteins | sample CPB6_08_DNA_FD_94474 | JGI IMG/M metagenome (GOLD analysis project Ga0129333, IMG submission 94474) | Freshwater to marine salinity gradient microbial communities from Chesapeake Bay, USA - CPBay_Sum_0.6_0.8_DNA | ecosystem: Environmental > Aquatic > Marine > Coastal | place: USA: Chesapeake Bay...
CCACCAGCCAGCATCGCCGCATTCAAACCCGCCGCTCTGGCGTCCATGGCAAAGGCGTTTTTGCACTAACAGACATTCCCAAGGGTGAAGTCATTATCGAATATGTGGGCCAGGTGATCAGCTGGAAACAGGCTCAGCGTCGCCACCCACATGACCCCAAGGATCCCAATCACACGTTTTATTTTCATGTGGACGAAGACCGGGTGATCGATGCCAAGGTGGGGGGCAACTCATCGCGCTGGATCAACCACTCATGCAACCCCAACTGCGAGGCTGATGAAGTGGATGGCCGGGTCTTCATCAAGTCCCTGCGCAAAATCCGGGCCGGTGAAGAGCTGAACTATGACTATGGCCTGATCATTGACGAGCCTTACACCAAGAAGCTCAAGGCCGAATACCCTTGCTGGTGCGGCAGCAAAAACTGCCGTGGCACCCTGCTGGCCCCCAAGCGGGGGCGTTGACAAAGCCCCATGCTGAAAGCTTGCTCTGCCACCAGGGCACAGGCAACCCGAGGCGTAAGAAAGCAGCAGCGTGGTCTCTGAGAAGGTGTCGATCATTCACTGGCCCGCCGAGACCCTCTGGCAGGAGCTCAGCCCATACCTGCCCGGATTTTCGGTAGAAATCCTGCCCAGTATCGACTCGACGAACACGGAGTTGATGCGCCGCGCCAGAATCGGCCAGACCGACCCGGTGTTGCTGGTGGCTGAGCGGCAGACAGCCGGCCGTGGAAGACTGGGTCGCCCATGGCACAGTGACCACAAGCAGCTCCAGGGGCTCACCTTTTCGCTTGGCCTGTCAATGGGGCGCCTGGATTTGTCGGGCCTCTCCTTGGCGGTGGGGCTGAGCCTGGCCAGCAGCCTGCACCCAGATCTCAAACTGAAATGGCCGAATGACCTCTGGTGGCAGAACCGCAAGCTAGGCGGTATTCTGATTGAATCGGTGAGCGTGCTGGAGAGTCGCTATCTGGTGATCGGTGTCGGCCTCAACCTTACCCAGCCTGATGTCAGCGGGCTGCGCACCCCGGCGGCTTGGGTTGAGGAGTTGGACCCAGCGCTTGACGCGCCAGCGGTCCTGGCGCGGGTGCTTGCCCCGCTGGTGCAAACCGTGCAGGCCTTTGAGGATCAAGGTTTTGCACCCTATCAAAGTGCTTTTCTGAAACGCGATGCACTGGCCGGGCGCGAGCTGCGGCTCAGTGATGGCACCCGCGGCAGGGCCGCTGGCGTGGATGCGCGAGGCGCCTTGCTGGTTCAGACGCCTACGGGCGTGAAAAGCATTGACAGCGCCGAAGTGAGCGTTGTGTCCAATGTCTGAAACAATACGGTCAGATGTTGCGGGTGACTGTTTTACTGCTGATCTTTTTGAATCTGGCCTACGTAGCTTGGAGTCAGGGTGCCCTGCGCGCTTATGGACTTGGGCCAGCAGCACAGTCTGAGACAGAGCGTCTGAGCCAGCAGTTGCATCCCGAGCAGGTTCGCCTGCTGACGAACGAACAAGCCCAGGAGGCAGAAGTCACGGCCAGGCGCCAGCGTTGTCTGCAAGCCGGGCCGTTGGCTGAAAAGCAGCTAAACCCGCTTCTGAAGACGCTTCAGCCCTGGCCGGTGGGATCCTGGCGGCTTGAACCAACCCAGGCGCCGCCTCGCTGGAGGGTTGTCCTTGGTCCACTGGACACCTTGGCCTTAGCCCGCACCAAACAGGAGCTCAAGGACAAAGGCATCGGTAGCCAGGAACTCAGGCTGCCGGGGCTGGCGGTAGGGCTGTCGCTGGGAAGTTTTGCGACGCAGGCGCTGGCTGACGTGGCCCTGGAGGACTTCACCCGCCGCTCGGTTCGAGCCGCCCGCGTCTTGCAGGATGCCGAGCCGGTGCGCGGTACCCGCCTGGTCCTGCCCCTGATGAATGAATCCCTGCGCCCTCGGCTTGATGAACTCCAGCCAGCGCTCGATGGCATACCGTTAGCGCCCTGCCAGCCCTGAGTGATGGGCGCGGCCTTGTTGGTCGCTCGGGCTGGGGCGAGCCGGTTTGGCAAGGCACGGCCCAATGCACTGCCTTCAGCCCGCTGCGTAGACCTCCAGCCCCAGCGCAATCACTGTGGCTACCTCGGCACCTACCGCCAGGCGCAACTCCGCTTCAGCCTGCAAGACCGCCTTGCGAAAGGCGGCCAGCCAGGCCAGCCCAGAGGACGTGAAACGCACCCGCTTGGCGCGGCCGTCACGACCATCGACCTCACGGATGACCAGCCCCCATGCCTCGCACTGGTCAACCAGCTTTCCCATGGCCTGTTTGCTCATGCCAGCCGAGTGGGCCAGTTCCTGCAGGCGCGAACCCTGCAGTGCCAGGTGGCGGGTGATGTGAATGTGGGCCGCGCTGACCTGGCCGCGGGCGGCCAGGTTGGACAGCGCCAGCGGGACCTCTGCATCGTGTGCCATCAGGTACAGCACCCGCTCATCAAAACGCCGCATGGCATGCCCTAGCAGCCGGCCCAGGTGAGTCTGGCGCCAGCCCTCTTGCTGGGCTGAAATCAACGCCCCCGCCCCGCTCTGGTCTAGTCCGTCTTTCATGCCCAAATAGTAAACCAAACTGACTAAAAAAATGTATTCTTTTGAGATACAACGCCGTTACATTACTGGTCAAGCATCCAGCCTGTATTTAAAACCACTGGATTTTTTCAAATCAAACCTTCACTCAAGGAGAGCACCATGGACGCAAAAGTAGCCACCAGCGAAAAGGCCAAGGCCCTGCAGGCCGCACTGTCGCAAATTGAAAAGCAGTTCGGTAAGGGCGCCATCATGCGCCTGGGCGAGGGCGAGCCGATCGAGGACATCCAGGTGGTGTCCACCGGTTCCTTGGGCCTGGACATCGCCCTTGGGGTGGGCGGCCTGCCGCGCGGGCGGGTGGTCGAGATTTACGGCCCGGAATCCTCAGGCAAGACCACCTTGACCCTGCAGGTGATTGCCGAAATGCAGAAACTGGGCGGCACCTGCGCCTTTGTCGATGCCGAACACGCGCTGGATGTGCAATACGCACAAAAACTGGGCGTGGAGATCCCGGAACTGCTGATCAGCCAGCCCGACACTGGCGAGCAGGCACTGGAAATTGTGGACAGTCTGGTGCGTTCTGGCGCTGTGGACCTGGTGGTGGTGGACTCGGTGGCTGCGCTCACGCCCAAGGCTGAGATCGAGGGCGAAATGGGCGACAGCCTGCCGGGCCTGCAGGCGCGCCTGATGAGCCAGGCCCTGCGCAAGCTGACGGCCACCATCAAAAAAACCAACTGCATGGTTATCTTCATCAACCAGATCCGGATGAAGATCGGCGTCATGTTTGGCAGCCCCGAGACCACCACCGGGGGCAATGCGCTCAAGTTTTACGCCTCGGTGCGGCTGGACATCCGGCGCACCGGCACCATCAAGAAGGGTGAGGACGCGATCGGCAACGAGACCAAGGTCAAGGTTGTGAAAAACAAGGTGGCGCCACCGTTCAAGACGGCCGAATTTGACATCCTGTTTGGAGAGGGCATTAGCCGCGAGGGTGAGATCATCGACATGGGCGTCAATGCCCGCATCATCGAAAAATCGGGCGCCTGGTATGCCTATGAGGGCGAAAAAATCGGTCAGGGCCGAGACAACGCACGCGAATTCCTGCGTGAGAACTCGGACCTGGCGCATGAGATCGAGAACAAGGTCCGCGAGTCGCTGGGCATCCCGCTGCTCAACGAGGTTGCCGAGGCCGAGTAAGTCAGACCGTTCGATAGAGTGACCTCAGTACCAGGCCCCTCGACCGTGAAACCAGCCGCAGGCGCAACCCAGATATCGATCAAAGGCCGCGCCCTACGCCTGCTGAGTCAGCGCGAACATTCCCGCGCCGAGCTGTTGCGCAAACTCGCCGCCCATGAGAAAGAACCAGGGGAGTTGGGGCGGGCGCTCGATGATCTGCAGGCGCGAGGCTTTATCAGCCAAGAGAGGGTGGCAGAGTCGGTCGTGCACCGGCGCGCCGCCAAACTGGGCAGCCAACGCATCCGTCAGGAGCTGCAGGCTAAGGGCCTTGAGCCGCAGATCGTGCAGGAGACGCTGGCGGCACTACGTGGTAGCGAGCTCGAACGGGCCCATGCAGTGTGGCAACGCAAGTTTGACGCCCCGCCCGCAAACGCGAGCGAGCGGGCAAAACAAACCCGCTTCTTGCTGGCGCGAGGGTTTACATCGGATGTTGTGCGCCGCCTGCTGGCGGCATCAGGCAGCACGGATTTAGACGAGCCAATCTGACCAAGACGCCTGAGGCGCAGCACTCAGGCCCAGGCGAGGGTGTTCGGGCTTAATCCAGGCCCAGCATCAGGCGCAGGTTTTGGACAGCGGCGCCGCTGGCCCCTTTACCCAGATTGTCCAGCCGGGCCACCAATACGGCATGCCGGTAGTCTTCGTTCGCGAACACCCGCAGTTCCAGTTTGTTGGTGTCGGCTAGGGCGACCGCATCCAGCTTACCGTCCGCAGTGGCTGGCTCGACGCTCACCCACTGGCTGCCGTGGTAATGTTTTGCCAGTGCATCCTGCAGCGCCTGGGCCGTTGGCTGACCGGGCAGGGTGTCCAAGTGCAGTGGCAACTGCACCAGCATGCCCTGGCGGAAATTGCCCACCGAGGGCACAAACAGGGGCCTCCGGGTCAGGCCCGTGTAGCGCATGATTTCCGGTATATGCTTGTGCTTCAGCCCCAGAGCGTAGAGCTCAAAGGCAGGTGCGGCGCCGCTTTCATAAGCCTCAATCATGCCGCGCCCCCCGCCCGAATAGCCACTGACCGAGGGCAGGCAGAGCGCAAAGTCCGAGGAAATCAGGCCGGCATCCACCAACGGCCGAATCAGCGCAATGGCACCAGTGGCATAGCAGCCCGGATTAGCCACCCGCCGCGCTTGGCGCACGGCGGCCTCCTGACCAGCGGCCAGCTCGGGAAACCCAAACACCCAGTCAGGGTGGGTGCGGTGGGCGGTGGACGCGTCGATCACCTTCGGCCCGGCCTGGCCAGTCTCACGCGCGATGGCGTCAATCATGGCGACTGACTCAACCGCTGCCTCGTCGTGCAGGCAGAGCACCACCAGATCCACCTGCCCCATCAGCGCCTTTTTGGCCTGGACGTCTTTGCGTAGTTCGGGGGCAATGCTGACCAGTTCGATGTCTGGCATGGCTTGCAAGCGATCGCGAATTTGCAGACCGGTGGTGCCGGCCTCGCCATCGATAAAAACTTTTTGGCGGGTCATGGGATGAAATTTTAAAAATTGACGCAGGGCAAGGCAGCTTCGAAGGGCCCGCCTGCATGATACATTCCGTGGCTGCCGCTCCAGAGCGGCCCGCGACCAGGCAAGCCGGCTTTGTCGTCAGAAGAATCGTTTGTTTCTAAGAGATCCCTCATGAAAATTCACGAGTACCAAGGCAAGGAGATCTTGCGTCAGTTTGGTGTGCCTGTGCCGCGTGGCATACCGGCCTTTACAGTGCAGGAAGCGATCGAAGCAGCCCAAAAGCTGGGCGGTCCAGTCTGGGTCGTCAAAGCGCAGATTCACGCCGGTGGGCGCGGCAAGGGCGGCGGCGTCAAGGTGGCCAAGAACCTGGATCAGGTCAAGGAATTGGCTGGGCAGATTCTTGGCATGCAACTCAAGACCCACCAGACCGGCCCTGAGGGGCAGAAGGTGCGCCGCCTCTACATCGAGGACGGCGCCGATATCCAGAAAGAGTACTACCTGTCGGTGGTAACGGATCGAGCCACCCAGAAGATCGCCTTCATTGCCTCCAGCGAGGGTGGCATGGACATCGAGGAAGTGGCGCACGCCACCCCGGAAAAAATTGTCAAGATCTTTGTGGATCCCCTGACCGGCCTGACCGCCGCCCAGGGTGCCGAACTGGCGCAGGGCGTGGGAATGCCGGCGGATTCGCAGGCGCAATTTATTGACGTCTGCCAAAAGCTCTACACCTGCTACATGGACACCGATGCGTCACTGGTGGAGATTAACCCACTCAACCGCGACAGCAAAGGCAACATCATCGCCCTGGACGCCAAGTTCAATTTCGATGCCAACGCGCTGTTCCGTCACCCCGACATCGTTGCCCAGCGCGATCTGGACGAGGAAGACCCTGCCGAAATCGAGGCCTCCAAGTTTGACCTGGCCTATATCAGCCTGGACGGCAACATCGGCTGCCTGGTCAACGGCGCGGGCCTGGCCATGGCCACCATGGACACCATCAAGCTGTTTGGCGCCGAGCCGGCCAACTTCCTCGACGTGGGCGGCGGCGCCACCCCCGAAAAAGTGACCGAGGCCTTCAAGATCATGCTGAAGAACCCCAAGGTCAAGGCCATATTGGTCAACATCTTTGGCGGCATTATGCGCTGCGACACCATCGCCACTGGTGTCATCACCGCCTGCAAGGCGGTGAACCTGAACGTGCCGCTGGTGGTGCGCATGAAGGGTACCAATGAAGAGCTGGGCAAGAAGATGCTGGCCGAATCGGGCCTGCCCATCATTTCCGCTGACACCATGGCCGAAGCTGCCCAGAAGGTGGCTGCCGCCGTCAAAGCCTAAGCCCAGGAAAGAGAGAGTTACGTCATGTCGATTTTCATCAACAAAGACACCAAAGTCATCACCCAGGGCATCACCGGCAAGACCGGACAGTTCCATACCGAAAAGTGCCAGGAATACGCCAACGGCAAGAACTGTTTTGTGGCCGGCGTGAACCCCAAGAAAGCCGGCGAAAAGATTTTTGACATCCCGATTTACGGCTCGGTGAAAGAAGCGGCCCGGCAAACGGGTGCGACCGTATCGGTCATCTATGTGCCACCAGCAGGCGCTGCGGACGCCATCTGGGAGGCGGTAGAGGCCGATCTGGATCTGGCCATCTGCATCACCGAGGGCATCCCGATTCGTGACATGCTAATGGTGCGCAACAAGATGAAGGCCAAAGAGGCCGCCGGCGGCAAGAAAACCTTGCTGTTGGGCCCCAACTGCCCCGGCCTGATCACACCGGACGAGATCAAGATCGGCATCATGCCCGGCCACATCCACAAAAAAGGCCGCGTCGGCGTGGTCAGCCGCTCGGGCACCCTCACCTATGAGGCCGTGGCGCAACTCTCCGAACTGGGCATTGGTCAGTCGTCTGCTGTGGGCATTGGTGGTGACCCCATCAACGGCCTCAAGCACATCGACGTGATGCGGGCCTTTAACGACGATCCCGACACCGATGCGGTCATCATGATTGGTGAGATTGGGGGGCCCGATGAAGCCGAGGCCGCCCGCTGGTGCAAGGCCAACATGAAAAAGCCGATCGTTGGCTTTATCGCCGGCGTGACCGCCCCCCTGGGCAAACGAATGGGCCACGCGGGCGCGCTGATTTCCGGCGGTGCCGATACCGCCGACGCCAAACTCGCCATCATGGAAGAGTGTGGCTTCAAGGTCACGCGTAACCCCTCAGAGATGGGCAGGCTGTTGCACGCCATGCTTTGATTTTTTTGGCATCATTTTCCAGCCATAAACATAACTACGGAACATTAAATCAAATGGAATATTTACAAGATACAAATTTTTGGATCGGACTGCTGAAGATCATCTGGATCAATATCATCTTGTCGGGTGATAACGCGGTGGTGATTGCCCTGGCAGCGCGTTCGCTGCCCCCGCATCAGCAAAAGAAGGCGATTTTCTTTGGCTCTGCCGCTGCGGTGGTGTTGCGGATCATTCTGACGGTCGTGGCCGCACACCTGTTGCAACTTTCTTTCCTGCAGGTGGTGGGTGGCTTGCTGCTTCTCTACATTGGTGTTCAATTGCTGAGTGAAGAAGAAGATGAGGACGGTGGTGAGTCCAAAGAGGGCGCCGGCTTGATGGCTGCGGTGCGCACCATTCTGATTGCCGACCTGGTGATGAGCCTGGACAACGTCATTGCCGTGGCTGCCGCCGCCAAGGGCAATGACCTGTTACTGCTGCTGGGTCTGGCCATCAGTATTCCGATGGTGATTTTTGGCAGCACGCTGATGATCAAGTTGATGGAGCGCTTCCCCATCATCGTGACCTTGGGCGCTGCGTTGATCGGTTGGGTGGGTGGTGAAACTATTGTGGCCGATGTGGTGCTCAAGGACGTGTTGGCGGCCAATCCCTGGCTGCACTACGCGGCCGCGGCCGCGGGGGCTGTCTTTGTGGTGTTGCTGGGCCGTGCGCTGCAAAAGCGGCATCAAAGCTCGGGGGCTTCGGACTAAAACCCCTCGTTTTCATTTCACACCATCAGGGGCGCTTATTGGCGCCCCTTTGTTTTGCCCGCCTTCTTATTTGCTAGCCAAAGTCCCGAAAATTTGACACAAATCAATTTTCGGGATGTGGCCCTGTAGCAAGCTTGTTCCCCCATGTAGGTGTAACTTTGCTGGAGTACATTTAAAGCCACTCCAGCGGGTGCACAAAAGGCTTCCAGCAGGGATAGGGGTAGAAAACTCAGATGACAGTTTCAGACAAAACAGGGGGAGCTGCGCTCAAGTCGATGCCGCTCACGCGCAATGTTTCGGCCAAAGCGCGCGATACCGCTAGTGAGGGCGCGACGTTAGCTCTGGACGAAGCACATTTTTACCGTCAGCTGCAACAGATCACGGTTCGAATTCAGCAGGCGCAAGACCCTGAGCGGGAGTTTCGAGACCTCAGCACCGAGGTCTGCAGGCTGTTCAACGCCGACCGCCTCACGCTGTACCGGGTCGATGAAGAGGGCAAATACATCAATTCCGTGGTCAAAAGCGGCCTGATCAGCAACCGTGAAATCAAGTTGCCCATCAGCGCGCAAAGCATTGCCGGTTATGTGGCGCTGACTCAGCACTGGCTCAATCTGGCCAATGTTTATGACGCCGTCTCCCTGAAGCAAATCCACCCGGATCTGCGCTTTTTGCAGGAAGTGGACCGTCGCACGGGCTACCTGACGCGGGAAATGCTGGCCGCGCCCATTGTGGATGGCAGCACCTTGTTTGGGGTGCTCCAGATCATCAACAACCTGGAGGGCGGTAAATTTGGTGATCTGGTGGTCGAGGGCATGCGCTACTTGTCCAAAACCCTGGCCCAGGCATTTCAAAACCAGTCCTTCAGCGGCATTACCCGGCGCACCGTTTATGCCACCAAGTATTCGGCGCTGGTCATCGATGGCATCCTGACCGAGCAGGAGCTGCAGAAATGTGTGCACGACGCGCGCGAAGCACAAATTTCGGTGGAGCATCTCCTGATGAAGACGTATCAGGTAACCACTGCCCAAATTGGCGCGGCGCTGTCAAAATTTTTCGGGGTCCCCTACCAGCCTTTCAGCCCCGGCAATGTCCGCCCTGAAATGTTGCTACAGGCTGCCCTCAAGCGCGACTTTGTGCAGGAACAGGGCTGGCTGCCGCTCAAGGATACGCCGGACGGCTTGGCCATCATGTGCCTGGATCCTGAAGCCACCCGTGGCTCGCGGCTGGTGCCCCAGGTATTTCCCCGCCATGGCAAATTTGATTACAGAGTGACCACCCGGCTGGAATTTGACCAGATGGTGGACCACCTGTTCGAGACCTCAGAGGGCTCGATTGACCAGTTGCTGGCCGACCTGGGCGACCCCATGGAGGAGGAAACCAGCAACGAGAGCGCGCTGGTGTCGGCCGCCGCAGACAATGAACTGGTCAAGTTTGTCAACAAGATCATTGTGGATGCCTTTCACCAGAAGGCCTCGGACATCCATATCGAGCCCATGCCGGGCAAGGCCAAAACAGGCATTCGGTTTCGGGTGGACGGCTCACTGATGCCCTATATCGAAGTGCCATCGCAATACCGGCAAGCCTTGGTAACCCGTCTGAAGATCATGTGCGATCTGGATATTTCCGAGCGACGCAAGCCACAGGATGGCAAGATCAAATTCAGAAAATTCGGCCCGATCGATATCGAGTTGCGGGTGGCCACCATTCCATCGGCCGGTGGGGTAGAAGATGTGGTGATGCGGATTCTGGCCGGAGGCGAGCCCATTCCCCTGGAAAAACTCGGGCTCTCGGCGAGCAACCGTGAACGACTGGATCAGGTCATCCACAAACCCTATGGTCTGTTTTATGTGTGTGGTCCCACGGGTTCGGGCAAGACCACCACCCTGCACTCCATCCTGAAAACCCTTAACACCTCCGAGGCAAAAATCTGGACCGCCGAAGACCCGGTGGAAATCACCCAGAAGGGCCTGCGCCAGGTGCAGATCAACCGCAAGGCTGGCATTGACTTTGCCATGTTGATGCGCGCCTTCTTGCGCGCTGATCCAGACATCATCATGGTCGGTGAGTCGCGCGACCATGAGACGGTCTCGATGGGCATTGAAGCCTCGCTGACCGGGCACCTGGTGTTTTCCACCCTGCACACCAACTCGGCGCCCGAATCCATCGTGCGCTTACTGGATATGGGCATGGA
>Ga0129333_10007351_pt1 | contig 10403 bp, 17 predicted proteins | sample CPB6_08_DNA_FD_94474 | JGI IMG/M metagenome (GOLD analysis project Ga0129333, IMG submission 94474) | Freshwater to marine salinity gradient microbial communities from Chesapeake Bay, USA - CPBay_Sum_0.6_0.8_DNA | ecosystem: Environmental > Aquatic > Marine > Coastal | place: USA: Chesapeake...
CCACTTGATAGTTACTGTGTTTGGATTACTTGCTGTTGCTTGTATTGCTTGTAATGCACGACTTGCACCTTGTGACCCTTCAATGAATATCAAATCTTCAGGATGATCTAAATGACCCTTAGCTTCTGTAACGATAGACAGAGATTTTAATTTTTCTAAGGTTTCTTTTATTTCGTAAATCATTTCTTTTCCTGAATCTTTTTCTGCACTTCACCTACTAGTTTTTCTAGGTCACCGGTAGTCATTCTATCAAGTAAATTTATTACTGTCGCTAATTTAACTCTTGCGGTTTCAGATGGTTCTTCAGGAACGTTAGGTTGACTATTCTTTATAACATCATAAATTACTTTGCCTATTTTTCTAAGAGCAGGTAGGCCCCTGTTTATTTGATAGGTACTTGCTACTTGTCCAGTTAGTGCTTGCAACTCTCCTTGTGCCTGAGATAGATTGTACTGGCTAGCGTATTGAGTTATTACCTGCATGAGATATTGCGCTATATCAAATTCTTGATAAGTTGCCAATGTTTTTTCATATTGGCCCTTGTACGCATTGTATTGCGGTGTCCCAGGATTAACTTGTTGCCTACCCACTACTATAGGTTTGCCTTGATTAATTAGGTCCATCATTTGCTTAGCTATAGCTGCTTCTTGCTGACTTTGCTGAATTCTTGGCCAAACGGTACTCATCATACCATTCATTTTACCAACGAAGGTGTCTATAAAATGTTCTTCTTCAAATCTTGATTTTGCTCGTTTGGCCCCTATGCTGGATCCCACAGCACCCGCTAAGCCGCCTATTCCTAATTGAACCCATTTTGATAGGCTTTCGTTGACGCTTTCATCAACTTCCTGAAGTTTCATCTTTTCTTCTTATACTTTTAGAGAATCTGTCTTGATCCTTGTTTTTAATAGCACTTAAAAGCTTTTTTTCTAATATAGCGGCTTTTTCAGGATCATAGTGTTTATTGATCATTTCGATGAGGTTTATAGCACTGGTAATTATGTTATGGGCACGGCTTTCAATCATGTGCTTAGTGTCACGTTTATCGCCCAACGCTTGAAGTTCCTCAAGCAGACTTTTTGTTTTGCGTTCCATTGCTAAATCCCCGTTTTAATATTTATCACTTCCTCAGACTATTAATCATGCTTTTTAGTCTGACGCTTGGAATCTCTGCTGTGACTTTGGGAAGTTCAATCTTCTCCTCAGGAAGCTCACTATTATGCATTGGACTAGGGGCTATTGTTACGCTAGCACTTTTAAACGTGTTTATTATGTCCTTTGCGCTAGGTAGTGGGTTATTTGCTCTTACATCATCTGTGCCAGGATCTGTAATCCTCAAAGTTTCTACATTAAACTCAAGTTCAATCTTTTGCCCTACACCAGAACTACTACGTGTTTTCATAAGCTGAATTTGATATTGTCCGCGTTCACGCATACTGCGACTAGTGAAGATACCAAATACATTATCTGCTGTATTAATCTTACTGATACCACCTGAAATATGACTGTGATCAAATTCGATTTCTTCTACCGCACTACGATTTAGCTGAGAAGCAGTAACTAGCAGCACGTTCAATTCTTTGGATAGGTTACGCAATTCTTCCGACACATACTTGTCTTTAATAAACAAGTCTGATGGGCTGACTTTTGCGCTGACGGGCATAAGAAGATCAAGATAGTCAACACAGAGAAAATCAATCTTTGCCCCTGTCTTAATTTCATATTCCTTACAATATGCTCGTAAGTCATTAATTGTGCTTTGAGCAGGCAAATACTTAATCTGTAATTTACCTGACTTCTTAGCTAACATCTTTACTTTCATTTCAACATTCTCAATTTCCTTAAAAATGTCACGGCTGCTAGTTTCTGTCATCATACTGTCAATACGCATAGAGCATAAACCTTCAGCAAGTTCTAGTGTAACGTAAATACCAGTAAGCCCTGCTTTACTCCAGTTAACTGCAAGATTTTGCATAAACAAACTTTTACCTGATCCTGACCCACCTGCGAATATCTGTAATTCACCTCTGTTAAATCCACCATATAGTTTGCTATCAACAGTAGGCCATCCTGTGCTGATCTGACCATTACTGCTTTTGAGTAGCATCAATCTAGCACGTGGGTCAGCAAAGTAATCAGTACCCATATCTTTTGTAATTGATATTTGTACCGCGTCTTTAATTAACTTTTCAACTGGGTCAAAGTTACCTTTTTCTAACAAGTCTGCTGATTTTAAAATAGCTCTTTCTAATTCTTGTCTACGTGTAAAGGCCTCAAACTCATCTAAAAACCATTCGTAGTGTTTACTATCTAAGTCTGGAATAAATTCTAAATTTGAATTTGATGCGGCATTTACTTGTTTGAAATCTGGAATAACATTGTATTCTTCTACATAAGTTTTCAAAAACTTTGCTGCCTCTCTTAAAGACTTATCAAAGTTTTCGTGATTCATAATATTGGACACACGCATGTACAACTCACTGCTTGTGAGCATCATACACAAAAATAAACGCTGCACCTCTACATTATATTCTTTTAACAAGTTTCTTCCTTTGCATCTCTATCTTGATTTTACTGTTTGTTGCGCTTTGTAGTATACTTATAAGTGTTGGCAATTTACCATATTTTACCACTGCATCATTTACATCCTTAATATCTTCATCCCAATTAGGTAAACTTACACTATATCCTACTTCTAATGCTTTGTCTATTGAGTCTAGTCCAGTCTTATCACGATCAGGAACAAATATGATTTTCTTATGTAACTGGTTTAATAATTTAGCCTGATCATCATTTATTGTATTATGTGTAAGTGCGCAGCCATCTATGCTTAATGCGTCAAATATACCTTCTACCAATATACATACTTCGTAATTAGACTTTTGCATATCGTAGTTAAACACATAACCAGGCTGTTGATCGTTGATATATTTTGGTATCCTATCATCTAAGTACCTGCTTGTGTGCCCTACAATTTTATTCCTATAATAGTAAGGTATGATAATTCGTTTACTATTGCGACCCGCATCTGTTGGCGTCACGTAAAATTTATATTTTTTGTAGTCTATTTTTCTGTTTGTAAGATAGTCTACGAATATTTTATGGTCAGAATTATTAACGTCTAGTATTTCAGCGTCAGGTAAAGTTTTTGTTTCAAAGTTTAATTTTTTATCTTTTTCATACTTAACTGTAAAATCAAGAATGTCTTTGTGCTGTAAACTCTCCAAACTATATCGTTTGATATCCTGTTCATCCATTCCCGCATAACCAAGTAAATCAATTGTTTTTTGATTGATTGCTTTGCCTAATTCAAAAACACATGTGAAGTTACAATTGAAGCAATGATATGTCCAATTGTGTCCATCTAGTTTTATTCCTCCCCTGCCGCGTTTATCTCTTCGGTGACCCAAAGCAGTACAACATATAGCGTTAAAGCTATACCAACCACTTGGGGTCATTCGTTTGTTGCCTGGTATGACGGATAAAATATCAAACATGCTAATATTATAGCATAAAAATTGTAGAGATGCAAATAAAAGGTTTATCTAACCAAAATTTTTGTTACGTCGCCGTTGGTAGAAATGAACTCTAATCTATAGAAAGGATGAATACCTGTATCTAATTGGTAACCCAATGTTTCAGATTTGTCGGTATAGGAGAATTCTATATCTTCAATATCATACCAATCTTCGTTTTGTGTAGTGCTACCTTGAAGTTTTACAGTACCAGTGTAATTATCATAAAATATTTGCATAGTAAATGATCTAGCAGGTGTACTGAATACACTAGAATAGTAAGTTATTGGATTAGATGGTGTTGGGTATTGGTGATTTGGTATCGTAACCTCATGACTTGGCATTAGGTTTGGTATGACACTATTAACAATTTGAACGGTTCCTCTAGCGCCAGAATGCTCGTCAGTATATACAGGATAACCAGATCCAGTAGTACCTGCATTTATGATTTCTAACGAATATTTGGCAAGCTGAGAATTAACTATTGCTAGTTCCAGTTCGTTTACAGTAAGAACTGCTATACCAGTTAATGGGAGTGCCCCATCAGTTGGGCTTGTACTTAGTAATTTTGTGATTAGTATCTTATTTCCATCGTCACTGATTAGCCTAAACTTTACCTCAGAACCGGTCAAATTAATTGGTTTTTGGTCCTGATTTAGAAACTGAAATTGTAACTTATTCTTTACACCCTTGTGTAGTGTTAAATTCTTTGCATACACAGTGTCATATCTCCTCGCTGATGAGCCCTGCGACAGGACTACATTATGTCTAGGGATGTAATAATATACTGAAGTTGAGTACATGCCTAATCCTTTAAGTTATTTATCTTATTTTATTTTCGGTTTTTATATCAGATAAATAATCCAGAGTATCATTATGCATAAAGACTTTTTCAAAAACTTAACTGAAAATCACCCCTTCATAACAGTCTGCAACTATTCCGGTCAGGATTATGTTGGAATCATACAGAATAGGGATGACGTTGTAACCACTATCTACGATTATGGTTCTATAATATCCCCTGACCTACGTGAAAAATTCCTAGAACTAGGAGATGTTTGGTGGTGGGAAAGTAATAGACTTATCCCAATCAATATGTTCTTAAAGGAAGAATGGATTATTTTTAAGCCCTATTTAAGAACCTTTAATAACAAAAGTTTAAGTATCATACATGGACCAATATGTAGCATAAGTGAACTAAGCAAACGTAGGTCTAAGAAAAAATCTATAACTTTAGTTCGTAGAATGACCTGATTCAATTAAGTTCATATGCACTGCAACTAACCAAGCATATCCCATAGCGTGTGCTTTTTTAAACGTATACCCATCTTCCGTTTTATCCCACACTGTTTTTGCAACCTCTGACCATGGCATCCCTATCAGATGTTTCTTGCCGGGCCTAATGATAGCCAAGAACATAGCAAGTCTAGGAATACTATTAATAGGTTCAGGCATTTTTTGTAGCGTACTAAACTGGTTCGACAAGTGAATAAGTTTACTGACAAATGATTCTTCTTTTAGTTTATCCCAGTTAGGATCACGCATCAATTCAATAAGATGAGTTTCGTCCTTAACCAAACTGTATACATGAACGTTTAGAAAATCTAATTTAACGTAGCCTCTTTCTTCTGCTTCAGTATAATCAATATTGGCTATTTCATTTATAGCATCGTACGGAACTTCATTGACATAGACACCTGTATTATGTTTGCGGATAGGTTTCACGTTTCGCATTGCTGCAGGAATGTGCTTTATATATTGTAATATACTGTCTCTATCACCAAAGTCAATGTCAATATCAGAATTGAATTTCACTGCATAAATCCTTTTTCCATTAATTTTTTGTAGGCTTGTTGTACAACGATAGCCTGCCTCTCAGCATCTTCTACTGCTTTATGTGAAGTTTTATGCCCACCGTCTTTAAGTTTAACGCCTGCAATTTCAAACAATGTTCTGGTGTCACGGACTGTGTAGAAAGGCCATGGAATAGGATTAGGCCTATCTGTAAGTGTTTGTCGCATTGCAGTTTCCATCACAACAACATCAAATGGTGCACCATGACTCCATATAGCACGACGATTCCAACAAAACTTGTAAAGAACTTCCATACAGTCTTTGAGTGACATTCTATTATCGTCGCCCATTGCTTCTTCTAATGCAGCAGGGCTTTGTTCACTCCACCAACGAATAGTATCATCATTTATAATTCTACCATACTGTTCTGTTTGATCTTCAATAGTGGGGCGCAGTTCAAGTTTTTCTATTACACCTGAACCTTTAGGATCGAATCGAACCACACCAATAGTAAGTATAACACAATACGGACTTGTGTCAAGACTTTCTATGTCGATCATTATATCGTTAGCCATTTTTAAAACTTATTTTTTCTCTTTTGTTTTCATCAAACACAAACTTGTATGCTCTTTAACTTTTGTCCATTCTTCTCTAGCTTTCATACATTCTTCATGTGTAGGATATTCTTTTGTGTATACAAATTTAATCTTTGATGGATTTTCTGTCCACAATTGAATTGTCAGTACCCAAGTTACGATCATTTCCATTTCTCACCTCTTTTTTACATTCTACTTGAAAAGGATATTCATTATAAAAATTTGCCCATTTTAAACACTCATCAAGGTCTTTAAACTCTTCCTGTTTATAAATTTTAGCAGGATTAGAGGTTAAAAGCAATACAGTTAGGATATAAATCATATTAGCCCCAAACTAATAAAAAAGCAGTTATTTCTTTTCGATCTTTAAACTTAAACATATCGAAACTAATTCGTTTACCGCATTTAGATTTTTCACACCACTCTTGCACCGGATCCATATCTTCTTCTCTCAATCCAGTTGGCGTAATTGCGCCGTGTGCATATTCTAAATTAGCCCGTAATATAAGAGGCTTCATAGGATCTTCATACCACACTATACGCTTTGTACGCATCATTTCTGTTACTCTTTGTATGAGTTTGTCGATTTCTTTTTTTCTCATGTCCATTTTAATGTAAACCAAGTTGCATGTGATTCCTCATAAAATACAAATACCGTATGTTCTGGTGCAACGAAATCCCCACTCCAATCTTGATACTTTGCTTGATTATATTGAAAATCAAAATCTTTGTGCTGTATCATTCCAGCCTCACGCATCTCTTTGACTATATCAATAATCTCAGAAGGTTTTTTATATTTTAATACAATTTCTATCAACTCCACCTCAACATAAACATGATCAATTCCGTTTCATTTGTAAACTCAATTACAGACCCTCGAAAAGCAGATTCACCCTTTGATAAATTATCACCGCACCAATCTTTTAATTCAGTCTCATGGTGCATCCAATACAAAAAATCTGTTAATATAATATATCCACTACCATCGTTTAATGCACCATGACTGATTACATAAGTTTCCATCTACCATTTTAACTCAAGTAAAAGATTCTTAGCTTCTTCTACTTCTTTAGTCATCTTAGAAAACTTGATTGCCCATTGAGTTGGCTGTATGTAATCATAGACAATCTTGACCTGATCTTCATTTAGGTCATCTATGAATTTTATTCCACTTTCACTATGATAAAGCAACCATGGACTCAATCTACCTTTAGTAATTTCATGACATATCTTGTTTCTATTTCCATATCTTAGTAAATCATTTGGTTTGACATTTTCTACTTCTGACAATTCAACACAAGTTTCAACGCTACGCTGTATTGCATCTAAATGATCTTCAGTTTTAAGATAGTTTAATAAAAATCCTGTGTATACTGTGTCACTTGTCCAAGTATCAATCTTAACTTTTTCTTTTAACAAATAGTCAATATACCTAGGTATATTAATGCAACTAATTTCCATTGCATACGCACCAAATTTTACAAAAGCAGTATAGTATGCTGACCGAATAAAGTCCTCATAAGTCCTTTCTTTTTTGCTTGTACTATGTTTCTTATAAAATTCTAGATAGCATTGAAATCCTATTTGATTACCTCTGCGATCTTTTTCTAACCATCTATGCTTATACTCACAAATATGTTTTAAGAAAGACTGTTCTTGTACGAATGACCTTTTACAAAATTCACAGGTCATCTTATCATCAGTTACCTTTTTCTTTTTCATATTCTTTTATATGTTCTTCTGTAATGAAATCGTTCAATGCTTCTATATCAGATAGCTTCATGTCGGGATATAGTTGCCCTAAATAGTATTTTTTCTTCTGCTCTTTTTGTATTTCTTCACTAACCATTGAGATAGTTTCTTCTGATTCTTTAGGATACAATTTTTTGTAATACTCGCTGATATCCTTTAATGTTGCCTTCTCTTTTAAATTTGTGATTGATTCTTTGATATGAGGTATCCATTGATGAAACTGCTTACCAAAGTTAGGGCTGATAGAGCATAACATTAACCATTGTAGTTTAGGATGATCTTTAAGGCTACTATCTAACAAATACATGTTAGCGTTCTCGTTTGTGCTTTGTACATAGTATCGTTGTATCTCACTATTGCCCTTAATTGCACTCATCCATTGTAATAACATGTATGGTACGAACTTTTTCTTTTGATCTTCTGTTAGTCTATCGTAATATCCATAGTCTTTTTTATCTAACGCTTCCAATGCTTCAAACAGTTGGAAGTCCACATCCGTGAACTTTTCGTCTGCGCTAGTTTTAGCTTTTGCTTTTGCCATTAAAATGCCTGCCTGTAATCTACAATCTCACAGTTTCTACTAATCTCTTTAACAAAGTAAACGCATCTGGGCTTATGTGTATCTTCAATTGGCACACATAGAAACTGACCATTCTTTAGTCTAGGAGCATACCAAGTTACATCGTGGTATATGTCAACTATTTCTATATCTACAAAAGAAGGTTTGAAACTACTCAATGGATTGAATTCAAATACTTTAAATCCACGATCATTAATACTAGTTAATGGTAATGTTTCTAAGTCACCAAGTTCGGGTTCACCAATCAATACTTGCCAATCAACAGGCATCTTAATTTTCTTATCGCCTATTCGTAGCACTAATGCAGGGCTGTTAAAGCTTTCTAGAAATATTAATGGTATATAATGATAGTCTACATTCGCAGGATTATTGTTATCTAGTATAGCGAACCTTAAGTCATCTATTTCTTCAGGTAATGTTTCTAAATTATAAGCTTGGTTGTCTAATGTTAGTATTTTCATAGTCTAATTTTATCATATCTTTACTTGTATGTCAACTTTTCAACAGTGAATGGATAATTAGCATCTTTGTAAAAATCTTTACGTTTGGTTAAATGCCGTTTACTAAATCTACAGTTACTGGTTATATCCCAGATTTGTACGAAGTCTTTATCCTCGGCTTTTCTAATACCTCGCCCAATAGATTGTATAACTCTGACAAAGCTTTTTCCGGGCTCCAAAAGAACCAAATTAAAAATGCGAGGAATATTAATACCCACAGCGGCCACACCGTAAGTCGCCACAATAACCTTATTATTGCTTGTCGCAATTTCATCATATTCTTCTTTCCTTTCTGATAATTTTGTGCCACCACTTACAAACACACTATCAGGTATACGATCAATTAATTCTTTACCTGCATTTACTCTATCAACCAATACTAATGTGTTTCCGCTTTCTTTTATGTTTAATATAAGTTCGGCTACATTGTCTAGCCTAATTTTATCTTCTAGTAAATGCTTTAGTTCACTTTGATAATCTTTAAATTCAACATTGTCTTGCAACTGAACTACATTTACGTGGCATCTAGCAAGTACACCTTTATCTTGTAGTTCACTCGCTGCTAGTTTGTTTATCACAGGACCTATACTAACAAACAACGCCTGACTAGCAAATAACTCTTTGGGTATAGTTCCTGTCAGTCCCCAGCGAATAGGTATATGACCAAAAGGACCTGTCAACAATGTCTTAAGGACATCTGCTTGTGCCATGTGTGCCTCATCAATAATCAAACACACAACATCTTCAATAAACTCACCAATAGGCACTTCTGCTTCTTTAGCCTTAGTTGCCTTAAGTATATTGTTTAAACTTTGCCAAGTGCATATTGTATGAGTTCTACCTATTTCTTTTCGTTCACCAAAGTATACACCAACGTCAAGACCTAAGTTAACATAATCTGCTTCAGTTTGTACAACAAGACTTTTGTTTGGTACTACAACAATACTTCTACCATAGTTTTCAACGCTATGGCTTAATGCAGCAGTCATTAGTGTTTTACCTGCACCTGTAGCTACCTCTTGTACGCTTTGTATATTTTTTAGAAAATCGTTGACCACCTTTAATTGATAATCACGAAACTTAATTGGTTCACCACACTGTGGGTGACCTTTAGGCCATGTATGATTGCTAAATGTGTCTTCCTGTATTTCTGTAAAAACAAATTGATTTTGTGTTGTTCTTAAATCTTCTATCTGTATATCATATCCTGCACTGTCAATGACTGGGATGATACTCTCTAATAGATTAATGAACGTACTACCACCCAAACTAAAATAGCTGACCTTACCGTTCCAACGACCTAGTTGGACACTCGGGCGAAACCTAGCACCTGGGATCTCGTACTCAAACATCTTCATTAACTTTTTTCTATCGGTTAATTCTAATCCAGATAGCTTACAGTTAACTTCATCCTGTATAATTATTTTACATTCTCTCATTTAAGTTCAACCTGTTCATTATTTGTGATTGTTATTATTTTAGCGGCGAAAGAACTACCACTGCCCAGATGATTCAGGGAACCATATTTGATTAGCACGGGCATGGACAATGTTCTTTCAAATAATTCATTTTTACCTTTGTCTTGCCATGATCCTACATGAAAAGTTTTTATTTGTAAACTTTCTAGGTCACGCTTTACACTTTCTTTGGCTGTAGATTTGGATGA
>Ga0129333_10007355_pt1 | contig 10399 bp, 12 predicted proteins | sample CPB6_08_DNA_FD_94474 | JGI IMG/M metagenome (GOLD analysis project Ga0129333, IMG submission 94474) | Freshwater to marine salinity gradient microbial communities from Chesapeake Bay, USA - CPBay_Sum_0.6_0.8_DNA | ecosystem: Environmental > Aquatic > Marine > Coastal | place: USA: Chesapeake...
GTATACCAACTCCACATAACTTTTTAGAAACTTATGACATGAGTCAAATTAACATGGATTTAGTTAAAAGTAACGTTGAATTTTTAAAAGCACAGTGTCACCTAGTAGATGTAGAGAAATAATCCAACTAAGAATCAACAAGTTAACAAAGCCAACCTTAAAAAAGTTGGCTTTTTCGTTTTTATTTAGTATTATTACATTATGGAAAAAAGTTACAAAATTATAACAACACAAGAAGGTGTAGTGGAGTTAGCTAACTACATTAAGAATGGTAACATAATCGCATACGATACTGAGACCACTACAGTCAATCCACGCAATGGTAAGATCATTGGATTTTCAGTATCAGCTAATCTTAATGAAGGTTATTACTTTCCAACTCGAGTTTGGAATGCAGAGAAGCAAGAAATAGAGGATTTGGAGATTGCAGGTAGAAATTGTGATGAAATTGCCAAACAACTAATCAACCTACTCAAAGGTAAGAAATTAGTGATGCATAATGGATCTTTTGATATTCGATACACAAAAAATTATTATGGTATTGACCTGAGAGAGGATCTATATTGTGACACTATGTTATTAACTCACACTCTTAGAGAAGATGGTCCTTTTGGTTTGAAGCCATTAGCAATTGAACTACAACATGAGTTAGGATTAAATGTAGAAAAAGAAGCTAACGAAGAGCAAGTATTAATGAAGGAAAACATTAAGAAGAATGGTGGTAGTACTTCAAAAGAAAACTATGAGATCTATAAAGCTGATATGCCACTGTTAGGAAACTATGCAGCAGCAGATACTGACTTAACTCTACGTTTAATGACCTACTTCTTACCTATACTAAAAGAACAGGAGTTGTGGGATTTCTTTTTTAAAGATGAGGTAATGCCACTTTATAAAACTGTAACAATACAGATGGAAGAGGTTGGTACTCAACTTGACATGGATCTTATCAATAAAACAAAGCAAAACATATCAGTTGATTTAGCTAAACTAGAGCAGGAAGTTATATCAGAGCTGTTAAGCATTCCAGAAGCAAAACATTGGGTAATGGTTAAAGCAGTAAAAGCATTTCCACCAAAAAAGAAAGGCAACTTTGGTAAAAGATTAGCACAGATTGATGCTATTAATCCAGTTGGCGTAGCTGAGTTTTTAAAGACTGGTGATCCAAGTGTATTAGATGAAAAGGATAGTATAAAGGTTAGTTTAGATTTATGGAAAGAAAAGGAAGGAAACTATCTTAACATAAGCTCAAAACAACAACTATCTGAGATCGTGTTTAAATACATGAAGATTAAACCATTAAGCCAAACTCGTAAAGGTACAGATCAGTTTAATGATGATATGATTGAGCATTTAGGTAAAACCTACAAGTGGGCTGCAAAACTAAAGGACTATAACAAACTCACTAAGATTAATAGTGCTTATGTTGATAGATTCTTAGAAGGTAATGAGAATGGTAGATATTATCATTATTTTAAAATGCATGGAACAACAAGTGGTCGATTTAGTTCAGATTGTCAGCAAATGCCTCGTGTACTAGAACCTGGTGAGGTGAGTGATCTCGTATTAAAATATAATAATATTTTAAGAAGTTTTTTGCAAGCTGGTAGAGGTAGAAAATATATAATTTGTGATCAATCGTCATTAGAACCGAGAGTATTCGCCTCAGTGAGTAATGATCCTAATCTAATTAATGTATTCCTACACAATGAGGATTTATACAGTAGAGTTGCAATACAAGCTTTTAAATTAAAAGGAATGTCAGCTCAAAAAAAAGATCCAAACTATGTAAAAACTGTAAGACCAGAGTTAAGACAGAGAGCAAAAGGTATTGCACTTGCTATTCCATATGGAGCTGGTGCTTGGCAGATAGGCCAGAGTTTAAACATATCATTACCAGAAGCACAAAGACTAATCGATGGTTATCTGGAAGGTTTTCCCGAATTGGCAAAATGGATGAGTGATACACATTTAAAGGTTCAAACTTTTGGTTATATTAAAAACAAAACCGGCCGAATAAGACATTTAGATAGAGTAAAAGCAATTTATGAAAAATTTGAAGATAACCTAATCGACTCTAAAGCTTTTAAGATGATGAAGAGCATGTGCAAAAATCCAGATCAAACAGACAAGCTAATGAAGTTAAGAATGGAGTATAAGAACGGTTTAAATAATAGTAAAAATTTTCAAATACAATCATTAGCTGCATCTATTATGAACAGGTCTGCAATTGCTATCCATAAAGAATTCAAAGAAAAAAATCTAGACGCTTATATAGAGCTTCAAATTCATGACGAATTTGTTATAAATTGCAAAGAGGAGATAGCAGAAGAGGTAGCTGCAATTGTAAAGTACCATATGGAAAACACAATTCAAATTCCAACAGGATTAATAGCTGAACCAAATATTGCAGATAATTTTTCAGAAGGACATGTTTAGGAGCAACACGGAACTATTTATAATAAAAGACATTATGAAATTGTGTTGCACATGCAAAGAGCAAAAAGAGTTTAGAGACTTTTATAAATCAACAAAGTCTGTAGATGGATATCAAAGACAGTGTAAAGCCTGTAAAAGAAAATCAAATAAATCTGAACACAATAAGCAGAGATGCAAAAAGTATAGAGAAAACAATCCTGATAAATCTAAGAAATCTTCTGAGAATTGGAGATTAAAAAATCCTAAATATGGAATCGAGTATTATCATTCTTTTGAAGATAAACAAAAGTTTTATGATAGGGGTGCAAGGTATATTAGAGAAAGATATAACAAGGATGCAACCTACAGAACCTATAAAAAAATCCACTCTCAGGTTTGTAGCTTCCTTAAAGGAAAGGTAAAAAACACCAACACAAGCCAACTCCTTCAATATAGTATGGATGATTTTATCAAAAAATATGGGAGTGGAAGTTTAGGATGCGACATAGACCACAAGATCCCCATTACATGGTTTAATGAAGATACACCTATCTCAATCATATGGCACTTAGATAATTTACAGTGGTTAGATTCTAAGCAAAATAAAACAAAGGGTAATAGGTATGCGGATGCTGTAGTAGAGTCCTATCTACAGATGGCCTTACCTTATATCAAAAAAGAGTTTATAGCTTTTTTAAAAAAGTAGCATATTTATACGTGTAGACCTTAGGGCAACACAGTTACAATTAATTATTAACCATTTAAGGAGGTAAAAATGAACAACAGAAATCTAGAACACAGTTTCGACGTATTATTCCGAAACTTATTCGAAAACGAATCTTACTTTAATCCACTAATAGATTCGAAATCACCACACCCAATCGATTTATATGAAGACCAAGATGGACTACACTTTGAAGTAGCTTGTACTGGACTTACAAAGGAAGATCTATTGATCGATATAGAGGGTGATGTATTAAAAATTATTTACAACAAACCAAAAGAGTTGGATAAGGATGACCGCAGCTATCAGTTAAAATCTATAGCAAGACGATCTTTCAACTTAGCTTACAGAATAGCACCAAAGTATAATCTCACTTTGTCTAATGCTACAATGGATAAAGGTCTATTAAAGATAGATATTCCATTTGCAGAGACAACAGTATCAAAAAGATTATTGATAAAATAAAGTTACGTTAGACCGCTTGCCCTAAGGTCTTTTTTTGTATATTAATTAAAAATAATGTTATAGTATGAGTCAATTTGAACCAATTAGCGACAAGCTAATCTGTAAACCCGTTGAACAAGACGAGGTAAGTGCTGGAGGAATTATCCTACCGGAATTAGATGATCAAAAAAGTTTGAAAGCAGAAGTGATAGAAGCAGGAAAAGGCTTCTGGGCTGCTCCAAGTTTATTTGTAGAAACAACCTGCAAACCAGGTGATATTGTAGTGTATCAACGTTTCGCTGCACAAGTAATGGAGCATGATGGTGTAGATTACCACGTGATACAAGAAAGAGATGTTTTAACAAGAATAAAAAAGTAATTAACAAGTTATGAACAAGACAAAAAATTTAAAATTTAGTTCTGACGCACGTGAAAAGATCCGTAGCGGAGTAAACCAACTATCAGCAGCAGTACAAGCTACATTAGGACCTTGTGGACGTAATGTGTTGATTGAAAAAGAAAATGGAAGTCCAGTTATCACTAAGGATGGTGTATCTGTAGCAAGAGAGATTCATCTTAAAGATCCAGTAGAGAATATTGGAGCACAAGCAATCAAAGAAGTTTCTATGAAGGCTGCTAAGTTGGCAGGTGATGGAACAACTACTGCAACTGTATTAGCTTCATACATGTATAACGAAGGATTGAAAGCTATTAACTCTGGTGTAAATCCAGTTGAGTTAAAAAGAGGAATGGATAAAGCATCTGTTGCAATCATAGACAATCTTCGTAACATTAGTCAAGATGTAACTACAAATGAGAAAATCAAACAAGTAGCAACAATCTCAGCTAACAATGATGCAAGTATTGGAGCAATTATTGCAGAAGCAATGGAAAGTGTTGGTAAGAATGGTGTAATCCAAGTACAAGAAAGTAAGACTGCTGAAACAACATTAGAGATTGTGGAAGGTATGCAAATTGAACGTGGTTTTATATCACCTTACTTTGCAACTAACCAAGCATCTATGACTACTACTTTAGAGAGTCCATATATTCTGATCTATGATCGTAAGATAGGTTCTGTAAAAGAAATATTACCTTTGTTGGAAACTTGTAGTAAGCAAAACAAACCTTTACTTATCATTGCTGATGATGTAGATGGTGAAGCTTTAGCAACTATGGTGTTAAACAAAGCTCGTGGTATCTTGAATATATGTGCTATCAAAGCTCCAGGTTTTGGTGATCGTAAAATCCACAACTTAGAAGACATTGCAATCTTAACTGGAGGTACAGTAGTAGCAGCTCAGAAATCAATGAAGTTAGATAAGCTTACAGTTGATATGTTAGGTACTTGTCGTACAATCACAGTTTCTCAAAATGAAACTATCATTGTTGATGGCTTTGGTAAAGAAGAAGCTATTAAATCGCGTATTGAAGATATTAAAGCTCAATATGAAAAAGCTGATAGTGATTATGAGAAGCAATTCTTAAAAGAGCGTATGAGTAAACTTATTGGAGGTGTAGCTGTGTTAAACATTGGTGCAGCAACTGAGATTGAGTTGAAAGAAAAGACTGATCGTGTAGATGATGCTTTACACGCTACTCGTGCTGCTGTTGAAGAAGGTATCGTACCTGGTGGTGGTGTAGCTTTATTAGGTAGTGTTGGAGTTGATGTAGAATGTGAGAATGAAGATCAAATAACTGGTGCTAATATTGTAAAGAAGGCTTGCTTTGCACCTTTCAAAGCTATCGTTGAGAATGCTGGTAAAAGTGCAGAGGCAATCAAAGCACAATTAGACGCAGTGAATAAAGATAACCCATCTACTGATATCTTTGGCTATGATGCACGTAATGATAAGTTTGTTGTGATGCTTGATGCTGGTATTATTGATCCAACAAAAGTAACACGTACAGCTTTAGAGTTAGCAACATCTGTAGCAAGTACATTACTAACAACTGAGTGTATTATCAGTATTGATAAGGAAGAAAACAAGGACAAAGAAGTTCCAGCTTATTCACACTATTAATAACAAAAGAGGGTGGTTAACAGCCACCCTTTTAATATAAAAACTATGCAAGATCCAAGACAATTACAAGCACAAGGTTTAGACTTCTCTCAAGCACAAAACTACACATGTGAGCAATGTGATAATGATAGATTTGTTGTAAACTTCCTCATTAAAAGATTCTCAGCACTAGTATCACCTACAGGGAACGAAATGCTCACACCAATACAAGCATTTGCTTGCGCAAAGTGTGGCCACATTAATAAAGATTTCCTACCTGAGAGTGAAACGTTATTATAGTTGCTTTATTAGAAAATTTTAGGTATATTTAATTATTATGAGTGAGAGTGAAAATACTAAGGCAAAGACTGTGTCCTATTCACAGTTTTCATTATACGCACAATGTCCAAGAAGATGGAAGTTAGATTATCTAGAAAATAGAAGAGAATATACCCAAAGTATTCACACAATATTTGGTTCTAGTATGCACACAACCATACAAACCTTTGTTAAGCAACTACTAACTGTATCTGTTAAAACTGCTGAAGCAATGGATTTGAATAAGATGTTGCAAGAGAACTTATATGATGAATATAAAAAAGCTATATCAAAAAATGGTAATAATCATTTTTCAACATCACAAGAGTTGGCTGAGTTTTATCAAGATGGTGTTGCAATCTTAGACTACTTTAAAAAGAAGAGGTCTGTGTTTTTTAATACCAAGTATCATGAGTTAGTTGGTATTGAGAAACCGTTACGAGTAGATTTATCAAACAACCTTGTGTTTATTGGTTTTATCGATATTATCATAAAGGATACAAGAGATAATACCTATATTATCTATGATATTAAAACTAGTACAATGGGTTGGAATAAAAGTCAAAAGGCTGATATAACTAAAACAGCTCAGCTTGTATTGTATAAAGACTATTATGCCAAGCAGTTTGGTGTAGATGCTGATGCAATCAATGTAGAGTATATAATTGTTAGAAGAAAGATAAACGAAGAGTTAGAGTTTGTGCCAAAGAGAATACAAACCTTTTCACCAGCAAGTGGCAAACCAACAAGAAACAAAGTAAGTAAAATGCTTACAGAGTTTATTGATCACTGCTTTACAAAAGAGGGTGAGTATCAGGTTGACAACAAGTATGTAGCAGTGCAGTCAAGCGCATGTAACTATTGTCCATATAAGTCAGATGAAAGCTTGTGTCCTAAGAAGGAGCGTGTTAAAGAATAACTATGAGCAAGTTTTTAGACATATCCATAAATAGAATCAATGCCTTAGATGTGAAGCTAATACCTTCAGCAACAAGAGTGTTTAATAGGTGTCAAAAAGAGGATATTCCTATATACATTATATGGGGAGTTCGTACAAAAGAGGAACAGGACCTAATCTTTAGATATGGTAGAACAATACCAGGAAAGGTATTAACTATGAATAGAGGTGGTTATAGTCCTCATCAATATGGATTAGCTTTAGATTTTTGTTTATTGTATCACACCCAACTATTAAGCTGGGAAGAAGCATATACAAGAAGATACTGGAGACATAAGTGGATCAAAGTAATTAAGTATTTTGAAGAAGAGGGATGGGCTTCCAAGTGGAGAGGTTATGATTTTGAACCTGGACATGTTGAGAATTTACTAGATTATGATATTTTAAAATTAAATGGCCATGATGTTAGGAATAGTGGGTAGTAAGACATACGAGAATAAAATAAAGATAAAAAACTTTATACATAAACTGAAAAGCCAAACAACTGAACAGATTACAATAATCAGTTTAGGTGATAAAAACGGAGCTGATAAGCATGTCAAAAAATATGCATTAGAATTGGGTTATGAGTATAGAGAAATGAATCCAGCACATACACCAAAGAATCTATACAGTTTAATGACAGAAGCTTATTATGACAAACCATATCAAGCAAAAAACTTTCATCAACAAGTAAAAATCTTTACAAGTGTGGTTGAAAGTTGTGTTGTGTTTGATGACACAGATCTGAAGGATAAGAAGGTTACTAACCTAATAAAACAACTAAATAAGGCTGGAAAGAAAGCTGTAATACTATCGGCATGATATTTATTAGTAATGGAGTCTACTTTTAAAAAACACTTAGCTGAGCTTTGTGAGTATATGAAGGAGTGTGGTATGAATGTATACCCATATCCGGGAGTTCGAATAAACAATCAACCACAAAACACAGACAGTATCTACAATACTACAGGATATTACAATCCACAAGCAAAATCAATTACATTATTTACCTTTGGAAGACATGATAAAGACATTCTAAGAAGCTTTGCACATGAGATGATTCATCACATGCAAAACTTAGAAGGAAGAATGACTCCAGACAAGATAGGTGAAGGTGGTGATGATCCAAAGTATGCTCAAAACAATTCTTATTTAAGAAAACTAGAGGAAGAAGCTTATTTGAAAGGAAACATGACCTTTAGAGATTGGACAGATAACAAAAAGTACGGCAAATAACATGAAACTAACAAAACTTGTAGAAGACCTATACCAACAAATGACTGGTCAAACAGATGATCATGAAGTTGAAATGGCAATCACTGATTTAAGAGCAGTGGCTAAAATGGCTGCTGAATTAGCAGATCACTTAGAACAAGAAAAGCCAAAAGATTTAGAAGGTTGGGTACAAGCTAAGATTACTAAAGCTGCTGATTATATAGAAGCAGTACATAAAAACCATATGTACTCACCTGATCAAGAATGTAACACTTGTGGTGATAATGTAAATGAAGGTGTAATAAGAGTATTTAGCTATGCGAAACCTTACACTAAACCAGATGCTACCCAGTTAAGAGCAAAAGCAGATGATTTCATTAAAAAACTACAAGCTAAAAACTACACAACACATACTGGATCTGATGTAATATACTTTCCTGAATATAAGAACTTAGGTCCATGCTTTGGTGTAATGGCTGGCTCCGATATAATGATAATACAACCAATAGACTCAGATAAGATTTTTAAAGTATCAGAAAAGTTACTATCAAGTTTTATGAGTGATGGTAGAGTTGTTGGACATTTGCTTAAAGGAAGTATGAATGAAGCAGCTAGCACTTGCTGTGGTAGATGTGGTCACAAACATGTAAAAGGAACTTCTTGTCCAAAACCATTTTTAACTGGAGAAAGGCATTGCAGAAATAGAAAATAATTAGTATATTAAAGTTATAATTTAAAATTTATGAAAGAAGGTTACGTTAAAAAGGAAGACCGCAAGACTATTCTATTCTTAGCTGATGACATGAGACTGCCATCAGGAATAGGCACAATGACCAAGGAATTAATAATTGGAAATGCTCACGCATACAACTTTATTCATGTTGGAGCAGCAATTAATCATCCAGAGGCTGGTAAGATTATTGATATCAGTAATGATATCAATAAAGAGATTGGAATAACAGATTCCAGTGTATTTATTTATCCATTTAATGGATATGGTGATCCCGACTTAATCAGACTACTAATGCAAAGACACAAAATTGATGCAATAGTACATTTTACAGACCCAAGATATTGGATTTGGTTATATAAAATGGCTGCGGAAATTAGACAGAATGTTCCATTATTCTATTATCACATTTGGGATGATCTCCCAGCTCCACACTACAATAAAGCATACTATGAGTCATGTGACTTGTTGATGGGTATTAGTAAGCAATCTTATAACATTAGTAAATTAGTGTTAGGTCCAAACAACTATATTGATTTAGATGCTAAACCTGCTAAGGAGTTGGTTGCTAAAAACTTACCAAAAGTTAGTTTTGTTCCTCATGGTATTAATGAAAAGTATTTTTATCCACTTGAGAGAACAGACGAGAAGGTAGTAGCAATGCGTAAGCGTTTGTTTGGTGAATCTAATCCGGAATTTGTATTATTATACAATAATAGAAATATTCGTCGTAAAATGACATCAGATGCTATTGTAGCTTTCAAACTATTCTATGACAACCTATCAGAAGAAAATCAAGATAAGGTTAGATTTGTATTACATACACAACCGGTAGATGAGAATGGAACCGACTTGTATGCTGTAATTGATAATTTATGTCCTGACATTGCTGATAAACTTATATTTACTGATGCTCGTTTTGGATCTGAGGAAATGAATGCACTATACAATAGTTGTGATGTAGTTATCAACATTGCTTCTAATGAAGGTTGGGGATTAAGTAGTACAGAAGGTTTATTAACTGGTAGAGTATTAATTAATAACGTAACTGGTGGTTTACAAGATCAGTGTAGATTTGAAGACGAGAAGGGTAATTGGATAAAGTTTAATGACACCTTTACAAGTAATCACACTGGTAAGTACTTACTACATGGTAAATGGGTTAAGCCAGTATTTCCAAGTGCAATCAACTTGCAAGGATCTATACCGACACCTTATATCTTTGATGATCGTTGTGATATTAGAGCAGTAGCAAATGCAATTAGATATTGGTTTGACAAGTCTCCAGAAGATCGTAAGATTTATGGACTAGCTGGTCGTGAATGGGCTATGTCTGACGAAGCTTCTTTTACAGCGGAGAAGATGTCTTATAAATTCCGTCAATCTGTTAATGCGGTATTAGAGAATTGGGTTGCACCAAAGAGATTTTCTTTGTATAATGTATCAGAGGTAGTAGAAAAACAAAAACACAAATTAACAGGAATAAATCTATAATAAGTTATGAATAAACCAACACTATTATTAATGGCTCCAGTAGCCACTAGATCTGGATACGGTAGTAGATCTGTCGATATAGCATACTCACTGATTAAATCAGGTAAGTATAA